>JGI24741J21665_1000597_pt1 | contig 10951 bp, 14 predicted proteins | sample KBSCornC7_FD_21665 | JGI IMG/M metagenome (IMG submission 21665) | reverse complement strand
TTATGATCCTTCAGCCAACACAACGGATAAGCAGGGAAATTATTTCATACAAGAGCCGTTGACTTATACCTCTCGAACAGATACCATCATTGGATGACAATACCTGGACCTCGAGAACAAGAACCACAAAGAGAAAACGTAAGCCTGCGTGCTGACCTCGCCGAACGACTCGGCGTGATTTGTACTCACGCAGCGGCAATTGCACCGGAGAAAAATCTTACCGTTGAGGGCTTTATTGATGACGCGGTAGCAGCATATTTAACAGGCTTTGACGAGTTCTTGAAGGAAGATGAGTAGCCCTCGCGGCTTTTCGTTTACTTCACAAGGTCCAGGTTATACTGCTATAATCTGATCTGTTATGCACCCGTAGCTCAGCTGGATAGAGCGTTGGTTTCCGGTACCAAAGGTCGTAGGTTCGAATCCTGCCGGGTGTACCAACAAAAAAGACTTAGCTTTGCCTAAGTCTTTTTTGTTGGTCTATTCGATATGATCACGGTTCTACGACGAGAGATTTTCCGCAGGAAAAGATCGTAGTCGTAGGTTCGGTGGAACGAGGCTACGCACAGGAATTATATTCCGAGCATGGCCGAGCGGAGAAGGGCAGCGCCCGCTATCCTGCCGGGTGTACCCTTTCTGAATTCCTAGCTTGTTTGCGGGTTCCCATCCATATATGGCTTATATTTGATGTGGTACGCTAGAAGTATGAAGCAACAAATTACAACCGGCGATACGAAGTCAGCACATATTTTGTCACAAGCAATTGTGAGTAATGGATTCATTTTTGTGTCGGGGCAGGTGCATTGTGATGCCGATCTGCAGCTCGTAGGTGAAACTACCAGGGAAAAAGTTACCCAATGCATGAAAAACATCGAAGCTATTTTACAAGCTGCTGATGCGACCCTTGATAGCATCGTAAAAGTCGTCATTTATGTTACTGATATGGCGATAATGCCTGAACTCAATGAAGTGTATCCAACTTTTTTTAGCGATGTCCTGCCCGTGCGTGAAGCTGTGTGCGTGAAGGCATTGCCTCTTGGAGCGAGTCTTGAAATAAGTGTGATCGCAACTAAGTAGTTTTGATTCCATCTTTTATCCGCTAGCTGTATCAAGCAGCGCATCCTGCCCAAACTCGTCCGAAACGTTTGCTGATATGCTGTATCATATGATTCGGACGTATCAATGAAGCTATACACACCGGAACAACCCGCCCCCTGGATCGATATTGCCGAGCAAGAGTTTCGTGAGTTGGGTGCTGCGGATTTTCCCTACCCCGATAATGACGCTGATCCCAGCCTGTGGATACGCGAATTCCCCTTAGGAGCCTGGGCACTCGAGTTCGGCATTGAGCCCAAGGCGTACACGGACGAAGCGGTCAAGCACTTTACCTTTTTGGAAGAAGCTGGCATTGCACTTCCGGCTTTGGAAATGCAGGCTGCACGATGGTCGTTTTCCCGGCCTCGTTTTGAGCATGTGCTGTACGTAGCTGCGGCAAATGTAAATAATTCGCATTACCCTGATTTTATACGGGGAGCCGACCCAGAGCGGCAGCTGCGTGAGCTCGTCGAGGCCTTGCATACCTACGTGGAATGGGTACGCAGTACATCCCAGAAATTGGCGCTGTTCGATATTTTCCGGACACAGCAATATTTGTACGGAGAACTTCAAGCGGGTGCGCCCAAACGAATTTATCTAACAGACGTTGAGCCCGCTTTGGCTGCAACGCACCATCAAGGAGTTCGAGCTCAACAGTGGCGAGACGGGTTGGAACACTGGGAACGGATGCGGGCACGCTACTGTGATTAGCGGTGATGCGCCTGACCGTGGTTCGAATCCTGTGCGGCGGTAAGCTATACTTGTTGCATGAAAGTTACACTGTATCCCGCCATAACGCTCGATGGCTTCATCGCTGATCTAAACGGCGAATGCTACTCCTGGATTAGCGATGAAGACGAAGAGCATTTCACGAAAGTTATTGCCAGGGCAGGCTGTGTACTGCTTGGTCGCAGGACATACGAGCAGTATCCCGAAGACTTTCCGCCTAAAAGCGGTGCGACAGCTTTTGTATGGACTACCCGTACAGATCAACAGGACCAGGAACGGGTTATATTCGTACGCGGTACCCCCCAAGAGGTGTTAGGGCAAATCGCAGGACATGGCTTTTCTGAGCTTATAGTCAGTGGCGGCGGAGAGGTTAACGGAGCTTTGGCTGAAGCAGATCTTGTCGATGAAATTATTGTGAGTATCTACAATGTCACTATTGGCGAAGGTATTCCACTATTCGGTTCACATAAGCCAAAGCTGAAGCTAGACTTACTTTCGACGACGAACGAGATTGATGGAATTGTTAAAAATCACTACAAGATTATTCATATGGATACGCTATCCGAGCAAGATTTAAAAGCGGCGCATGCGCATGCCTGGCAGCATCGAAGTGAAATATTGCAGAGCAACATATGTGGTTGTTTCCACTGCACGGAGACGTTTAAGCCCTCCGAAATAGACGAGTGGGTTGATGAAGGTACATGTGCCGTCTGCCCCAGGTGCGGGATAGATGCCGTGATTGGTGACGCCTCCGGTTATGACGTGGAAAGCCAGGCCTTTTTGGGCCAAATGCGAAAATACTGGTTTGAGCGGTAAGGTCGGTAGTGAAAATCCTGAAAAACCAAAAACTGCTGGTGCTGGCTGTTTTTCTGGTATTGATTATTTTGGCTTTTTTCCTCTATCGAAGCCATCAATCCAGCGGCCCGTTGGCCGACCCGAAGTACGGCTTTAAATATTTGGAGCCAACCAAGCTACCTCCCGAAGTTAGCATTGTTGGAAAACGGATAAGTGTAATGAGTGAAGCGGGGAAAATATACGGTGTCCAGGCCGAAATAAACTTGCGGCCGGTAGACTGGGTATATGCTATTCGCGAGTCGAAAAGCGACGGCCCTGCACCGGTTGCATCGGCACAGGGTTACGACCCGAATAGTGTGAAACCTAGCTGCAGCCAAGAGAAAACCGCCAAGCACTCCTATCGTCTTTGTCACTGGATAGATTATGGCAAGATCAAAGTTTACGAAGTGAAGTTTACGCAGGACGGCACCTATATAAGTGCGGAAATACCGTTGGAAACGAATGGCCAGATCTCAATTTCATCGCTGAATAGCTTTGTCGATTCATTTGTGCCGGCCAAACCGCCTAGCGAGGTCATCAGCGGCATCTAGAACAGTAGCTCGTGCAGATGGCGCTCTCTGCTACGCTGCCGGGAAGTTTATGAGACCGATCCTTCCGGCATAGTGCAATCCCTCGAGGATGCCGGCTGCGTAAGGCCTGTCGGCCTCGTAGGTTTTATCTGGGATAGTTGCCCTGGCCCACGACCTAAGGCTGTCATCGGCATTTCCGGGCAAAATAGCGAAATCGGCGGCCAATAATAGTTCTGCGCCGTTCATACTGTTATCGGCGGCGAGCGCGGCAGGCCTGACGCCGGTCTCTGCCTCGTAAGAGTCGATAAGATATTCGTACGGCGACCCTTTATGGATGCCGGTCGGCAGGAAGTCCAGGTATTCGCCACTGGAAAAGTTAACTTGTGCGGCGAGATCGTGGTCTTCGAGGGCATCTCGTAACTCAGCGACATACGCGGCGTGGCTGCTATCTGGAATACCTGTAACGGTGTAGCTTAACTTGTGGTCGCTCTGGGAGGCTAACGGTTGTAGCTCCAGCTCACCCCGGTTATCCATCATTGCCGCGATTTCAGATCGTCGCCAACCGTCGATAGGGGGCGGCCAATTGGTGTCTTGCAAGAAGTCGTTGCCTACTCGCCGGTGCAGGACGGTTCCTACCGAAGTTATTTTGAAAGTTGACACCTCAACAAAAGCTTCAAACGCCGGGATCCGAGTTATGTATCTGTCATGGGCGGTAATATTATTTCCGGTTGCCGTACCAAGGCCGACAAGGTGAGGCACTCCGCTGAGGGCCCGGGCAAGCTTGTTCAGGTCGGCATGCCCTTGCTTGCGAACCGGAAGTGGGTGTTCCCTGATTGGCACCAGCGTATCGTCGAGGTCGGCGGCCAGCGTAAAAGCGCATTCAGGATTTTTAGGGTTAATTACAGCCATAATATTGCATACAGGCATCCAGGCCGTCCATTATTATGGTATATTCGGCGGCATCCATGTGGCGCTCCTCGACAAGGCGGTGAAGCCTGTCCGCCATAAAACTGCCGCTCAACGGTTCCCCGGGGTCTGTTGGCAATATAAGCCCCTCATCGGTCTCTGCCCAATAGTACGCGTAGTAAGTCTCGGGGAGATATTTCTTGGGGCCGGTCTGTTCAGCTTCCGGTGGGTTATGGACCATCCGAAAGGCAAACGGGACCATATTGCGCGCGATAAATCCGACCTCTTCTATGCCTTCGCGTGCAGCTGCCTCATCAGGCTGCTCTTTTGGACCATGAGGCTGGCTTGGATCAAGCGGGTCGCAGTGCCCGCCTGGTATCTCCCATTGTGCGCCTTTACGGTTGGGGTCTTCGGAATATCTGCTTGTAGTATAGGTCAAAACAATTTCTTGCTTGGAAAAATCACGAATTGCTACAAACCCAGCTGCAGTGCAAAATTTGGGATCGGGAAAGTCGGTAGAAAGGTGGTTTTTCCAGCGCGCCGGGCCCCAGTTTCCTTCACGGACCGATTGGATTGGTCTTGATTTGATCATAGCTACTATCGTACCAGATTCGCGCGGGTATTACGCCGATCCTGGCAGCGCAGAGGCGGCATAAGCCGCTACTATCAATTGTAAAAATCAGGAACTCCCGCTATCCTAAGCCTATGTCGAATATAGAAGTAGAACGTCGCGCAATTCTCTCTCCCGAACAACGTAGTGCGATGCTTGATTACATGCATACGTTAGGAGATGTGAAAGAATCTCACCGGGTTATGATTGACTTCTCCGGGGAAAATCGTATGCGTACTGTCGCTATACGCCTGGACGATGGTCGGCAGCTGCTTGTGGCTAAAACCGGCGGACTGGCCGACACGGTGCGCCGCGAAACTAAAATCGAAACCACTGCCGACACGCCGCTTGCCCAAACGCTGAGTTATCTGGCAATCCTGGGTTACCAGAAGGGGATGCTTTCGTTGCGGCATAAATTTGATGTGAAAACCCCTGATCTTAAATACTCTATCCGTGACGTGCTGACGCATGACACACTTGAACCAGTATCCACGCTGCTTGACATAGAAGCACGTCACGTGACTCCAGGAAGTGAGGATTTTGCCAAGCAAAAGGTGCTTGATGCCTTTGCCGCCCGAAACCTTACTCCGTTGAGCGAGCTGGAATGGACCGAATGGGTCAAAAAAATATACGAAGAAGTAGACCGCCCATTTGAGAATACGCCAGAAAGTGCTCAGGCTCTTACGGAATCACTGGCCGGTTTTACAGCCTAAGTTTTGTCTCCTGCAAGGAAGGTAGTGTCATAATTTACCTATGTAAAAGTCTGCGGCCAGCGTAAACTACTACATGTGGAAATAGTTATTGATACGGATCCGGGCGTTGATGATGCGCTGGCACTGACCTTCGCGTTTAAGGCCAATCTGCCTGTTACCGCGGTTAGTACGGTGTATGGCAACAATTTAGTAGAGAGTTCGACACGCAACGCCGGCTTTATTGCCCGAACGTTTGCTACCGATTGGCGCATCTACGAAGGTGCGGCAAAACCGCTTGAGGGCGAGGGACGGCTGTCGTATGCTCACGGAGTATTCGGATTGGGTGAGCTTTTGCCTACCGATGACCAGATTGCCCCGGCAGAAGCTCAATCTGCCGCTGACTTTTTTGAGGGATTAGCACAGGGCACGGACAGATATACCTTATTTTGTCTGGGGCCGCTGACGAATATTGCTGATGCCTTAACAAAGCATCCTGGCTTGCCGGGTAAAATTGGTCAGCTGGTAATTATGGGCGGGGCATTTTCTGAAGCAGGGGCTAACATAAGCCCGTATGCCGAATTTAACGCCTACAATGATCCTTTGGCTTTTCAGGTGACAATGGACAAGGCCTACGAAGCGGCAATAAATACCGCAATTATCCCCGGTGAAGTTTGTAATGAAGTTGTACTTACGGAAGCCGATCTAAACGAACTGGAAAAGCAAGACTTGCTGCCCGATATCCGCGCGATAGTCGGCCCTTACCTAAGCTACTACCTGCGTGCCGGTTCGGAGGGCAACCAGCAAGGGGCGATTTTGTACGACGTGCTGGTACCGCTGTACCACCAGTACCCTGAGCTATTTACCACCAGCCGGGGGCGGGTTACAGTAAAGCAGCAGCTTATCCAGAAGGGCCAGACCTTATTAACTCCTGATGAGCAGTCATCGATCCAGGTTTGCCGAACGGTCGATGCCGCAGCTGCCCGGGCAGTCGTATTGCAGACGCTGGGTGGCAAAGGCGTGGTGTAGAATATAAAAATGTTAGAAATAAGATCCGACCTACAACCTGCTTTTGAACAACTGTGCCACCAAGGACTGCAATTTACCGAGGTACATGAAACTACCCGGCTTGAGGGCTTATACTACAGCCATCCCATTAAAGGCGAACGCCCCATTGCCATTGACAGGGAAATCCTGGCCAGGCAGGGTGCCTTGTACGTCGGCGATCCAGCACTTCGCGGCGCTTTGCAAGAGCAGGGGATAGTATCAAAAACCTGGGAAGATGCCACCGCACTCCTGGGCCGCCACTTGGCGCCCGAGAATGACGCGCTGGTATGGGGATTCTCTGGTTATGCTACCGGCGGCAGAAATCCTGCTACTGGCGAATTTTTCTCATACCATGCCGAAGCTGATGGACTTCTGGGGCTGTATACGCATCTTGCTGACAGCAACGCGCTGCCCAGTATAGCGGTTGATGGTGGTGTCGGCGAAGGCTTCCTGGCGCTTAACAGTGTCGTGGCCCAAAGCGCCGGAGTGCAGACCCTGGGCTTTCTGCCCGAACAGGGATTAAAGGCACCAGGCATCCGTGACCATACTGTGGTCGGCGGCCAGACGTATATAGGCCGGCAAAGGGCTATAGCTATGGCCGACGTACTGGTATGCGCCGGAGGCCTTAGGGGGACAATCAACGAATGCATTATGGCCGTGCGGGCTGGGGCAGCGGCGCTGCTGCTGGACCTCAAGGACTACCCAGCTACTTCTCTGCCTAACATTTTCCATAAGGATAAAGACTTGCAAAAAGCTTTTGAAGAAGAACGGCTGGTTGTTTGCAAACACCGTGACGATATACCACAGCGAACAGAGCAGCTGCTGCGCGTAGATGTAAAAAGCAGTCGTCCGGCACGGCAGCAGGGGCTTACAGAATTCCTAACTCCAAGGTTAGCGTAGCGTGTCCCTCGTGCGAATAGCCACATTAATTTGGTTGCGCTAGCCTTTGTGTGGTATTAAAAAGTAATGGCTTCTTTACCTGAACATATTATTCTTTCACCTACTGAACAAAGCGAAGAACTAAGCCGCCCTATCGACGCTCCAGGTCATTTGCCGCCGCAGCAATATCCTGAACATTTTCCCTTTAGGCTGACCCTTACCGGCGTGGCAGATCCTTTGGATGGCGAGCATGAATCCACCCCATCGGTAATTAGCATGCCTCTGGGGACGGCAGATGGCAATACAATCTTCGCCGTGCACCAATACGCCACCAGTGCCGAGGCGGTAGCCGTGGGCAATGCTTTTCCGTACCACCATATATACGAAACACTGGTAGATGGCTGGAGAGAAAAGTACGTATATGACGAAGAACTGCAGCGGCTTCCCGCCGATGCCCGCTTGGCTCTTACGGCTATCTATTTGTACGTACCTGTGTCATCCATCGGAGAGATTCTTAGCCAGCCCAACACCGACCCTAAACGGTTTGAGCCCCACGATGATTCGCCAGAGTTTGCCCGGTATGTCTTTGCCAGGGGCACAAGCGAGCAGCCCTTGCTGGCTGTGTCACATGAGCCCTCTTTGATGCCATGCGACCTGCCGCCGCTAGACTACGATGTGTTTGAAAGGATGCTGCAGCAGTATGACGCTGCTATGGCCGGCAAACACCAGACCCTCAGCACTGAGAGCGCACGCCGGCTATTAGCCGAATGCCAAATGAAAGAGGCGCACGCTACTGCAACACCGCAACAAATGCGACTGGCGCATCTGTTAGTTATGAGGCTCGCCAAAGACCTATCCGGCGAGACGGCTTCTAAGTCAGAAGTAAATGTCCGTACTTTGGAAATGCTCAACCAACTATTCGGGGACCGTTATATAGATGTGGGGGGTGTTTTTTCCTCTGATGGCGACGTATAGTACAGGCATGCTGCAGTTTAACGAAATGCGCGGTGCAATCTTTGACCTTGATGATACGCTGCTTGACAATGGCCCACTTGATAAACCGGAGCTATGGCTGCACTCCCGTTCGCGCTTGGCGGCTGTTCATGAAGTAGCCGGAGATAGGGGTATCGAGGCCTTAAGCACGCTGACCGAAACGGAAAACGGCCGTGCCTTCGTGAGTGCTTCCGTGCACTCGCTGGAAGGCGCCGTTTGGAACATCTTATTCATGAAAGGGCTGGTGGAAAGTAACGAGATTGATACTTCGCACCCCAACTTTGCACTAGTCGCTGAAATTGCCAAGAAAAAGAACGAATTGCATGAGGTTATTATTAGAGAACACGGCAGCGAAGTACCTGGTGCATCAGAATTTATTAAACGTTTGGCTGCCCACGGGCTGGCTGATCGCATGGCCCTGGCAACCAATGCCATCCGGCGTGATGTGAATATATTCCTGGATAAATATCAGTTGCATAGCTACTTTCCGCCAGAACGAATTATCTCCTACGAGCAGGTAACAAGGCCAAAGCCTGATCCACAATGTTTCGAGCTTGCCTTTCAGACTTTGGGGCTGCCGGATGATGCCCGTCCATTTGTGGCTGGTTTTGAAGATAATCCCCGCGGTATTCGTTCTGTAAAAGGGGCGGGTTTATTTTCTTGTGTAATAACTACCCGGCTAGCGGCCACGGCCCCTGCCTTGCTTGAAGCGAAGCCTGATCTGATAGCCGATAGCTACCAGGAATTTGCACGGGCCCTGGCTGTTCCGCGGCTATAGGTCTAAGTAGGACACCGCTAAAATTAAGAGGCAGTTTTAGCTATTTTGGCAATGATGGCGTCGATCTGTTGATAGGTGTAATCCAATGTGCCGGAAGCGTCTATGTGGTAAGGGGCGGTTTGCATAACGAAATTAATATTGAACTCCAGCCCGGGGCCGATAACTACTTTGTTATCCTCTTGCTCGTTCTCTATAAACATCTCTTTTGTAGCCGGGTATCTAGCCTTATCGGCGTTGCCTTGGGCGTGAGCAAAACGCACAACCGTAGGGCAGGTAAAAGCTATATCAATGCTGCCTGCTGCACGTAGATATTCGGCGAAGCGGGGTGAGCGGACATCATCAATGCATAGTTTGCCGGCATCGGAAGCAAGCGCTAATTTTAAGGTGTAATCCCAACCGTGCTCCTGAAGCATACGGGTATGGGTGTTGGCATAGTCAGCCCGGCAGGTCAGCTGGATACCATTGCGTCCAGCGTAATCGCGTATAACTTTGCTAAAGGTGAAGACAGTAAAACCATACTGCTGTTCCAGATACTTTGCCACAGATGTTTTACCGCTTGCCGGATGTCCGACCAGCGACACAATCGTCCTTGTCATCGCCCTATAGTAGCATACGCATCACTTTACCGTCTTTCTTGTATGATATTGGTATGATTGAAGCGGTTATATTTGATATGGATGGGTGCTGATTGACTCGATTGCATCCGCACACCGCGCCAAAAACGCATTATTGCAACGCCTCGGCATCGATATTGACACGGTGCCGGACCCCCATAATGAGCATCACAGAGGTGCTTCTCTGCAGACATTTCTTGATGCAGTTGAGCGCCATCACCAGATACAAATTAATCGTCAGCAGTTTGCTCGTGATGCTATTCAGTATGTCTATGAAGACCTGCAGCGCCAACAGGTCCCGGCTGATGTCGATCTGATACATCTTCTAAAAGGGCTGCGTCAGGAAGGCGTGCCCTGCGCTATCACCTCCTCAGGCCTACGACAAAGTGTTAATAATAAACTGCATATTTTGGGAATCAAAAATTACTTCCAGGTAATTGTTTCCGGGGATGATGTGGTCGAACATAAACCTAACCCGGCATCATATCTTTACACTATAGAGCAGTTAGGGGTGACCGCCGAGCATTGTATTGTCTTTGAGGATTCAAGGGCCGGTGTGTTAGCTGGCCGGGCGGCAGGCTGCACAGTCATTGGATTTACCGGCTATAACTCCGCAAGTAATTTGCCAGAAGATATACATACAGTCAGTGGCTGGAGCCAGGTTTCGTATAAGATGCTTATGGATGCGGCTGACAACCCTGTTTTGCTATAGCTTAGGCCGCCGGACGGCATCCAGCGCTGCGGCCAGTACTTTACGGCTGCTGCGGGTTGCCAGCGAGGAGTGTGAGACGCCTGGCAGCACGGTGATCTGTACATCAGAAATGTCCAGGCTCTTAAGCGCGGCTAAGACTTCTGCCGGTGGAAACATCCTGTCTTTTGCCCCCAGGATAAAACTGATGCTATGCCCAGCGGCTTGCCGGGCTTTGACGGCCCGCTGCATGTCTTTTAACGCGTCATAAGAAATGCCAACGCCGTACTTCTTTCGCAGCACGCGTAATGATTTCTCACGGGCCATGGCTCTTATTTGAATAAGGGCAACGGCCAGGTTCCGGGGATCGTATATAAAAGACTGCGGGTATTGCAGAGACGTCTTAAGGATACGTCTTGTAAACGTCTTCAGGCGCGCCTCGACGGTTGCGCCAAAGGCTTCTACCGAAAAACCGAGCGGGCGGATAAGGCCAAGATTTTGTACCTCGTTCAGTTTACCCGCCAGAATAATGGCTATCGGTGCGGCCTGCGACTCGGCGATT
>JGI24741J21665_1000595_pt1 | contig 10978 bp, 13 predicted proteins | sample KBSCornC7_FD_21665 | JGI IMG/M metagenome (IMG submission 21665) | reverse complement strand
CGCCCTGAGCGTAGCTCGCGGCAGGCGAGCGAAGCCGAAGGGCAGGCCACCAACACCGTTCGTCCTGAGCGTAGCTCGCCAAAGGCGAGCGAAGTCGAAGGAACGAACGGAAACGGAGCGAAAGGCCACGGCCTCCGCTACCTCCAGGACACCGCCCGCGAACGTCGCAACGTCTTCGAAGCGCTGATGGAAGCGGTGAAGACCCACTCGCTGGGTCAGATCAGCCATGCGTTGTACGATGTGGGTGGGGAATATAGGCGAAATATGTAAAACACTGCTTGATTTGCGATGCTTTGAATTCCGTACGTCTACACGTTGAGGGCGCTAATGAGCAATGCCGCGAGATTATTTAAAGGTGAACGCCTTTCAGCAAAGGAAAGGATTGGCTCCCGCATCGCCAAGACTTCTGATGAAAAAATAAATAAGAAGTATGCGGCAGGGGAAGTCCGCATAGTTACTGAGCAGGCAAGATATCCGCTTAGCTCGATCGTCTCGCTCCTCGCGAGCGGCGATTACAAGTTAGACCCCGATTTTCAACGACGGCACCGCTGGACGGCCGAAAAAAAGTCGCGGCTAATAGAATCACTGATTATGAATGTCCCTATCCCACCGATATTTCTGTATGAAGACCGCTACTCCCACTACGAAGTAATGGATGGACTTCAACGCCTTACCGCAATTCGTGAGTTTTACACCGACAAGTTCGAGCTTTCCGGCTTGACCGAGTGGCCTGAGCTAAATGGAAAAAAATATAGTAGCCTCCCAGAACAGGTTCGCAAAGGTATTGACCGTCGCTACATCTCTTCGATTATTTTGCTGCAAGAGACAGCAAAGGATTTAGCGGAAGCTATGCGTCTCAAACAAATGGTCTTTGAGCGAATAAACAGTGGTGGTATCCAACTCGAGCCCCAAGAGGCGCGCAACGCCATCTATGATGGTCCACTAAATCGTCTCTGTATTCAACTTGCGTCGAACCACGACTTTCGTGCGTTATGGGGCATCCCGCAATACGACGAGCTAGATGAGGAAGATAGTGACGGTGGTGACGCTAAGCCGAGCGAGATACACCAGACCATGACTGACGTGGAGTTGGTGCTTCGTTTTTTTGCTCATAGGCAGCGAGAAAACCTTCATCAGGGGGCGTTTAAGGATTACCTGGACTTTTACTTAAGGGAAGGTAATAAGTTTTCGCCCGAGCTTCTTAGTTCTTTGGCTTCTCTCTTTCGTGCAACGATCGGCCTCGCCCATACTTTATTTGGGGATAGGGCTTTCAAGTTATTCAGAAGCCGCAGAGGAGGGAGCTGGGTTTGGTTTGATAGGCCAACCACAGTCGTGTATGACCCAATCATGTACGCTCTGAGCCAGTTACTCGAATACAAAGATCAGTTGGTGGCGCAAAGGAAGCAGATTTTTTCTGGGCTTGAAAAGTTCTATAAAGATAATGCCGATCAGTTTGAGGGCAGGTACACAAACAAAACTAACCTAAAGGCTAGGAATGATCTTTTTATAGAGTATTTTAATTCGTTTCTGCATTGACATACATCGGTCATGGGAGCTATTTTTGAATTAGCGCGCAGAGACATAACTGCGATTATCGAACACTTGCAATGTGAGGATCTGGAGCTTTCGCTGGTAGAGCGCCTATCACGCGCAGATAACGCTGAGGTTGTCGGCGCACCCGAGGTTGCGCGATTGATCGTCCTTGGTGCCTTGTCGCCCTCCAGGCGACTCATTGCATACTCGGCTGCGGTCATTGCGCTGTACGGTGCATTTGAGCGATTCGTCGAAGATCTTCTTGAATCATTTGCTTCGGGGTACCCGGCGCGAATTCCGCACTATGGGGAGCTTGATTCGACCGTTCGGGATCAGCATTTACGTCTTTCCTTGGAGCTGGCAGCGAAGCTTGCAAAGGACACCCTTCGGTCGAAGTTGGATGTGGGCCAGATCATTCGGAACCTTGCGGACTGTATGTCGGTAAATCCTGGCGAGACATATGTTTTCAACGGGGAGGCGTTTCGAGTGCACTTCGGAAATATTCGTTCAGCTAAGCTGAGTGAACTCTTCAACGCGGTCGGAATTCCAGGGGTGCTTGCCAATGTCACCAAGGTGGCGCCGTTCTCTCGATGGATACATGAAGAGATTGTAGCAGAAAGGCTTGTAAAGTCGGACAGGGAGAAATTAGCTTTTCTGGATGATTTTGTTGAGCGTAGAAATGAGATTGCTCATGGGCGTCCGGCCGAAATATTGTCATTAGAGTTGATTGATAGGTACGCTCAGTTCCTTCTTGCTTTATGTGAATCGCTTGAACGAATAACTGTCGACAGCGAGCTAGCTGATAGATGCAAGCAATGCGTTAGTATTGGGCGCCCGGTATCTATCCTAAAGAAAATTAACGTTCTAACGTTTGATTTATCCGCCGCGAAAGTTGCGGTCGGTGACAGAATATTGGTTAAGCGTAACAATAGCGGCGGTCTGCGGTACGCTGAATTTCAAATAGTTTCGTTGATGGTTGAAAATGCGCCTAGGAGAGTTGTAACGGCTCGGAAGAAACCAGTTCCTCTTGGCATCAAGGTTTCGGGCGCTCCCGTAAATGGGGAATATTTTGTTAAACGTTGAAAGCTGGAACGGAATTCAAAAAAAGCGCGACCAGAGTCAAGTTTCCAGCGGGAACTGAAAAGGGACGGTGGTAATTAATGGGACCTCTTCCGAAGGCGCTTGCACGAACGGTCCGCACTATAGTAGACGGGTCGGTGCTTCATGCGTATGTTCTTGAGCGTTTTCGTTGTGGGTTGGTCAAGGATTTTCGCACAAGGGGCGCGCACCGACCTGAGAATCTTCGGGGACACAGCGCGGTTGCTCGTTATTACAAGAGCGATGCACCGGCCCCCGCGCACGAAGTCATCGCTGCGCAAAAAGGGGACGGGGGGTAATTAAACGGACATGGAAGATGGCTGTAGCTCAGCCATGCGCCGTTGCAAGATTCGGAGGTCGCGGGGCCGAAATGAATCGGTATAGCGCGCAACGTGTTGCTAGCATGGCGGCCCCGAATCGGTGTGGAGAGCGAGCCAAAAACCTAAAGGCTTTCCGGAAGCAATCCGAGGTCATGTTTTGCTGGTGAACGAACCGCAAAGCGCGCCAATACCTCTAGATCGGAGACGAGCGGATTTGCGATTACTTTCTTTAAGCGCCCTGGCGCAGCGAACTCGCGCTCGCAGGTTTCGCACGTCCTTTCCCGGCGAGGTGTAAACGCATCTATGCCGTAATCCTTTTGCTTATTTCCGCAATGCGGGCAGATCAAGCTGACAATTCGACCAGCGAGATGAGGAAGGGAATTCTGAGCCATTAGAACCCGAGTCCAATGTGGGTCGAGTCGAATTCCGTCGATCACAACGTCGCCAAATGTGTCGTCCTCGATAATATCTCCTCCCTCACCGTAGGCATGCAGGTGAATCCCTGCCTCTTCGCGATGCGTACCGGTCCAGGCAATGGCGGGGTTGGACCCCCATATCCGGATGCCCCCCGCAAAGTTACGCTGAGAGAACTTGATCTTCCGCTTTGACTTGATAGCCGGCAGACTGGTAAACGCGGGAGGTAAAGCTGCGACCGGATTTCCAACGGCTTTCTGTCTGTCCTTAAAGTGCTGGCCACACCATGCGCACAAATGTCGCGCATGAGCATGAAGACTGAACCAGTCCTTGTCTAAGTGAAGGCGCCCGCAATTTGTGCAGGCAACTGCCGAGGTGTGAATTCCAAGCACCGACGACACCATCTGATTGATTGCATCAAGCTCCTCAATTCTCCAAGAGGTGGCACCTAGGACAAGCTCCACGTTGGCAAAGGTCTTATCGACGTCCTTTTCTCGGGCGTCCCCTGTGCGGGCGTGGATATGGATTCCCGCATCCAAAGGCAGCCGAGTTGTGTCGTATACCGGTGGAACGGCTCCCCAAGCGGCAACACCGCCGGGAAAATCATCTACCGAAACCCGTGTCGTCGGGCTTGCGTACCCGAATCGCGTAAAAGCATAGCGGCAGGTCTTTGCTTTCACACCATACTTCGCAGTCGCGTCTGCCCGATGTGCTGTGCACCAAAAGCGTGTACCGCCGTCTCGGCGCTTCCCAGCTTCAATAATTTTGCAGGGTGTATGCTTCATTAGTGACCCCTTTTGGGTTCAAAATCGAGTAGATGACCGAATAACAAGCTGGCGTCTCTTTTGGTCATATCCCCGGAGATAAGCCCTTGAGTGATGAGGGTCATGACTGATCTCGGTACATTAGGAAATCGGTCATCAGGTCGCGGCGGTAGGCCAAGCGTTTTGGCTCTCAATTCAGGTCCGCCGTGCTTCTCGCACAACATGTCGGTCAAGGCTACCGAAGCACCGCGAGGCAAGAGGCCTAGCTGCTCCGCGCGCTTCCCGGCTACAAAGAAGCTGACACCGAATACCCGCGACAGCCACAGCAAATCGATATCCCCTACGGGCTCGGCAAGATCCACAGAGTGCGCGCGACGAATAGCGGTCACGGCAGCTATAAATGCTGCGGGGGGCGCGAGTAATTCCATTGCAAACATATTGGCGCTGCTACGGAGCGTTCGCCTCTCGCTAGTGTTGTCGAATCTGCTCGCTTCAAAACTGCTAACGTTGTGGCAGACATTCGTTGAAAGTATTCGTCCCATTTGTCTCGCGCAACACATCCATGGCGAAATTCCGACATGATTGGCGACTACGATATGAATTCTCCTTTTAGAAATGAAATAACCACCTGTTGTCGCCGCGAGCGGCAATCTCCACGTAAAAATATTCAATCGTGACTCCAGGCGGTCGGGAAGATCTAATGCGGAGGTTTCTGTTGATAGCGCTAGAGCAAACTGGCAACGTTCGACAGCATCTGAGACAGAAGCGTGCATGGCAAGATCGGGGCGCGCACTGTCAGTCCAATGTGTAACGCGCTCACAAAATGCGAACAGCGCCGCAAGCCTCGAGGTTTCATCCGCATTAAGTAGATCTTCCGAGGAGAGCTTGTGGATAGCTGATGCTATCGAATCTGTCGAATTGCGCTCAACCAATGCACCATCTCCTCAGTTTGAGTTTGATCAAGCCTTGATGCCCTGCCCATTACGCTATAAGGAGTTTCTCCTTTTTTGCCCAATAAGAATCTAAGAAATTCTAACGTCTGCAACCTGGCTACAGCGATTGCCCTATCACCGAGAATTTCGATGGCGTTCCTTCCAATAACATAGTTTTCCACACGATTATGGAAATCGGTATGATGATCAAGACTGTGCTGCATACCATCTACACTACAGACAATATTGCCCCGGATTCCGCCGTCATCATCTCTACGAAGTCGGTGACTTGGATATCGCGAAAAGGCTTCTATAGCGGACATTTTTTCTGCCACCTCGAGGCCTCCGATAACATATTGCTGTGCCCCTGAAACCTTTCCGGATACTACAAAAATGTGATCGCCAGGCACGACTCGACGCCGAATGTCTGGCCTGCATGCTCCAAGGCTAGAGGTGCCTCTGAGAATTGGGTCTTTGACTGGTCGCCCAAGTTGTGGATCGCAGCCGGTCTCAGTGATGAAGATGTAACTTTTCACGGCGACCCCTCTCTATGGTGTGCTCGCGAGACTAATTCTTCGCTTTAGGTGATTACAGGCATGGTAGTCAATCACACCTGCTCTTTGCAGTCTTCCAACCACAATGCCGGCCCCCACATTGACATCGCTCGCAAACTTTTCTATGGACGCGCAGGAGAATGATCGTTGACTTAAGAACTGAGTCAAATGCTTGCTTGGGATAAGTGCCTCTTCCGCAAAAGCATTGGCCTCGCGCTCAACGTCTACCATCTTCGGGTCAACCTCTGATTCATAAATTGAATCTTCAGCGAGGTCGAGTACGAATCTAAATATCTTTCTGTGTAATATTAAGTGCGCCAACTCGTGGAAAAATGTTAGCCATATTTGGTCATCTGTTTTGTAGCGCGACGTGAGCGCAATTACGGCTTTCGAATCCGAAAGCCATCTAGCGCACCCACTAATTGCCGTTCCTTTTAATTGAGGAAGAACGACAAGAGCTATTCCGGCATTCGCGCATGCTTCACGCCAACGGTCGAAATAAGATTCAGGGGATTTGTTTGTCATTCCCCTAAGGTCTTGAATCAGCATTCTGGCCTTTTCGTCATCAAAGCCATACGTCGAAATACTCGCTGCTTCAATTTCAGTAGCGCGAATCCATGCGGCGATCGCAAATTTATTCGCGTGCACCAAGTCCGATCGGCGATAAGCTATACGCTGGCTTTCCCAAGTTTTTGACCAGCTTTCCGGGGACGCAACACCAAAGAAATGGAGTAGTTTTGTCGGTATGGAGTCCTTGGAAGTCTTGTCACTTGGGATCCAGTCGTGCTGCTCCATTTCTTTGAGCGGAAACTTGCGAATCCAGTCCGACCAATCAGAGTGCTTAGATTGCAAGCCCTTGCGGGCTTCCATCTCCTCATAGCGTCGCTGCATTCCTAACCAAAGATTGGCGGGTCTTCCGAGCACCGGCTCAAGTGCCAAGGCGCTACGAGCTGTGATCGGCGCTTTTCCATTGCAGATTTCACTAATGGTCTTTGCAGTGAGCCCCGTTCTCTGTGCAAGCTCCTGTTGCGACCAGCCGGCCCAGTCAAGGTACTCTAAGAGCAGAGCGCCTGGATGGGGCGATCGATCGACGTTCACACGTTCAAGTCGGTTGCTATTCATGAGTGTCCTCCACATCCAGGATTTCGACAGAATCTATCGAGGCCCACCAGGTCTTGTCGTCCTTGTAGTTAGGTTTTGATTGATCTGAAATTGGCTTAAAAATTAGGCGGTAGGGCTGCTTAACGTTCATGGAAAAAGTTTCTTTTCTGGTGCCGGTCAACTCATGGCATCGTTCGGGGCCGCTGTTCGGAGGCCACAGCTCGGCCAGGTTTGCGATGGTGTCGAGTTGTGCTATTCGACGCTCGATCAGTTCAGCCATCTCCTGTCCGTATCGGCGAACTGCTTCACGATGGTCGGCCATCGCTTTTTTCAACTTCTTGTTTTTCGTATAGATTTCCATCTGGTGGCGGCCCGTCGTTACGGATTACGTAAATGGTAATACGGTGCGGGATCCTCTGCAAGCTACCGCCGAAGCGGTAGCAGGTTCGGGTTGCACTGGCTACTGCTTCGTGCGTCCCCCCCCGATCTTCGCGGGTTTCGGCGGACCGGCGAGCCGGGCTCCCATCGCGCCGGCAAGGGGCGTCAAGGACAATTTCCTGGCAAGTGCGCGGGGTGGGGGGATGATGCAGAGGCTGGGCGCGGGCCGGTATTGTTCCGGCGTCCGATGGCGATGTCGTGGCGCATGGCCCCCGATTCCGCCCGCGGATATCCCCGGCATTCCTCAGTATGTGGTGCAGCGTGACAACGATCATCTGCCCTGTTTTCTTGATGACGAGGATCGCCAGGCTACTTGCAGTGTTTGTTGGGCATTTTCAATGCAGGCCGACAGCCCCACGTCGCCTGGATCACGATCTGCCGCATTTGCGGTTGTTCGCCGGCTTGCCACAGCGGCACTTGAAAATCGGGGTCAGAGTCGACTTTTTAGCGAAGAGTTGTCGGGACAATTTCTTGACGACAAAGAGTCGCATTTTGATTAAGCGGGTCGAGTACCGCGACAACCCGGATACTTCGGGCAGCCCCAGAATGCATCACCGGTGCGGCGATTGTTGCGTTTGACCATGACAGTGCCGCATTGAGGGCAATTTGGCGGACCGTCGGGTTGCCGCAAGGTGTTGCTCGGAGCAAGTTGCGGGGTAGGTGCTGTTGATTGCGCTTCGCGGATCATCGTGAGCAGCGCATGGCCGTGGATCAGTTCGATAGGCTTGCCTTGTGCGAAGCGCCTCGCGTCCGGGGTGAAGTCGCCGGTCGCAGCGATTTTCACGGCATCCGCACGGTGGTGGGTGAGTAGTCCGTACATTTCCCGGACCACTTTCACGTCCACGCGCTGACTTCGCCATTGCTTGCATTGCACCAGCGTGACTTTGCCGTCCTTGCTCAGGCGCAAGTCAATGCCGCCGTCTGCGCCGCCGAGGCCGGTCTCCTCGATCCGGTAGCCTTGGCGCCGAAAGGCCTCGCCGACCAGCATCTCGAATTGTCGCCAGTTCATTGCACGGATACTGTCGAGGCCCGTTTGTACTTCTAGCAGGTGTCCGCGTTGACGCCGTGCGATGAATGAGACGAAAGCAGCAGCCCAGAAAATTCCGAGCAGCGTCCACGCTAGGATCGTGGTGGCGCCACCGTTTGCTGGCTTGCCGATGAGCGCGAGAAATTGATTGCCTGATGAAGACAAGTACCAACTGATTCCGTAGCGCACGCCCAGATAGGCGACAATGCCGAGCGCAACGCCAGCCGGCCACGGCGCCGATGCGATCAATTCAAATCCGCCGTGCTTACGTCTTGCCATGGTTGCCCCCGAGCCACGCGAAAACCATATAGCAATATTGATAGTCAGCGCACCTTTTGAGCGAACAACTCTCGATGACGTGAGAGGAAGGCTCGTTGTTCATCGCGAAACGGTTCGACGCGCTTGGCAGGATCGATCGACCAGCGATACAGGACATCGGGTGACAGGGAAGGGTGCACCAGCATCTGACCGTCGTCCTCGAAACTGAGCAGTTCCTCATCAAACAGAGCGTCGACGTGCGGTGACAGCAGAATTCCGTTGTTACCGTTGAGCCGGTCGGCGTTGTCGGCCTCTCGCCAAGGCTTGATACGGCTCGCTACCAATACTCGCGTGTCGGTTACGCCGGTTACACGGCAGGCGCCGTCCAGCACGATCACCCGCTTGCGAAAGAGACCTTGGCCGACACGAGCCTTGGCGAGCTGCAGCCGTTGCGTTACGGTCAGCGATTCATCCGCCTCGACATGGTGAATGTCTTCGAGCACGTCGAGCGCAGGTTGCTCTGCCGCCTCGGCGGCGGGGATCGTTACGTCGTGCGCGATTTCATCGCCGCCCGTCAAAGCAAGAAGCAGATCGCCAAGTGCGTTGGAAATCGCTGCCAGATAGCAACCCTGGTTGCCATGGCCGTTCTGCTGGATCGGTGAATAACGCGTGGGCAGTAATGGGCCGATCAAATCGATCGCCTGCGCCGGATGGAGAGGGCGCGGCGCAGGTCGAAAATCGACTTCCACCATCCAGCCATCGTCGGACCAGTAGTCACCGACATTCCCGAATTCATCCGGCTTTGGACACGCGGTTGCGGCGACAGTCACGCGCCCGATCGCGCCAATCCGACCGTTCGCGTACGAAAACACGATGTCGCCTGGACGGGCCATGCGCATGTTTTCGTAGGTCTGGTTGCGCGCGCCGTTGGCGTTCCGCATGGGCGACCACAGGTACCCGCCACGAACTTCGTGGTCGCGTGTCTGCTTGTGGTTGACCCACCAAAATGCCATCTGGTGCCCCCGAGTGGCGCCAGATTACCGCATCACCGCTATCCGTCAGTGTCGCGAGCCGTTCTGCATCGGCGCGCCGGGCATGTCGAGGCGAGGAGGCCTTGGCAAGGCGCGGCGGCGATGTGGCAGGTCGCACCACTTCGATCCTGCGGCAGGTCGCTGGCTATCGGCGAACGTCTGCCGCAGCGGTCAGGAAAAGTCGACTCTGACCCCGGTACGAATCGGAGTAATCTGGCGAGATTGGCGTCTGCGGGTCCTTCGGTACCAGCTTATCCAATTCCGCTCAGGGGAATGCCATGAAGCACGCAAGGGTTGTGTTCCTTACCGCCTGTCTTGCGCTCGCCGTTGGATCTGTCCGCGCGGGGATGCCGCCGATTCCGGGCACGCGTCCGGATCCGGCCGTGGCGGCGGCCCACGCGCCTGATCGCGCATCCATGCAGACCATGCAGATCCCCAGCCATGGGGAGCTGATGAACGCATTGGTGTACATCGCCGCGGGTGCGGGTCCCCATCCGGTGGTGATCCTGCTGCACGGGTTTCCCGGCAACGAGCGCAACCTGGACCTCGCGCAGGACATGCGTCGTGCCGGTTGGGATGTCCTGTACTTCAACTATCGCGGTTCATGGGGCACGCCCGGCGACTTTTCGTTCGCCCACGGCATCGAGGATACCGCCGCCGCAATCGCCTACCTGCGCCAGCCGGGCGTGGCCCGATCGCTGCGGTTGGACCCGAACCGGACCGTGCTGATCGGCCACAGCATGGGCGGCTTCATGACCGTCGAGGCCGCCGCGGCGGATCCCGCGATCAAGGCCTTTGCCACCATCTCGGCCGCGGACATGTCCGGGCGCATGCAAGCTCTTCTCGAGAAGGAAAGGCGGGCCAACGCGATCGCCGCCATGGCCCACGGGTTGGCCGAAGAAGGCATGGCGCCGCTGGCGGGCTGCACGCCCGACGGGCTGGCCGACGAGTTGGCGGACCACGCCACGAGCTGGCCGTTCCTGGACAAAGTGGATGCGCTGAAAAAACGCAACGCGCTGATCCTCACGGCCGACGACGGCCTCAGCCGGGAGAACAACGCCTTCGCCGCTGCCTTGCGCAACGCCGGCGACACGCACGTGACCACCCGGCATTTCGCCACCGACCACGCCTATTCGGACAAGCGCATCGAGCTGTCGCATGCGGTGCTAGCGTGGCTGGCGGGTTTGCCGAAATAAAACCGGGGTCAGAGTGCACCTTTCGGCGGACTTTGGTTTCCTTGGGCGTGACCCGCAAAAAGGTGTCAGGGACAGTTTTGACAGGGCGAAGGGGGCATCTCGACTGAAAGTCGATCAGGTCGCGTCTTCGCAACCAGAGTCTTTCGCGAGCATCCAGTCCACGGCGGCTTGGCAGTGCAGTTCGGTTGTATCGACGCGCGGGATGTCCGGCGCGCCCCCTGCGCGCAGCAGCATGCCGAACTCGGTGCAGCCGAGGATCACCGCCTGCGCGCCCGCGGTGTGCATCCGGCGCATGATCGTGATGAAACGTTC
>JGI24741J21665_1000582_pt1 | contig 11068 bp, 15 predicted proteins | sample KBSCornC7_FD_21665 | JGI IMG/M metagenome (IMG submission 21665) | reverse complement strand
CGGACCCGAAGAACGGCTTCCCGCCCAACGCGACCCTGATCTTCGACGTCACTCTGGTGAAGATCGGCGCGCAGTAATCGCGGCAGGTTGTTGAACAGAAAACGCGGCCTCGAGGCCGCGTTTTTTGTTGGGCGCTCCGTTGATGATGCGTGCACGCACATCGGCATCCCCCTGCGCCTCCGGCGCTGCGGCGCCGCGCTGCGCGCGCGTTCGCTTCGCTCCGCCCTTCGTTCCGAAGGGGGTGATCTGCTTGTCTTCCCACCTTCCGAAGGAAGGGGGATTGAGGGGGATGGTTTTTCATCGCACCACCCCCATCCTCCGGTGCTTCGCGTCGCCCCCCTTCCAGCGGAAGGGGGTGAATAACGTCGACGCAGGTTACGCGTGCGCGATCGCCTCGACGCGGGCGGCACAGATGAAATCGTTCATCGACAGTCCGCCGACATCGTGCGTGGACCAGTGCACCACGCAGCGGTTGTAACCGACCTCAAGATCGGGATGATGGTCCTGCTTGTTCGCCATCCAGCCGATGGCGTTGACGAAAGCCAGCGTTTCGTAGAAGTTCTTGAAGCCGAAGGTTTTGGCGATCGATTTGCCGTCCAGCGCGACTTGCCACTCCGGCAGCGCAGCCAGCAATTCGCGGATGCGTGCCTCGCTCAGCGCGTGTTCCTTGCCCTTGCGGGGTTCGCAGTGCTGGCTGGCGAGTTCGTCGCGGGTCATTGCCAGTTCCGATCAGTCGCCGCCGTTGACCTTGCCGTGCAGGTCGGACAGCTTGCTCGGCAGGCTGGAAAAGTACGCGGCCAAGTCGTCGATGTCCTGGTCGCTCAACGGCGAGGCCATGCCATTCATGATGGCATTGGTGCGCTGGCCATCCTTGTACTCGTGCAGCACCTGTGCGATGTAATCCTGGTACTGGCCGGCGAGCGCGGGGTAGTTCGGCGCGATGCCGTCGCCGTCGGTGCCGTGGCAGGCTTCACAGGCCGCGGCCTTGGTCTTGCCGGCGGCGGCGGTGCCCTTGGCCGACGCGGTGCCGAAGCCGAACGCCAGTGTCGCGGCGAGCAGGGAAACGAGGATGGTGCGTTGCTGCATGGTCGGTCCCCTCAATTCTTTTGCAGTTGCTTGGGCGCGAGGCTGGACAGATAAGCCGCGATGTTCTCGATCTGCTCTTCCGTCAGGCTGTTGGCCTGCGCGTTCATCGTCGGGAATTTGCGCGCGCCGCTCTTGTACTCGTTGAGCGCGTCGATGATGTATTGCTCGTTCTGTCCGGCGATTCGCGGCACGTGGTACTCCGGGTACATCGTTTCGTAACCCGGGATGCCGTGGCAGCCGTGGCAGGTGTACACCTCGAGCTTGCCCTTGGCCGGNTCGCCCTTGGCGAAAGCCGTGGACGCGAAACACACGAATCCCGCCATCAGCGCGACGGTCAGCATCGATCGGATCATGTTTCTCTGGTTCCCTGCAGGCGGCTCACGCCGCGGTAGCAAAGTTCAAAGTATAGCTTGTGACCCCGCGGCACTGGCAAGCGGCGGCCGGCGCAACATCAGGCGTCGTGCGCGTGCTGCATGGTGTCGATGGCCAGCGCCGAGTGCGCGTAGGCACCTCCGGCGCGCATTTCCGCCGCCACCCAGATGGCTTCCATGATCTGCTGCTCGGTCGCGCCGGCCTTCAACGCGGCCTTGGTGTGGCCCCTGATGCAGTATGGGCACTGCGTGGTGTGCGCGACCGCCACCGCGATCAACTGCTTGGTCACCGATGGAAGTGCGCCGTCGGCGAACACCGCGCGGCTGAAGTTCTGGAAGGCTTCCAGCGGGCCGGGCGCAAGCTCGTGGCGCTTGCGTGCGATGTCGGCGCTGGATTCGGGATACATGGAATGCTCCATGGCGGTTTCCTTGCAATGCAAAGCCCCACTCTACGCCGATCACCCGCGCAGACATTGTCGATGGTCAGGGCGCGGCACTGGCCCCCGCGGATGATGGACCGTTTGCCAAGTCGTGCGGGTAATGGTCTGATGGCGTCATGAGAACGTGGCGCTCCATGCTGTGGGGTGTGATCGCGTTGCTGATGACGGCGAGCTGCGTAGCGGCGTCCCGACCAAATCATCCGGCAGTCGTCGTGTTGCGTGTCGATGGCCCGATCAGCCCGGCCAGCGCGGATTACGTCGTGCGCGGCATCGAGCAGGCCGATTCGAGGCACGCGGCGGCGGTCGTGCTGGAACTGGACACGCCCGGCGGTCTTTCCAGCTCCATGCGCGACATCATCAAGGCGATTCTCGCCTCGCCGGTTCCCGTGATCGGCTATGTCGCGCCATCGGGGGCGCGCGCGGCCAGTGCCGGTACCTACATCATGTACGCCTGCCACATCGCGGCGATGGCGCCCGCGACCAACATCGGTGCGGCGACACCGGTTTCGTTGACAGGTGGCGGCAGCGTGCCGCTGCCGTCGTCCAGCAGCGGCAAGGCCACGTCGGCCGAAAGCACCGAAATGCGCAAGGTCACCAACGATGCCGTTGCCTACATTCGCGCACTGGCCGAGCGCCGCGACCGCAACGCGGACTGGGCGGAAAAGGCGGTGCGCGACGCGGTAAGCGTGTCGGCCGACGAAGCGCTGAAACTGCACGTGGTCGATCTGATCGCACCGGATATTCCGGCCCTGCTTGCCGACGTCGACGGTCGCAAGGTCGAAACGGCCGCGGGGTCGCGTGTGCTGCAGACGCGTGGCGCAAGCCTCGAAACGATCACGCCCGGCGTGCGCAGCCAGTTCCTCGGTGTGATCGCCAACCCATCGGTCGCCTACATCCTGTTGTTGCTCGGACTCGGCGGGCTGGTGATGGAAGGCATGCACCCGGGCGGCGTGCTGCCGGGCGTGGTCGGCGCGATCTGCCTGCTGCTGGCGTTGTACGCGTTTCAGTTGCTGCCGGTGAATTTCGCGGGCCTTGGGCTTATCCTGCTGGGCGTGATCCTGATCGTCTCGGAAGCGTTCGTGCCGGCGTACGGTGTGCTCGGCACCGGCGGCGTGGTTTCATTCGTGATCGGCTCGGTGATCCTGATGGATACGGGTGTGCCGGGCTACGGCATTGCGCTGCCGGTGGTGGTCGGCATCGCGATCGCGGCGGCGGGCGTCCTGGCCGGTATCGTGTGGATGGCGATGCGCTCGCACAAGCGCCCCGTGGTGAGTGGACGCGAGCAGATGGTTGGTGCGATCGGCGAAGTCGTCGCCGATTTCGAAGGCCGCGGTACGGTGCATGTTCACGGCGAGCGCTGGCAGGCTCGCTCGGACGTGCCGTTGAAGCGTGGTCAGGCTGTTGCCGTCACGGGCATGCACGGGCTTGTTCTGGACGTGAAACCTGTGAGCGGCACCCAGGAGGTTTCTTCATGAGCGCTTTCCCTGTCATTGCCGTCATCGTGGTGATCGTGCTGATCATCCTGCTTTCATCCATCAAGATCTTGCGCGAATACGAGCGTGGCGTGGTCTTCCTGTTCGGGCGGTTCCAGGCGGTGAAGGGTCCGGGCATCATCATCCTGATCCCGATCATGCAGCAGATGGTGCGGATGGACCTGCGCACGATCGTGGTGGAGGTGCCACCGCAGGACGTGATCTCGCGCGACAACGTGCCGGTGAAGGTCAACGCGATGATCCTGTACCGGGTGATCGACCCGGAAAAAGCGGTGATCCAGGTGGAAGACGCACGCGAGGCCACCAGCCAGCTTGCCCAGACCACGCTGCGCTCGGTGCTGGGTCGGCACGAACTCGATGAGATGCTGAGCGAGCGCGAGAAGCTCAATGCCGACATCCAGGGCATCCTCGACCAGCACACCGACGCCTGGGGCATCAAGGTCTCCAACGTCGAGATCAAGCAGGTGGACCTGGAAGAAAGCATGTACCGCGCGATCTCGCGCCAGGCCGAGGCCGAGCGCCAGCGGCGCGCCAAGATCATCAACGCCGAGGGCGAACTGCAGGCGTCCCAGAAGCTGATGGAGGCCGCGCAGACCCTGATGCAACAGCCCCAGTCGATCCAGTTGCGCTACCTGCAGACGCTGGTCGAGGTTGCAGGCGACAAGACCACGACCATCGTGTTCCCGCTGCCGATGGACTTGCTGGAACCGCTGCTAGGGAAACTTCGCAAATCGGCCGGGGAAACGCCGTCCGCGCCCTGAGCGCGGAGCGGCGCGTTCAACCGCGCGCGGACTTCACCAGCAGGTGCTTGGCGAAGGCACCGTGCATGCGCCCGATGCCGCGCACAAGGTGCAACATCCCGAACAGCAGGAAGAAACCGACGACGAACATCGCGATGGCGTCGGCCCAGCCAGGGATGTGCGCGCCGAAGCCCCAATTCACGGTCACGTAACCGTCGACGAAATCGCGACCGAATCCGAAGAAGTCGAACGCCATCGCGATCGGCGTCAACATCAGTGCCAGCGACACGCTCGACAACGCCACCACGAGGATGGAGTAGGCGATACCCAGTGGCAGCATCAGCAGCATGTAAAGCAACGTCGCCCAGGTACGCGGATCGGTCAGCATCGCCGCGATCCTTTGCAGCCACGGCCGTTCGCGCCCGGTGTAGGGCGGTCGGCGTGGCATGCGCACGCCCAGCATGCTTTCGACGATGCGGCTTTCGATCAGCGACAGGCCGCGAACCGACGCCATGAACAGCAGGAAGAACGGGGCGCCGAAGATCAGCGCCGCGAAGCCCGCCGACATCGACAATCCGGTGACGGCCCAAGTGAAATAGAAGATGCCGGTGGCAAGCGACAGCAGCATGTAGAACATCGCGCCGTAAGTGTGCGGATCGGCGAGCACCCCGAAGAAGCGGCCGAATGCGGAGCGTCGCGGACGTGGCGGCGGCGTGCGCAAGGCACGTGCGACGGTTTTTTCGGTGGTCCGGTAAATGTCGGCGACTTCGTCGGGTGCGCCGTAGGTCGTGGCGATCTTCGCCAGCAGTTCGGCTTCGCTCATGCCGGGGTTCTCCGCCAGCTCCGAGCGGAGGTGTTCCTCGGCGTCGTACAACGCATCCTGGATCATCGCGGGATCGGCGCCGGCAAGCGCCGTGCGCAACTGCGCCAGGTATTCCTTGATGGTTTGCGGCGTGGTCATGGCTTCAATCCTTCAATATCGAATCGACGAAACGGCGCGTGGAGCCCCATGCATCGGCCCATTCGCGCAGGACTTTCCTGCCCAGCGGGGTGATCCGGTAATAGCGGCGCGGCGGCCCGGCTTCGGAAGGTTCGACGAAGGTTTCCAGCAACTCCGCCGCACTCAGGTTGCGCAACACCGGGTACAACGCGCTCTGCTTGCCGACCAGCACGCCGCCCGCATCGCGTTCCAGGCGCTTGGCGATCTGGTAGCCGTACAACGGTTCGCGCGCCGCCGCCAGCACGGCCAGCAGCACCAGCGACACCGTGCCGGCCGCAAGTTCCTTTTCGAATTTTTTCAGGTGCGCTTCGGTGTCGCTCATCGCAACGGGTTTGCATCCGTCATAGTCACGAGTACACTATAGCGCAGTTGATAATAGCGGCATGGGCCTGAAGTCATGGGTCGGCAGTCATGCTTCCGGTGTTGATTCGGGCGCGCATACTGTGCGTGCACGTGAGTGGATGACTGGTCCGCCACAGCGTGGCGAGGAGGTTGCAATGCTCAAGCTTGGCGTGTTGGTGGCAGCCGTGATTGGCGTCTTCTGGTTGTTGACGGGCGGCTTGTTCAAGCTGATGTTCGGATTCGTCGGCGCGGTTTTCGGCGGTCTGGTCGGCTTGTTCGTGGCCGGCATGCTCGCGCTGTTCGTGGTTCCGATCGTGTTGCTCGCCCTGTTGCCGCTGCTGTTGCCGGCACTTTTCATCGCGGCCCTGGTGTGGGTGATCGTGCGCGCCGCGCAGCCGGAACACCCGGCACCCGCCGCGAACTGACCGTTGCGGTGCGCGCGGCGTCCATGGGCGGACGCCGCGTGCGTCGAGCCGCGATCAACCGCGACTCAGGTTGAACTGCACCGGCACCAGCGCCCACGCTTCGATGGCGTGCCCGTCGCGTATCGCGGGGTGGAAGCGCCATGCTGCGAGTACGTGCTGGCGCGCGGCCTCGTCGAGAGTGCGCGAGCCGCTGCTGTGCTCGATGGCTACCTGCGCCGGTTTTCCACTCGCATCCACCAGCACTTTCAGCAACACGTGCCTTGCACGCCTGCGCGCAACGCCCGGATCGGATAGGCGGGTGGCGTCGCGGTTTCGTAGGCGATGGTGGCCTCGCTGTCAGCTGCGCTGGCAGCCGTATCCGTGGCGACGGCCGTCGCGATGCCTGGCAAGGGCGCGACGGGTGTAATTGCGCCCATCGCCGGTATGGGGATTGGTGCGGGATGGACGACGGCTACGCGCGCGCTGGGCGTCGTTGCCTGTCGTGCCACCTGCAGCGTCGGCACGGGCGGCGGCGGCACGACGGCCGGCTGAGGTTGAAGGATGGTGGCCTGCAGCGAGAGCGGTATCGGCGCCTGGATGGGAAATGGCGTCCTCGGCAGCAGCGCGAACAACAGGATCGCCAGATTGAGGCTCAGGGTGAGCGCCATCGCGAGCGAACGGGTCGCGTGCGGTGCGCATTCGAAGGAACGCGTGACTGCCATCGACATCATAAGCCACCTCCTTGCAGTGAGGAACGTGGCCAAGGGCACCGCGGCGCGACGCCCCGGTCGATTTCCACGCTACGCCTGGCGTCGTGTCCGGACAAGTGCCGGCATTTTCCGCGCGCGCCCTTTGTTTTCGCCCGTTGGCGCGCCGCAGGCTTTACCATCGTGCCTTTCACGCCGCCGGAGCAAATCCGATGCAAACGAACGACAACACGATGCGCGCAAACCGGCGCCGTTTCCTGCAGGCCTCGGCATTGGGTGCAGCTGCATTGCCGGTGGTGATGCTCGGCGGCAACGCAATGGCTGCGGAAGCGTTCGGCGACGATTTGAGGCTGCCGAAATCGATCCTGGCCTTGCAGCCGGTCGCGTCGAAGGTCGTTCCGATCAGCGACGACGAACGCCGCGCGCGCATGGCGCGGGCGCAGCAGCTGATGGACAAAAACGGGATGGATGCGGTCTTCGTCGATGCCGGCACCACACTCGACTATTTCGCCGGCCTGCGCTGGTGGAACAGCGAGCGCACCATGGGCATGCTGTTGCCGAAATCGGGCGACCCGGTTTACATCGTTCCCGGGTTCGAGCGCAGCCGCACGCAGGGGCAAATCAAGATCGGCACGGACGTGCGCTCATGGCAGGAGAACGAAAGCCCGTACAAGCTGATCGCGCAGGTGATGCACGAACGCCACGCGGGCACCGGCGTGCTCGGCATCGAGGATCGCGTGCCGTTTTCCCGCGCGACGGAAATCGGCAAGGCCTTGCCGCACGGCAAACTGGTTGAAGCGACGCCAGTCACGGCAGGGTGCCGTTCGATCAAGAGTCCGGCGGAGCTCGCGCTCATGCAGATCGCATGCGACGCCACGCTCGCGGTGTATCACGCAGTGTGGGAAGGGCTGGAACCGGGCATGACCCAGCACCAAGTCTTGGCGTGGATCGATGCCGCGTACCAACGCATGGGCTTGCGTGGCGAAGCCAGCATCAACGTCGGCAAGTACACCGCGCAGCCGCACGGTTCGGACAAACCGCAACACATCGTGGAAGGTACGCCGGTGATGCTGGACGATGGCTGTTACGTCGAAGGTTACCAAAGCGACATCACCCGCACCTTCACGCTGGGCAAGGCCAGCGACAAGATGAAGCGCGTGTTCGACATCGTGCGCAGGGCGCAGCAGGCGGCACTGGCGGCCGCGCATCCGGGCGCGACGATGGAATCGGTGGACGCGGCCGCGCGCAAGGTCATCGTCGATGCCGGTTATGGCCCCGGCTACAAGTATTTCTCGCACCGCCTGGGTCACGGTATCGGCATGGACATGCACGAGTGGTATTACCTCGTGGGCGGCAACACCCGGCAGATCGAAGTGAGCATGACCTTCAGCGACGAACCCGGTATCTACATTCCGGGCGAGTTNGGGGTGCGATTGGAAGACGACATGCACGTCACCGAAGCCGGCGCGCGCTGGTTCACGCCACAGAGTCCGTCGATCGAGCAACCCTTCGGCTGACGCGACGCAGCTTTCACGCGCCCGTCGGCGACTCGATCAGTCCGGCGGCAATTTCGATCGAGCGCAGCCGTGCGGCGTGGTCATGCATGTTGCTGGTGAGGATCAGTTCGTCGGCGCCGGTGCGCTCGATGAACGCATTTATCGCGTCCGCCACGGTGCCAGGAGAGCCGATCGCGGAGCACGACAATACGTGCTCGATCAGTTTATGCCCTTGTGGCGGCAGTGATTCCGCATAGCCTTCGACCGGCGGAGGCAATCGTCCCGGATGGCCCGAGCGCAGGTTCACGAACGACTGCTGCCACGAGGTCGCGAGAAACCGCGCTTCGTCATCGGTGTCCGCGGCGAACACGTTGTAGCCCAGCATCACGTGCGGCCATTGCAGGAATCGCGATGGCTTGAACTGCGCGCGATACACGGTGATCGCGTCCATCATCTGCGCCGGCGCGAAATGCGACGCGAACGCGTAGGGCAGGCCCAGCATCGCGGCGAGCTGTGCGCCGAACAGGCTGGAACCCAGGATCCAGATCGGCACCTGCTGGCCGGCGCCGGGCACGGCGCGCACCGATCCGCGCCCTTCGAAATGGGCGATCAGTTCCAGCACGTCGCGGGGAAACGCATCCGGATCGGTGTCGAGATTGCGGCGCAACGCGCGCGCGGTGGCCTGATCGGAACCCGGCGCGCGCCCGAGGCCGAGATCGATGCGGCCGGGATACAGCGCATCCAGCGTGCCGAACTGTTCGGCGATCACCAGCGGCGAGTGATTGGGCAGCATGATGCCGCCCGCGCCCACTCGAATGCGAGAGGTGGCGCCCGCGACGTGGCCGATCAACACCGCTGTGGCCGCACTGGCGATGCCCGGCATGCCGTGGTGTTCGGCCATCCAGAAACGGTTGAAGCCCCAGCGTTCGGCGTGTTGCGCGATGTCCACCGTGTGCGCCAACGATTCGGACACCGAACCGCCTTCGGTGATCGGGCAAAGATCGAGGAATGAGAACGGGATCATCCCAAATGCAACTGGTGCTGGTCACCCGAATAATCAAGATGGCCGTCGGCGACTTGCGCTGCAGACGTGTAGGGATGCTCTGACGGCGCGCCCGGTCCCATGATGTGAAGCACACGCGTGCCGTTGAGCTTGAACACGTCCGAAATCAGTCCGCGATGGCAGCGCCACCACACGGCTTCCGAACACATGATCGCGGTACGCTGCTCCGACGCCAGCGCCTTCAGTCGTTCGATGCCTGCATGGAACGCGTCGGTCTGCATGTAATCGGCGTAGCCGCGGAACGCAGGATGCCGCCACGCCATGTTGGGCGAATCGGGTTGCACCTTGCGGCGTCCGCCCAGTTCGGTGAACGCTTCGTAGCGGATGCCGGCGTCATGCAAGCCACGTTGCAGCGGCTCCACGTTGAAGTGCGGATACTTGCGCGATCCCGGGTAGTGGCGCACGTCGGTGAGCACTTCGATCTGGTTGTCCTTCAGCAAGGCGATGAACTCATCGAGGCTGCGGGTCGAATGGCCGATGGTCCAGAGCGTTTCGGGCCATGGCGTTTCCACGGGCTGTTTGTGCGCAGTCATGCGATCAGCATACGCGCCTGGACAGGAACGCATGCTGTCGCGTGTCTATACTGACGTGATGAGCGCGTACACCACCGCCAACACCGTCGACGAATTTCGCCAGCACCTTGCCGAGGTACACGCACGCATCGCGGCCGCGTGCGCGAAGGTGGGCCGTGATCCCGCAACGGTGCGCCTGCTGCCCGTGAGCAAAACGGTGCCGGAAGCGCGTATTCGCAATGCGTACGCGGCCGGTTGCCACACGCTCGGCGAGAACAAGGTGCAGGAAGCACACGGCAAATGGCAGGCGATGTCGGATTTGCCGGATTTGCGCTGGTCGATCATCGGCCACCTGCAGACAAACAAGGCCAAACTCGTCGCCGAATTCGCATCCGAATTCCAGGCGCTGGACGGCTTGCGCGTGGCCGAGACGCTGGACAAACGGCTGCAGTCGCTGGGCCGTTCGCTCGATGTATTGGTGCAGGTCAACACCTCCAACGAGGAAAGCAAATTCGGCCTGCCGCCGGACGAAGTCGAAGCGTTCGTGAAACAACTGCCCGCGTTTTCATCACTGCATGTGCGCGGCCTGATGACGCTCGCGCTGTTCTCGGACGACGCGGCGAAAGTGCGCCCGTGCTTCGTGCGCCTGCGCGAATTGCGCGATCGCCTGCGGCAGTCCGCGCCAGCCGGTGTCGCGATGGACGAGCTTTCCATGGGCATGTCCGGCGATTACGAACTCGCTATCGAGGAAGGTTCGACCATCGTGCGTGTCGGTCAGGCGATCTTCGGCGCGCGCAAGGTCGCCGATGCAGCCTATTGGCCGGACGGCGGCGCACCGGAAGCGCAGAGTCACGCCGACAGATCGAGCGAATAGAACCGTGTGCCCGGCAGGTGTGTCGTGTTGTACGGCGGGATCTCGACGAAGCCGAGCCGGCGATAAAGCGCTTGCGCCGATGTCATGCTCGACAATGTATCCAGGCGCAGTTCGCGATAGCCCGTTCGCCGTGCTGCGTCGATCGCGGCTTCCACCAGTCTTTTGCCCAGGCCGGATTCCCGGTACGCCGGCCGCACGTACAGGCGCTTCATTTCGCCCCGATGCTCGTCGAGTGGCCGAAGCGCGACACAGCCGGCGACACCGGATTCGATCCGTGCAATGAGCAACGCGCCGCGCGGCGGCACGTAGGGCGCCGGCAACCCCGCGAGTTCCGTGCCGAATCCCTGGTACTCGAGATCCGTGCCGATGGCTTGCGCGTATTCGCGGAACAACTCGCGTGCCGTCGCGACGAGCTCGGCGCTGTCGGCCTGGTCGAACGTGAATTCTGATCCGGTCATGATCTGCGATGTTGCATGGACGCCTGCCGCATTTGCAACCCGCCGTCAGAGGGCCAAGATCAAATCGGCGGGTCACGTCGAG
>JGI24741J21665_1000577_pt1 | contig 11148 bp, 7 predicted proteins | sample KBSCornC7_FD_21665 | JGI IMG/M metagenome (IMG submission 21665) | reverse complement strand
CTGTTCGTCATGCAGTCGGAAGAAGCGATCGCGGCGGGCGCGTTCCACAATGATGTCGTCGCCGTCGCCAACGAGCGCGTGCTTTTCACCCATGAGCACGCCTTTGCCGACAAGGAGCGCTTCTACGCCGATCTCCGCGCCAAGCTGCCGTCGGTTGAAATTGTGGAGGTTCCAGCCGGCGCCATAAGCCTCTCCGACGCAATCCGCAGCTATATCTTCAATGCGCAGCTCGTGACCCTGCCCGATGACGGCGGCTCGTCTTCGCCCGGGGCAGGCATGGCGCTGATCCTGCCGACCGAGGCGCGAGACATGCCGGCCATCTGGGCATGGCTGGAACAGATGGTGGCGGGCAACGGTCCGATCCGCAGGCTCGTCCCCGTCGACGTGCGGCAGTCCATGGCCAATGGCGGCGGTCCCGCCTGCCTTCGCCTGCGCGTGATGGCCGATCCGGCGAATATCGATCCCCGCTTCCTGATCGATGAGGCAAAGCTGGACGGCATTGCCGACATCGTCCGAAATTACTGGCCCGAAACCATTGTGCCCGACGATCTTGTCGATACCCGTTTGATCGCCCGCATCGAACAATCATGGTTAACCCTTGTTGACCATTTGCAACTTTCGGGCGATCTAGTTCCCTNACGGCAAGCAGGCCGGGTGGGACCAAATGGAACGGATCAAGCGCCTCTTCACGATCAAGACGAAGTTCGAGGCGTTTCTGGTGATCTACGCCCTGGCNCTGGGCGCGACCGANCGCGGATTCGTCTATATGCAGCAATATCCGGGCACGGGTGGACATCTGCTTGCCCTGGCCTGCACCGGCAGCGTGTTCATGGCCGGCGGCATGATATTGGATGCGGTAGAACTGCGACGCAGCGCCCTTTAACTCTCTGCAGACTTGTATCTGCCGCCTGCTCCATGCAGGAGCGGCTCCATGGCTGCAATCATGCTTCAGGGAACAGGCTCGGACGTCGGCAAATCCTTGCTGGTGGCCGGCCTTTGCCGGGCACTGGTTCGGCGTGGATATAGCGTCCGGCCTTTCAAGCCGCAAAACATGTCCAACAATGCTGCCGTCACCAGTGATGGCGGAGAGATCGGGCGCGCGCAGGCGCTTCAGGCCATGGCCGCGGGCGTCGAGCCGCATACGGACATGAACCCGGTACTGTTGAAGCCTCAGGCTGACCGGACGTCACAGCTTGTCGTCCACGGCCAGGTTCGCGGCAAGCTCGGCAGCGGGAATTTCCGGTCGGCGCGCGGAGAATTGCTGGAGGCCGTGCTCGCCAGCTATCATCGGTTGCAGGCGCAATGCGACGTCGTCGTCGTGGAGGGCGCCGGATCACCGGCTGAAGTGAACCTGCGGGCGGGCGACATCGCCAATATGGGCTTCGCCCGGGCAGCAGATGTGCCGGTGATCCTGGTCGGGGACATCGACCGCGGCGGCGTGATCGCCGCCATCGCCGGAACCAAGGCCGTGATCGATCCCGCCGATGCGGCTATGATCCGAGGTTTTCTGATAAACAAGTTCCGGGGCGATCCGGCGCTGTTCGAGGATGGCTATCGCCATATCGAGCATTTGACCGGCTGGCAGGGCTTTGGCGTCATTCCCTGGCTTGGCGAGGCCAGCCGCCTGCCCAGCGAGGATGCGGTGGTGCTCGAACGCCGGCGGGGGGGACTGGACGAAAAGCTGCTGATCGCTTGCCCCATCCTGCCGCGGATCGCCAACTTCGACGATCTGGATCCCCTGAAACTGGAGCCGGGGGTGGAGGTCATGATGGTGCCGCCGGGACAGCCCATTCCGGCTGAGGCCACGCTCATCATCCTGCCGGGTTCCAAGGCGACGATCGCCGATCTGCAGGCGGTTCGCGATCAGGGATGGGACATCGACATTCGCGCCCATCATCGGCGCGGGCGACCGATATTGGGGATTTGCGGGGGTTACCAGATGCTGGGCCGCAGGATTGAAGACCCGGACGGGATCGAGGGATCGCCCGGCAGCGTCGAAGGGCTTGGCCTGCTGAACGTGGAAACCCGGCTCACAGCGATCAAGATATTGGAAAGAACGAACGGAGTCGCGCTGGGGCAGGCCTTTTCTGGCTATGAGATGCATGTCGGACGCACCGACGGCCCCGATTGCTTGCACCCGTTCGCGCTGCTGGAAGGCGATCGTCCGGACGGCGCATCAAACGGCGATGGCACGGTGATGGGGAGCTATATCCACGGCCTGTTCGCCAGCACCGCGCTGCGCTCCGCCTTTCTCGCGCGATTGGGTCACAAGGCTGCGTCCGGCGATTATCAGGCATCTGTAAATGATGCCCTGGACCAGATTGCAATGCAGTTGGAAGATCATGCCGACTTGGAAGGCCTGATCCGGATCGCAAACGCCTGACGGGAATGCGCCTGCTTTGACGTTTCAAGGGAAATGGCGCACCCGGAACGATTCGAACGTCCGACCCTCAGATTCGTAGTCTGATGCTCTATCCAGCTGAGCTACGGGTGCGTTGTGGATGGGCAGATAGAAGGGGCCGGACAGTCTGGCAACCCCAAAACGCGCCCGTCCCCAATTAAAAAAATGATGCCGCAGCAGAGCACGCATAGTGCCAGCGAACTCATGCCGGACGCCGGCGATAATGATGATTTCAAGGGAAATGGCGCACCCGGAACGATTCGAACGTCCGACCCTCAGATTCGTAGTCTGATGCTCTATCCAGCTGAGCTACGGGTGCGTTGGAGTGGCGCAGATAGAAGCGACCAGACATTTGGGCAAGCTCTTTTTGCACTTTTTTGACAGGCTGCCCGATTGGAGATGTCCAACCGCAACCTTGTTCGGCGCCGGTCGTTCGACGGGCAGGAAAGGATGCTGAAATGACCTTTACCCCCAACGAAATCGCGCTGCTGGCGATTGCGCTGCTGATCGGGCTCCTGCTGGGCCTTATCATGAGCGGGCGTGGCAAGTACAAGCGCTGGTGGCGCGATGAACAGCTTGCCCATGCCCAGACGGCCAAGGACCGGGATGTACGGCTGACCGCTGCGCAGCAGAGGATTGCGGAACTGGAACGGCAATCCGTTCCTGTTCATGGAAGCACTGCCGTTGGTACCATTGAGCGCGCGCATGACCGGGACGATTTCAGCCGCATAAGCGGCATTACGCCCCAGGACGAAATCGCGCTCAATAAAGCCGGCTACCACCGCTATGACCAGATCGCGGCAATCAGCGCAGAGCAAGAAGCCGCGCTGGAAACACGCCTCGGCCTCAAACCCGGCGTTATTTCCCGTGAGGAATGGCGGGAACAGGCCCGATTATTAGATGGACGCACCGAACATGGCCGTGCACGGGACCATGATCATCGCGCCACGCCAGTTTAAAAGGAAAGGGGGCGGAAAACCGCCCCCTTCCCTGTCACTTCCGGTTCGCCAGCGCTGCCTGAGCGGCAGCAAGGCGGGCAATCGGCACACGATAAGGCGAGGCCGATACGTAATCGAGACCCGTCTTTTCGCAAAAGGCGATAGACGCCGGATCGCCGCCATGTTCGCCGCAGATGCCGAGCTTGATGCCGTCGCGGGTGGCGCGGCCGCGCTCGGCGGCAAGCTCGATCAATTCGCCCACGCCCTCCACGTCGATACTGACGAAGGGGTCGCGGGCGAATATGCCCTTGTCGACATATTGCGTCAGGAAACGCCCGGCGTCATCGCGGCTGATGCCGATCGTGGTCTGCGTCAGGTCGTTGGTGCCGAAGGAGAAGAATTCGCCGACTTCAGCGATCTCGCCGGCCTTGAGTGCAGCGCGGGGCAGCTCGATCATGGTGCCGACCAGATATTCGACGCTGGCGCCCTGTTCCTCGAAAACCTGCTTGGCGACGCTGTCGACGATCGCCTTCATCAGTTCCAGTTCCTTCTTCGTAGCCACGAGCGGGATCATGATCTCCGGGATCGGGGCGTCGCCGCTACGCTGCTTGATGATCAGCGCGGCTTCGAAGATGGCGCGGGCCTGCATCTCATAGATTTCAGGATAGGTGACGCCCAGACGGCAACCACGATGGCCCAGCATCGGGTTGAATTCATGCAGTTCTGCGGCGCGGCGCTTCAGCGCTTCCACACCCACGCCGGCTGCCTTCGCCACTTCCTCGAACTCGGCTTCGCCATGCGGCAGGAATTCATGCAGCGGCGGGTCGAGCAGGCGTATGGTAACGGGCAGACCGGCCATCACCATGAAAATCTGCGCGAAATCGTCGCGCTGTTCCGGCAACAGCTTTTCCAGCGCAGTCCGGCGTCCCTTTTCCGTGTCGGCGAGGATCATCTCGCGGACCGCGGTGATGCGGGCGGCGTCGAAGAACATATGCTCGGTGCGGCAGAGACCGACGCCTTCCGCGCCAAAATCCCGGGCTGTCTGACAATCCAGCGGAGTTTCGGCATTGGCGCGGACCTTGAGGCGACGAACCTTGTCGGCCCAGCCCATCAGCGTGCCGAAATCACCTGCCAGTTCGGGCTGCACGGTCGGGACCTCACCGGCCATCACTTCGCCTGTTGAACCATCGATGGTGAGGATGTCGCCTTCCTTCAGCGTCCGGCCATCGATGCGCAAAGTCCTGGCGGCATTGTCGATCGACAGGCTGCCCGCACCGGAGACGCAGGGACGGCCCATGCCGCGCGCGACCACGGCGGCGTGGCTGGTCATGCCGCCGCGCGCGGTCAGGATGCCCTTGGCCGCATGCATGCCATGAATGTCCTCAGGGCTGGTTTCGACGCGGACGAGGATGACGGAATCACCCAGTTCATTCCGGCGCTCGGCGGTATCGGCGTCAAACACGATCGCGCCCGACGCCGCGCCCGGAGAAGCAGGCAGGCCCTTGGTCAGCACATCGCGAGGCGCCTTGGGGTCGAGCGTCGGGTGCAGGAGCTGGTCGAGCGCGGCGGGATCAACGCGGGCCACGGCTTCTTCCTCCGTGATCAGACCCTCACTCGCCATGTCCACCGCGATCTTGAGCGCAGCCTTGGCGGTGCGCTTGCCCGATCGGGTCTGGAGCATCCAGAGCTTGCCCTGCTGCACCGTGAATTCGATGTCCTGCATGTCGCGATAATGGGTTTCGAGGATATGGAACACCCGCGCCAGCTCGGCATAGGTTTCCGGCATCGCCTCTTCCATCGACAGCGGCTTGGCCCCTGCCCGTTCGCGCGCCTGCTTGGTGAGATATTGCGGCGTGCGGATGCCCGCCACCACGTCCTCGCCCTGGGCGTTGATCAGATATTCGCCATAATAGGCATTCTCACCAGTGGCCGGGTCGCGGGTGAAGGCCACGCCGGTGGCCGAGCTATCGCCCATATTGCCGAACACCATCGCCTGCACATTGACGGCGGTGCCCCAATCATGCGGGATCGAGTTCAGGCGGCGATAGACCTTGGCGCGATCAGCCTGCCACGATCCGAACACGGCGCTGATCGCGCCCCATAGCTGGTCATTGACATCCTGCGGGAAAGGCTTGTTCCAAAGCTTTGAAACAAGCCCCTTATATTCCGCAACGAGCGCCTTCCAATCGTCGGCGGTCATTTCGGTGTCGAGCGTGTATCCCTGGTCTTCTTTGGCGATCTCCAGCGCCTCTTCGAAGGCGCCATGGTCGAGTTCCAGGACCACGTCGGAATACATCTGGATGAACCGTCGGTAGCTGTCCCAGGCGAACCGCTCGTCGCCCGAGGTAGCAGCCAGACCAAGCACGGTTTCATCATTGAGACCAAGGTTCAGCACCGTGTCCATCATGCCGGGCATCGAAATGCGCGCGCCGGAGCGGACGGACACGAGCAGCGGGTCGGCCTTGTCGCCAAATTTCTTGCCGGTGATGCCCTCGATATGCACAATTCCGTTGGCGACTTCGGCCTTCAGGCTTTCAGGATAGACGCCGCCGTCCTGATAATAGCGGGTGCACATTTCGGTCGTGATGGTGAAGCCTGGAGGCACCGGCAGGCCAATGGCGGCCATGCCGTCCAGATTTGCGCCCTTGCCACCAAGAAGGTTCTTGTCACCTTTGCCGCCGTCATCGACGCCACCGCCGAAACGATAAACATAACGGGTAGCGGTCGTGCTCATGCTGGCCTCTTCCATTGTCAACATAATCGCGGCTCTCCTGCACTGATTGCCGTGTATTTGTGCGATGCAACAAAATTTAAACAACAAGCAGGCGACAAACGCACCTGCTTTTACGATAATTGCTCTCTTACTTCACTGATTTTCCCGGTTGTCCGGGTATCTTTCGGTTTCAGCCCGTAATTTTCGAAAAGTCCGCGACCGCATGAACCGCCTCGCGCACTCTTGCAAGCAGCGCCAGGCGCGCAGAGCGCTTGGCCGGATCGGCGTCATTGACCGTAACGGCCTCGAAAAATGCGTCGATTGGCGCTCGCAATGTTGCAAGTGCGGCCATGGCCCCTTCGAAATCCTCAGCCCTGACCGCGGTCGTGGCCCGCGGTTCGGCGATATCAAGCGCGGCGATCAGGCCCGCCTCCGCCTGCTCGGGGACATAGGTGAGTTCGACCTTGTCGGCGGTCTTGACGCCTTCCTTTTTCAGGATATTCGCGGCGCGCTTGTATCCCGCGAGCAAGTTGGTGCCGTCATCGGTGGCGACCAGCGATTGGAGAGCGGTAACGCGGGCCAGCAGGCGGACAAGGTCATCCTCGCCGCCCAGGGCAAACACCGCATCGATCAGATCATGACGGACGCCGGCCTCGCGCTGCTGCACCTTGAGCCGATCGGCGAAAAAGTCGAGCAGTTCGCCGACAAGTGCCGTCGCCGCCTCGCGTTCCATATCCGTCCAGGCCCGATCTGGATTGAAACCGGCCATGATGCTGACCATCAGGCGGTCCAGATGCTCTTGATTCCCCGCAATGTCCTTGCCCCGAAGCTTGGAAAGTTCGGTCATCAACTGCGTGTTCAGAAAGGAGCGGCGAATGAGATCGAAGCTGTAGGAGATGGCCGACGCCAGCGGCATGCGCAGGCCGTTTTCCGTCAGCAGGCTGAGAATCGCGAGCGCCGAGCGGCGCAGGGCGAAAGGATCCTTCGACCCCGTCGGGAACATGCCGGCCGCGAAGAAGGCGACCAGCGTATCCAGCTTGTCGGCAAGGGAAACCGCGACCGTTGTAGCCGCACAGGGGACTTCATCACCCTGCCCGATCGGCTTGTAATGATCGCGGATGGCATCCGCCACCGCATCAGGCAACCCTTCGGCCCGCGCGTAATAGCCGCCCATCACACCCTGCAGTTCAGGGAATTCGCCCACCATCTCGGTGACAAGGTCTGCTTTTGCAAGGCGCGCCGCCTGCTCGGCCAGATCGGCGTCCGCGCCCTTGACGATCCCCTCTTCCACCAGCCAGCGGGCAAGCTTTGCGACCCGTTCCACCTTGTCGGCCACAGTGCCGAGCTTTTCGTGAAAGGTGATGCGTTCCAGCTTCCTGGCGTGATCCTCCAGCTTCGTCTTGCGATCCTGGTCCCAGAAGAAGCGGGTGTCTGACAGACGCGCGGCAAGGACCTTGCGATTACCCGCGATGATCGCCGCGCCGCCATCCTTCGCCTCGATATTGGCGGTGCAGATGAAGGCAGGTGCGAGCTGGCCCGACGCATCACGCAGGACAAAATATTTCTGGTTGATACGAAGGGTTAGCTGAATGACTTCAGGTGGAACCTCAAGGAAAGCCGCGTCGAAATCGCCCAGCAGCGGCACCGGCCATTCGGTGAGCCCTGCATTTTCGGCAACGAGGCCTTTGTCCTCGATCACGCTATAGCCATGAGCGGCAGCGGCTTCGGCGGCCTTTGCCTCGATGATCAACTGGCGTTCCTGGTGGCTGACGATCACATGGCAGGCGCGCAGCTTTTCGACATAGTCATGCGCGCTGCCTATGGTGATCTCACCAGGATGATGGAAGCGATGGCCGAGCGTGGCGTAGCCGCTGCGGACGCCTTCTATCTCCATATCCACAAGGTCCTCGCCAAGGATCGCGACGATGCCTTGCAGCGGGCGGACCCAGCGCAGGCTTTCGGTGGTCTGCGAGGCGGTGCCCCAGCGCATGGACTTGGGCCAGGGAAAGGCGCGGATGATGGTGGGAATCGCTTCGGCCAGCACCTCTGCTGTCGCGCGGCCGGCTTTGTTGACGGTTGCGAACCACACGCCGTCGCGGTCCTCAAGCTGGTCTTGGGTAAGGCCGGTCTTGCGGAGGAAACCTTCCAGCGCCTGTGCCGGAGCAGCGGTGCGCGGGCCTTTGAACTCCTCGCTGACAGCCGCCGTTTCCAGCGGCAGGTTGCGAGCGATCAGCGCAAGGCGGCGCGGCGTGACGAAGCTGTCGATACTTTCGGGCTTCAACCCGGCCTTCGCCAGTTCCTCGGTGAAGAGGCGGGCGAGGTCGTCCGACGCCTTCAACTGCATCCGCGCCGGAATTTCCTCGCAACGCAGTTCGAGCAGGAAATCGGTCATCACGCGGCCCACCCGTTCACTTCCATCCACTTTTCGCAGGCGCCCTTCGCAAGATCGCGCACGCGGCCGATATAGCTGGCGCGTTCCTGCACCGAGATGACGCCGCGCGCCTGAAGCAGGTTGAAGACGTGGCTCGCCTTGATCGCCTGGTCATAGGCGGCGAGCGGAACGCCAGCCTCCAGCGACGCCTTGCACTCGGCCTCTGCATCCTTGAACCAGCGGAACAGCTTTTCCGTATCGGCGATCTCGAAATTCCATTTCGACATCTGCTGCTCATTGGCGAGGAACACGTCGCCATAGGTGACGCCCGCGTCGTTGAAGCGCAGGTCGTACACGCTGTCGACGCCCTGAATGTACATGGCCAGACGTTCAAGACCATAGGTCAGCTCGCCCGCCACCGGCTTGCAGTCGAAACCGCCCATCTGCTGGAAATAGGTAAACTGGGTGACTTCCATGCCGTCGCACCACACCTCCCAGCCAAGACCCCAGGCGCCCAAGGTGGGGCTTTCCCAATCATCCTCGACAAAGCGGATGTCGTGGACCAGCGGATCGATGCCGATTTCCGCCAGCGATCCCAGATAGAGTTCCTGAAGGTTGGCCGGGCTCGGCTTCATGATCACCTGATATTGGTAATAATGCTGGAGCCGGTTGGGGTTCTCGCCATAGCGGCCGTCGGTCGGGCGCCGGCTGGGCTGGACATAGGCGGCGTTCCATGCATCGGGGCCAAGGCTGCGCAGCGTGGTCGCCGGGTGAAAAGTCCCCGCGCCTACTTCCATGTCATAGGGTTGCAGGATCACGCAGCCCTGCCGTCCCCAATAGGCGTGCAGGGTCAGGATCAGGTCCTGAAAGGAAAGCGCTTTGCTTGTCGCCACCGGCGGTCCCCAGAAATCATGGCTATAAAAATGACGGTTTGATTGCGGCGCGCCTTGGCGCAGCAAGGACGCAGGGTCAAGGAAAAGAGGGCGGCCTTAACCGTAAATCCGCTTGCCCTGGCGGGCGGCGGCACGCATGGAAGTAAAAACCCTTCAGGAAACGGACCCGCAACTCCGATGAAATGGCTCTCTTTCCGTTGGCTGGCGCCCGCCATGATGCTGCTTGGCGGATGCGCGCTCGAACAGCCTGTCTCGGCCCGCGATGCCACGGCGCGCTCCACCTATGTGACGCCGGCCTTGTGGGAGGTGAAGGATGCCGACACAACCATCTATCTGTTCGGTACCGTTCATGTAATGAAGCCGGGCGTCGACTGGTTCAAGGGCGGCGTCAAGTCCGCCTTCGATCGATCGGACGAACTGGTCCTGGAGATCGTCGAGCCGGAAGATCCCAATGGGCTGGCGTCCACCATGGCCGGTGCTGCGCTGGCGCGGGATGGCGTGAAGCTGTCGGATCGACTGGGCACCGCGGATCGCGCCAGCTATCAGGCCGCAATGAGCACGAACGGGCTTCCCTGGCAGGCGTTCGAGATGTTCAATCCCTGGATGGCCGGCATGGCCCTTTCGGTCAAACCGCTGGAAGCGCTGGGCTATAAATCTGATCTCGGTGCGGAAAAGGTGCTGACGGCGGCGGCCAAAGCGTCCGGCAAGAAGGTCGGCGCGCTGGAAACGGTGGAGCAGCAACTGGGCTATTTCGCCGGCCTGCCGATGGAACAACAGGTCAAGTTCCTGACAGCCACCGTCGAGGGCCTGCCGGACATGGACCGGGAATTCGCCAGCCTTGTCGCGCACTGGCAGGGCGGGGAGCCGGACAAGCTGGCGGCAGAAATGAACGAATCGCTGGAGGCGACGCCGGAACTGGCCCGCGTGCTGTTGACTCAGCGCAATGCCAATTGGGCCAGGTGGATCAGGCAGCGGCTCGATCAGCCCGGCACGGTCTTCATTGCCGTGGGCGCCGGACATCTGGCGGGCAAGGGCAGCGTGCAGGAGCAGTTGAAAGCGCTGGGAGTCGCTTCGGCGCGGGTGACGCAATAGGATGATCCGCGTTCTGGCGTGCTGGCTGGGGCTGGCCNCCCTGTGCCTGTTGTCGGCATGTGGGNAAAATCCCNCTGCCCCGCCGCNGGGCGGAGGGCCTGCGCTTTGGCGGGTGGAGGGCAAAGGCATCGACGGCTGGCTGTTCGGCACCATCCATGTGCTCCCCGCGGGTGTCGAATGGCAGACGCAGCGGATCCGGGACGCCATCGGACAGGCCGACAGGCTGGTGCTGGAATCAGCCGAGATACGCGATCGGGCGCGAACCCTGGCGCAGTTCGAGAAGATGGGACGGAGCCAGGGACTGCCACTGTTGGAGAACCGCGTTCCGGAACAGGACCGGGCCACGCTGGAGACAATCGTCAAAGATGGCGGCACCAGCACCCAGACCCTCTCGGCCTATGAAAATTGGGCGGCGGCTATGCTCCTGTCGGCAGCGGCGCAGCAGTCCCTGCATGTCAGCCAGGATCATGGCGTGGAGCCGGTGCTGATTGCGGCGTTCGAAGGAGCGGGCAAGCCGATAAGCGGGCTGGAGACGGTCGAGCGGCAATTCCGGGCCTTCGACACGCTCCCTGCTGATGCGCAGCAGCGGCTGCTGGTCGACACGGTTCGGGAGGCGAAGGAGATGCGGCCGCTCTTCGACCGCATCCTCCATGCCTGGATCATGGGTGATGTGCCGGCGCTGGCGAAGGTCGACAGGCTGAGCGAGGAACCCGATCCGGTGGTCGAACAAGCCGTGCTCG
>JGI24741J21665_1000576_pt1 | contig 11169 bp, 12 predicted proteins | sample KBSCornC7_FD_21665 | JGI IMG/M metagenome (IMG submission 21665) | reverse complement strand
CGTAAAGATGTGCGGGTTGGTGACACAGTCGTTATCTTTAAGGCCGGTGATATCATCCCGCAGGTGCTCAAAGTATTGCCAGAATTGCGTCCTAAGAAAACCCAGCCATTTGACATGGAAGCCGAGTTGGCCCGCCAATATCCCGAGCTGCAATTTGTCCGGCCCGAAGGTGAAGCGGTATACCGGGTGAAGGGGGCGTCGGGCACGCTATTGCTTAAGCAAGCTGTGGCGCATTTTGCCAGTAAGGGCGCCCTGGATATTGACGGTATGGGTGAAAAAAACGTAGCCGCCTTGGTGGACGCCAAGCTGGTCCACGATCTTGCCGACATGTATACCTTAACCAAAGAGCAGGTCATAGAGCTGGAGCGTTTTGCCGAAATTTCGGCCGCTAAACTGGTGGACGCCGTTGCCCGGGTTAAAAAGCCTGAATTACCCCGGTTTGTGTATGGCCTTGGCATCCGTCACGTTGGCTCGCAGACGGCTATTGATTTGGCTGAAGCGTTTGGTTCACTGGAAAAAATCCAACAGGCAACTATGGATGACCTTCTGGCTGTTGAGGGCATCGGACAGGTGGTGGCCGAGTCAATCATCGCCTGGTTTGCCGACCCGGATAATCAGGCGGTCATGGAAAAGTTCCAGAAACTAGGCGTTGCACCACATTACGAATCACACGCTGCCGGCCCATTGCATGGTAAAAATTTTGTCATTACCGGCACCTTGGAGCACATGAGCCGTGATGAAGCCGCCGACAAAATCCGGGCCCGTGGCGGAGTCTTTCAGTCCAGCCTTGGCAAAGACACCACCTATCTGGTGGTTGGTAAGAACGTTGGCGCCAGCAAGCTGCAGAAGGCCGAAAAATACGGCACCACCCAACTTGACGAAGCTGCCCTGCTCAAAATGCTGGCCTAACAGTTTGCATTCTGTTTGGTGCACTGGCAAGGGGACGGTACAATAAAAGAAATGGGGAGGGCTTTCTATGGCCAGATACGATAAAAATACCTTGTACTGCTTTTCGCCGCCGGTGATGATTGCCACTTTTGTCATCGAAATTTGTTTTGCTATCCATACCGTATGGCGGTATAAAATGAGCCGCGTCAGCCGTTTAAGTGTCGTCCTCCTGGTGGCCTTGGCCACGTTTCAGCTGGCCGAATTTATGGTTTGTCGTGGTCTGGGTGGTAGTGATTTGCTGTGGTCGCGTATTGGCTACGTAGCGATTACTGTTCTGCCGCCCGTCGGGCTCCACTTGCTGGCTACTATCGTCAAGGACAAACGCCGCTGGCTGATCTGGCCGGGATACATAGCCGCTGCGGCCTTTATCGCCTTTTTCTCGCTTATCGGGCGTTCTATTGATGGCCACGCCTGTTTGGGAAACTACGTTATTTTTCAGGTTGCACCCGGCTTTGGCTGGCTGTACGGTGCCTATTATTACGGCATGCTGCTAGCCACGTTGGTATTAGGCTGGTACCATTTTCGCCGGCTGCGGATTAAAAAAGTACGGCGGGCTTTATCGGGATTGCTTATTGGCTATACCATCTTTATTATCCCGGCTACTACTGTTAATCTTGTCGACCCGGCTACTATCGCCGGCATCCCATCAATAATGTGCGGTTTTGCTGTGCTGCTGGCTATTACGCTGGTGGGCATGGTTTTGCCAGCCGCTGCGGAAAGAAAATAATATGCTGCCAAGTAACCTGCAAGGCCTGACCTTCATCACCGGTAATCAGCATAAAGCCGCCTATTTGGCGAAATGGCTTGACCTGGCTTTGCCGCATCAAAAGGCTGACGTAGAAGAGCTACAGTCACTGGATCTGGCCGAAATTGTTGCCCACAAGGCCCGCGGGGCTTACGATTTGGTGCGTAAGCCGGTACTCGTTGAGGACGTGGCCTTAACCTTCCATGCTTTAGGCCGTTTACCCGGCCCGTTGATTAAGTGGTTTCTGGAGGAACTCACGCCGGCTGGCTTGCCTAAAATCCTACAGGCTTACAGTGATAAATCTGCCACCGCATCAATAATGTATGGGCTATATGACGGTACAACGCTACGTACTTTCGAGGCCCATGTATCCGGAACAGTTGCGCCCGAGCCTCGCAGCAGCGGCACTTCAGCCTGGAACACCACTACCAGCTGGAACAGCGTCTTCATCCCTGATGGCAGCAATAAAACGTACGGCCAAATGACCGATGAAGAGCTGTTGCCATACAGCCACCGCGCCAAAGCAATCGCCAAACTGCGGGCATATTTGACTGATCCAACAGCGAGCTAGCTGTAACTATTTGTACTGCATCTCAGGCCACAGCTTAGTACGCTAAGCTGGTAAATGGAGGTAGTCTATGCCAGATCAACATGCAATGCAGGATCCAACAAAACAGTATCCCAAAATGGACATTCCTGAACAGCGTCAGGATGAGCCGGGGCTGGACGCACAGCTTAAGCCGCAGGCCGACCACGGTGAAGATACCTATAAGGGCAGCGGCCGTTTACGTGGTCGCAAAGCTTTAATAACCGGCGCAGATAGTGGTATTGGGGCCGCCGTAGCGATTGCCTTTGCCCGTGAGGGCGCAGACATTTGCATGAACTACCTGGAGGCCGAAGAAGCTGACGCCGATAAGATCGCCCAGCTTATCGAGCAGGCCGGACAAAAAGTAGTCCGCTGCCCCGGCGACATCAGCGACGAATCATTTTGTCAGACGTTAGTGCAAACTGCAGCCGCCAAACTGGATGGTCTGGATATCCTGGTTAATAACGCCGGCCGACAGCTGTTCTGTGAAGATATCTTGGAGCTCAGCAGCGAACAGTGGCAGTCGACCTTTGCAACCAATATCTCGGCTATGTTCTGGATCACTAAGGCGGCGCTGCCGCATATGCCGCGGGGTGCGAGTATTATCAATACTGCTTCCATCCAGGCCTATCAGCCTTCTCCTGACCTTATTGACTATGCGGCCACCAAAGCGGCAATCGTCAACTTTACCCATGGGTTGGGCAAACAGCTCGGCCCTAAAGGTATCCGCGTTAATGCGGTAGCGCCAGGCCCCATCTGGACGCCGTTGCAGCCTAGCTTTGGCCAACCCATGGAAAAATTGACGAAATTTGGTCAAAATACCCCCCTGGGAAGGGCCGGGCAGCCCGCCGAGCTGGCCCCGGCCTATGTCTTTTTGGCCTCACAGGAGTCAAGCTTCATGACCTCTGAAGTTATTGGTGTAACCGGCGGAAACCATTTACCGTAGCGGCTATCTGTACTAAATGTCGCATGACCGTGCTGGCCGGCCGCTAGTTAGTAGCAGTATCACTGTTGACAGTAGCCGAGCTTGAGGCAGAAGTATCAGGCTCGTCAGTAGTTTTTCCGGCAGCGTCACCAAATGTACCGGGTCCGCGGTGACCAGGGCCACCCACCACAAAGTGGAGGTACTGGGTTGGAATGTTATTGTCCTTGGCCCATTGCTCCAGGGCGGTCTTCTGCTGCTCCATGTAAGACTTGCGCTCGGCGGCAGTTTTATCTTTGAGCGTTTGACGGTCGTTATCGCGTTGGGTCTGGACCTCTTTCATTTTTGACACGATAGCATCCTTTTGGGTGGTCGTCAGTTTGCCGTCGGTGACCAGCTTGTTCAGCTTCTCTTCAACTTTGGCCTGGTGCTTGGCCTCATTTTCCTGACGGTTACTATCAAACACAGCTTGGACTTTGGATTTGTCCAGGTTAAAGGTTGAAGCGATCTTGTCTACAAGACTGTCGCCGCCAGTGGTGCTACCGGTATTGCTTGCTGCCGAGGCAACACCAATACCGGTAGCACCGGCCAGACCGATGCTGGTAACGGCACCGGCAATTAGTAATGGTTTTTTAATTCGCATACATTCTCCTTGCTTAACAGCAATAAGCATACTAGCGCTCTATCTTGAGAAAAGACTGACACAAGCTGCAGACAAGCTGGATGGGCGTGGCAGTACGAAGGGCTCCATTGTATAATAGATACGTTATGGGAAGACTGCGAGAGCGCCTGAGTTGTAATGCCGGGCGGATGGCTTCTATTTTTGGCCTGGGCTCTTTTGCCGCCGGCATTGCTGTCATGGGACTCAATGATACTGGCCGGGAAATGGCCTTGCACTGGGAAAGTATCGGTACCGTTGCCGAGGCTCACGCGGTTCCTGCCGAGGATTATGCCTATACGGCTGTAGCCGAGGGCTTGCTGGGTGTCGGTGCCGTTGTAATGGCTGGCAGGGCAGCAGTTGCCACTGTGGCACATTTCAGGCGGCATGATTACGTTGATCCGCTAGCCGGCAGTGCCAGCCATCTGGCCTACAAGGGTTATTTTCATCCCTCAGATGAAGACCGCAGCTTGCCGCCGCCGGCGGCACCGTGGACGCCGCAGCGCCGTCGCGACCAGCTGCCGCCGCCTGGCGCCTCTTGACAAATAATACAACAGGGTTATGCTTAGAGTAATCGTGCGCTCAAATGCGGCGCGTGAAACAAATACTTTCACAAAAACAAAGTAAAACTCCCACCCGCCGCAGGGTGGGCGCGCACGAAAAAGAACTGCCTGGAATTTCCGGGCAGTTCTTTTTGACCATACGGCCGTCGGTTGATCTTATTTCAGCGGTGTCACCTGACGCCAACCATCTGGCGATTTGGCGTCCTTTACCAAATTGGTCCACAGCTGACCACTACTTTGCATGGCTTTGTTAGCCTCCAGCTTGTCGTAAACATGCTCGATAGCGCCTTTTATCGAAGCGCCAATCGGCATGCCATTCAGCGATAGCTTGTTGATCTCATCGGGGCGCAGCGTTTCGGTAGAGTAAGCCTGGTTCAGTGCTTTGGTGTGTACCACCAGGGTAAGTTCTTTCCCCGGGTGTAAATCCCGCAAGGCGATCGGCTTGCCCTTCAGGTAAAAACGGGCGTCTGTATCTACCGGTACGGTAACATCGGTAAAGGTTTCGCCATTGAGCCCAATGTCTACCACCATGAAGTCTTTACCAGTAGCTTTGAGGGTAGCGTAAGGGAAGTAGTACTGGTCCTGCCCAAACTTTATAGTAGGTACGGTGCCTTTTGGATAGTGCGGGATAACGTCTTTAAATAGGACGTGGAGCAGGTCTGACTCACATTGTGCCTCCAGGTATTTGGCGATGTCCTGGGGGGTGACCGCAGCGCCGGCCTTGATTTCTATGTAGTGGCTGCTTGGCGCCGGCGTGTCCTGGCCCTGGCAACTTTCCAGGTTGATCCAAACGCGTTTGTTGCCATTTGGCAGGGTAGTGATGCTGTTTTGGTCGACCTTGGCGTTCGGCTGAAGCCACTGGACGGCGGCAAAGGTGGTACCGGCTGTAAGCGCCAGGATGGCACAGGTGCTGGCTACGGCAGCGGTTTTACTGAGTTTATGCATGGGTTGTTCTCCTTTGGAGGCCCCGGGCAGTCCAGACACCAAGCGTCGCCACAGCGACAGATGGCTGCGTGTTCTCACCGCCTGCATGGTCCGATCGGTAAAATGTGCGGAAAGGGTGCGGCGGGGCGGGCGTATCGGGGCCTCGCTCAGTCGCGATTCAATGTCTTTCATGACAAAGCCTCCTTTAATTGTTGTTTGGCACGATGAAGCCAGCCACGGACCGATCCAACCGGTACATCCATAGCTTTAGCGATGTCGGTGTAGGGGTAGTTATGCCAATAGTACAAACTAATGACGGTGCGGTATCTGGGCGCTAATTGCATGACGGCGTTATATAGTTCGCTGTCTCTGGCCAGCTGATCGGTAGGCGCCAGCGTACTGGGCACCAGATCATCCTCATCCAGATGGAGTGGCTGGCTGCGGCGCAAATACGTCAGACATTCGCGGGTGGCAATGGTGTATAACCAGGTTTTAAAACTGGCCTTTCGATGGTCGAAGCGGCCAAGGTGTAAATAAGCCTTAATAAAGGCTTCCTGAGCCATATCTTCGGCAATATCTTCATCGTGGACGATAAAATAGCAATGGCGGTACATATCATTTTTGTAACGGTCGACCAGGATGCGATAGCTGTCCTGCTCGCCGTTCATTATGCGGGCGATCAGCCCGGGCTCGTCAATGCTCATACTCTTTATACGTATCATGGCAGCAAATAGTTACAAATTAAAATATCTTGCTATACTAGAGGCAAGAAATCTAAGTGCTTGCCTGAGAAGGGGACCAATATGATCAAGTACTACTACAAAAGCCTGCGCAGTACGCAGGTTCAAGAGTTAGAAGAATACAAACGCGGCAGCTGGGTCTACGTGGAGACACCCACCACCGAAGAGCTCGACTTTATCAGCGAAAAGTTTAATGTTGATCCTGGCCACCTGGAGGACTCGCTTGACGAAGACGAGATGCCCCGCCTGGAAAAAGAAAACGAACAATCGTACATTTTTGTGCGCTATGCCTACAAAAACTCCGAGGCCGAGCTGATTACGGTGCCGCTGCTGTTCATCTTCAGCAACGACCTGGTTATTACGGTTTCACTGGTCCATCTACCTTGCCTTGACGCTTTCCTGGGCGGAAAAATTGAATTTGCCACTACGCAGCGCGCCAAACTGGTGCTGCAAATCCTGCACGAAATTGTCGAGCAGTACGACCGCTATATTAATGGCACCAGCAAACAGATCAAGCTGATTCGTTCGCGCCTGCGCGGCCATGAGATCAGTAACCAGGACTTTGTGGACTTTGTGCTCATCGAGGACGAGCTGAACGAATTCCTGGCCGCCCTGATGCCCACCAACGCCACGCTGCGCCGTTTGCTGCGCGGCCGCTACATACCACTATTTGAAGAGGATCAGGACATTATTGAGGACCTGCTGCTTAACAACGAGCAGTCTATCGAGGCCTGCAGTTCCAACATTAAATCTATTGTTAACATCCGTGAAGCATATTCTTCGATCAGCTCTAATAACCTAAACCGAACCATGAAGATCCTCACCGCGGCCACCGTGTTGATCACGCTGCCCAACGTCATGTTCGGTATGTATGGCATGAACATCGGGCTGCCATGGCAGCACCAGCCGTGGGCTTTTGTATTTGTAATTGGCGTTTGTGCTTTGCTGTGTACTTTGACCTATACCATTGGGCGGGCCAAGCGGATTTTCTAGATTTACAAGAGAAGCCTTATCTGTTAAAATCTGCTACTGTAGTGGCTGGTGCGAAACGCTTTATATAAGGACGCTTCGCCGGTGACTACAAAAGTCTTCCCCGAAGATTCTGGGGCTGTAGCTCAGTTGGCTAGAGCGCTTCCATGGCATGGAAGAGGTCCAGGGTTCAAGTCCCTGTAGCTCCACCAGTTATAATTCCACAAAAAGTGGGCCGTTGGTCCACTTTTTTATTTCAAAGACTATGACCGAACAAAATTTTTCAAAATCGTATTTACCACCGCTGGCACTGGCTGAAGAGCTGGCCTGGGCGCCGCTGCACCGGACTTTTAGCGCCCGCGAGCTGGCACCTGTGGAATTTCCAATGCAGGAGCTGGAGCGGGCCTACTGGATGGGTGGGATATCCCTGGATATGGCGCTTCAGCCTGGTATTTCGACCAATCAGTCCAATGGCTATTTTTCAGCTGCCCACGAGCACTGGCAGCGTGTTATCGAGCATCCTTTTGCCGAGCAGAAGGCCACGGGTATCCGGGCCCAGTCTAAGCTGTTGCAATGTAGTCTGCCGGCATTTAGGTTTCGCAGATTTCACGGCGTGGTGCCGCGGGAAATCCGTGAGGCGGTGGACGGGGATAGGGCAGCGGTCCTCAAGGAAGCCTTGGCTGCACCGGATTCCGCCGAAGATAAGAAGACCTTATTGAGTGCTGAGATTGGCACGCAGCTGGCGCTAAGCAGCGTCCAGTTAATGGCTTTTCCGGCAAATAGTCGTGAATCAATGGTCGGCGCCAATACGGTAACGCCCGAGCAGCGCACGCTGGCGCACGGGCAGTATGTTATACATCGCAATACAAAAGTACCAATTTATAGTTATTTTCAGCGAAAAAAGCGTGGCCCCGGACCATATGTGACAATTAATTTTGCCAGCATAGCCCGCGAGATTTTTCAGGAGGAATACCCGGTACTGCAAACTCCTGAGGGATTTCCCAATAAGACAAAATGTGCTGCGATGGCTGTCGAATTACTTATTCAGCACGCTACGCAGCATAATCTCGATGAAGCCCAAATGGCAGTAGCTCAAGGTATCGGCCAGACTATGCGTGACCAGATTCGTGCTTTCCAGAAACAGCACGATATCTAGGCCGGTAGCCAGAAGCAGTCGGCTGGGCAGTCAAGCTTTACGCGGTGCCGGCAGCTTTGTATCATATACCTATGACCAAACCCGAACTAAATATATACACCGATGATGCGCTTTCGCCCTTATTACTTGCCGAGGATATTGACCTCGGCATTTTAGAAGAGGCCTTTGTGGTTGTTGACCATCTGGAGCCTGAGTCAAAAAATCCGCATTTTGAAATGGAGCGAAGTTCTTGGAAGGCCGGCTTGACGCTGGATATGGCTTTACACCCTGGCACCGACGATGGCCTGGCCGAGGACTACTTTGAAGATGTTAGCATATATGTCGATCGGCAGCTTGAGGATCCATTCGTATCTATGAAAAAGCACTCACTTGACCTTAACGCCCGGCTGCTAAAAGCCCATGTACCATCTTTCATGTGCCGCCGGTCTGATCAAAGGATGGCTGCCCAGGAGCTTGATGCGCATGACCTGGCATCGGCTACCATCTTGGAGGATGTTCTTAAAGATCCCCAATCTCCTGATGAGCTAAAAAGCCTGGCGGCCGCCCGTATCGGCACCCAGCTACTGTTTGGCTCGGTAAGTATTCAGCTGTACCCCTCAACGGCCCGGGAGGCAATGTCAAGCGTGCCTTCCTATGTAACGCCCGAGCGCCGGCAGCTTGGCCACTCATACTATGCTATTGACGCCGATGGCAATAAGACGCCGGTACAATCCCGTATGCATGCCGATAATATGCGCCACCAGGAAGGCCATGTGCTGGCTCCGTTCGGCACTTTGGCCCAGCTTACCCTGGAAAAAATTATTCCTGAAATGGCCCAGCGCTGGAACCCTACGGGCAGTGGCCTGTTGGTGGCCGGCTGGCTGATCGAGATGGCCAAAGATGATGAAATGGATGACAGGAAGTTTGATGTCATCCATGCCATGGCCGATAAACTATTATCCAAGCTGCAGGAAATCCAAAATCCCGAAACCGTTAGCCTTGATTAAAATTTCCTATACTTTCTAACCAACTAAGCGTATATTGACTTTGTCAATAATTTTTAGAGGTAGAAAATGTTAATGCGACAAACTGATACGCTGGGTGGTGTAAGGGGCGAAGAGGCAGAATACGACTGGCGGGCCTACGACGAGGACCTGACACGCCGTCTGGCCGACCGCAACAGTCCTGAGGCAGTCGCTGTAACAGAGCGCGCCTATGAAGGCTGGCTGGCTATCGCCGGCCGGCCGCTTGATCACCCCGGGCGGCTTCAACCCCTGGATGATCCCGTACTAAGGGATATCCCGCCAGAGATAGCTGTGTCAAAATTAAGCGAATTGCTTGATGCCGGCACCCTAAAAGTTATCCAGGCGGATCTTGTGCCTGGCGCGCCTCCGGCTGACTTTGGCCCATCGGATGGGCTGGCCTAATATTACCCTGGATTCGGTTTTAGCTGATTAGCCCTAGCTGCTACAATTGCTACATGTCTGCTGCATCCCTACGGCTTAGGCTCAAAGAACGCCCTTATTTGTGGGCGTATCTTGGTGGCAGCACGGTGCTGATCATTTGCATTATTTTGTGGTGGTTTATCGTTTACCTTGGGCCGCAGCATGTTTTCTGGAGCATGGTCAGCAACAGCTTGGCCGCCCCCGGCGTAGTGGTAGAGACCAGCCAAACGCAAGGAAAAAACAGCCTACAGCAACAAATCCATGTTGATACCTCGGCTCAGATGGCTCATTCGCTGACAACCCTTAAACAGGATGGGAATACTGTTAAAACCGAGGTAATCGGCACAAAAACAGCCGATTATACCCGCTATGCGCACATTCAATCGGCCACCAAAGCGGATACGTCGCAGCTTACCAATGTTTGGTCTAAAAGTGATGATGCGCCTCAAACCGACACCCAGGCCAGCGCGCATCAGCTGTATGCCCAGACAACGCTGGGTATCGGCCTGCCGCTGGGCAGTGTGCCAATAGCTATCGGCAACTTACCGCCACAACAGCGCACTACCTTATATAAAGCCATGCGCAGCCAAGGGGTGTATGCGCCGGATCTTAAGACGGTCAAAATAGAGCGCAAGCAAGGGCATCTGATATACACCTACTCGGTCAAGATCCAAACCATCTTATATATAAGCATGATGAAAGATTTTGCCCGCGATCTGGGTTTGCACGAATTGGAGGCGGCTGATCCCAATAGCTTTAGTGGTACGCCCACCTTTGACGCATCAATTAGCGTTGATGCCTTTTCTCATCAGCTGACGGCTGTTAACTTTGAGAAATTGGGCTATTCCCAGACGTATCGGTCATTTGGTCTGCCGCTGCACGTCACACCACCTCAGAAATTTATTAGTGAAGCCGAGCTGCAAAAGCGTTTAGCCGAGCTCGGTCAGGCTAAACAGTAATTTGGTAATATGTAACGCTTATGTATAATCGAGAGTAGCTTATTAACTCATAATCTGGAATATGCATATGGATCCACAAAAAACGCCAAATCCTGCACCGTATAACTCGGGGCAGCAGCCACAACCGCAGTCTCAGTCACAGCCTCTGCAGGATGCTGGTTTTCAAACTTCAATGCAGGATGAAGGGCGGGCGCAACCAACTCCTTCCGCAGCAGACGTCAATAACGAAGTAACCGTGGATTTTAACCAAGATGCTCAAAATGCCGGTCAGAATCCTACCCAGCCTACCGACGCATTCGCACCGGGTGCCATGCCCTCGCTTAACGGCGAGAGTCCGCAAAATACCGGGTATGCCCCCGGACAGCCAGATCAACTAGGCGCAACGCCGGCCGGGCCATCTGCCCCCGGAGCTGGCGGTACTAGCGGTACGGGCCTAGGCGACCCGATGGGCCAGCCTTCGTCCGCCGCCCCAGGAACTGCCGACTTACCGCCAATCGGTGCGCCGGCCGCCGGCCCCGCGGGCGCCGCAGGTTTTGATCCAGCTGCTGGCCAGCCGATGCCATCTGCTATGCCCC
>JGI24741J21665_1000567_pt1 | contig 11285 bp, 9 predicted proteins | sample KBSCornC7_FD_21665 | JGI IMG/M metagenome (IMG submission 21665) | reverse complement strand
CCAGCCGTGACCACCGGCCAGTACCAGGCTGTATTCGTCACGAAGTTCCTGCGGCAGGGCGCGGTAGGCACGGATGATGCCCTCGACATTTTTACGGGGTTCGAGGGTGCTTACGAACAGCATGTATTTACCAAAGATGCCGTATTTGGCTTTGGCTTCGGCTACTTCGGCCTCGCTGCGGCGGTAGTGGTCGGGTTCGGCGGCCAGATGGGCAACGATAACCTTGTCTGGGTCGACCTGGAACTTTTCGACCAGGCTTTGCTTGGTACTTTCAGAAACAGCCACGATGGCGTCGGCTTTGGCGATTGAACCGGGCAAGTGCTTGGTCATGAAGGCCAGGTTTTTGGGCGCCGAGTAATCGGGCACGTCAAACATACTGAGGTCGTGAACAACAATAACCGACGGTGAGCTGACCAACGGCCAGCGGATGAAATTGGGGAAAATGTACAAACCTTTGCCGTAAAACAGGTCGACGGGCGGCATCTTGTTGCGGAATTTCAAAGCGTGGTACAGCCGGGCAGGAATCCAATCGATAGGCCGATCGAAGGTTCTGGGGTGTTTTAACAGCTCGGCGGTATCCATCTTTTCAGACGGGTGGGTTAATAGCTGTAGCGAGTCCTCATCGGCCAGCAGCGACTGCATGCCCTTTACTAGCCCGTGGGTAAACCAGCCGACGCCACTTTTATTTTTTAAGATGGTGTGTGATTCAACAAAAATTTTCATAAGCGAGTAACACTAGGTATTATAGAGTTAAGTTAGGTATAAGGCTAATACAAGTATGAACGCGGCAAAACATGTAATTGATTACGATGAAGCGCACCTGCGTATCGATTTGCGGCAGATTCCAGCGCATGCGCTGACACTGCTGCTGGCCTTATGGTGGGGAACGCACGATTACTCCAGTGTTGGTGCGCTGATAGCCCGTGTCGCCATCGCGGCTATTTTCCTGACTATCACCCGTTGGACAGCCTGCCGGCTGGGGGCCAGCCGTCTATCTTCGGTACTTGCCGCCCTGCTGGTGATTGTCTTTTTTTGGCAGACGGGCAGCGAATCCCTTGGTGAGTTGACGTTATTTATGGCCGCCGTACTGGCCAGTGTCGAATATTTTAAAACCCGCAACAAAGTATTAGCTGTGGGATATGGCCTGGTTCTAGGGATGTTGGCAGCGGTATTGCCTGATAAAAAAGGCCTTTTGCTGCTGACACTGTTTCTGGGGGCGGTATTGGTGCGTACATTGTGGCATGCGCTGATCGAACGGCTGTCAAAGCTACAGCTGCTGCTATTCGCTGCTAAAGCAGTGGTTATCGCTATTTTGGCGATCGGCATATATGTCGTGATTGGTCCGCATGTGCCCAGCGGCTGGGTATTGCAAAGCTATGTCGCTTTACCGCAATTGTCGCCCAGTTTCCTGGGGTTGATTATTGTTTTGGCCCTGTGGGGCCTGTGGTCAACCATGCTGTTGGCTACCAGGCGCAGCCCTAAGCACCGTGGGATGCGGCTGTTCTTCACGGTGTTCGCGGCGCTGGTAATCATGCTCGTCGCGCTTATCCGTAGCTATGGACCGGATGTGCTTAGGCCGCAGGTTATGCAAGTGCTGGCGCAAACCGGGCTGACGACCTACAATGCCGAGACCATGATCTTCGCTGTCTTCACCATCGTGCTATTGATAACCGCGGGCATCGACCGGACACTCTATAAAGATGTGGCCTGGGTCCGTACGGTGCGGGCTAAGCTGGATATATAATCGCGCTGACCGTTACGAGCCTAAAGACCTAAGGCTTTTTTGAGGTCGGCGTAGGTAGTGTCGAAAGTGTACTGTTTGCTGTCTTCCCAGGCTTGGTGACGGATGGTCTGGTACGTTTGTTCGTCGGAAAGCAGGCTGACGATTCCCTGGCCCAAGGCGGCTGGATTGGTAGCCGTAACAAAGCCGGTTGATCCATTTTTTACACTGTTACGCAAACCATCGACGTCGTATGAAACAGCCGGAGTGCCCTGGCTGTTTGCTTCGGTAACCGTGAGGCCCCAGCCCTCTTTGATGCTGGCTTGGGCGATGGCATGACAAAGGCGCATGAGCTCCTGTTTTTTCTCGGTTGAGACGCCACCAAGGACTTCGATGTCGGCTTTGTATGGGCTGCGCCCGATGTAGCTCAATACTTTCTGACCGTAAGGGCCGCTGTTGTTGCCGGCGATGATCAGACGAAGGTTGGGCAAAGTTTTTTTGGCGACCTCGTAGGCTTTGACGATATTGAGCGTGCCTTTCATCGGACGGACCGAACCGAGCGATAACAGTGTGGGCTGATCGTATTTTTTGACTTTGGCGAGGCTGGCCAGCGGTGTCAGCTCAATGCCGACCCGTACGAGCGAGATATTCTGCGGTTTAAAGCCGGCGGTTTTTATAAGATCCTGTTTAGTGCTGTCCGAAATTGTGATAACTTTGCGTTTATTAAGCACCCGCAAATACAGCGGCTCGATGGCGTAACCTATCCAGCTAAGTGGCCACGTCATCTGGTAGAACCAGACCTCGCGGGCCAGCTGGTGAAAAAAGAGTACCGGCGGTTTTTTGGTATAGGTTTGGCTGAAGAAAGGTATGGTGTTGATTTCCTCGATGGTCAGGTCGGTGCTGTCCAACAGGTGTTTTTTGTAGTAGGCGCGGACCTTGGGGTACACCGTATAGCGGCTGCCCTGACGGATAATTTTGTAGCCCTCGGCAGTGGTTTCTTCGTGGGGGAGCCCGGCCGGTTGGCTGGTGAGCAACGTCACGTTATGTCCATCTTTAACCAGGCGGGCAAGGTTTTGGTGGGTAACCAGTTCAGCGCCACCGGCTTCGGGATGGCGCATATCTTTCCAAGACAGCCAAACGATGTTCACTTATTTTTCCTCGCGAATAACGTAGAGCGGACGGTTTTGTGTTTCGTGATAGACATTTTCCAGATAGAGCGCCAGCAGACCCTGGCACACCAGCACGATGCCGATCATAAAGCTAAGCAGCAGCGCCAGAATTCCCGTTCCGGTGATGGAGAGGTCTAACGGGTCACCAAGTATATACGTTTCGACAATAAGCACAAAAGCCAGCAGCGCCGAAAGCGCCGAAACAAATACGCCAATGGCGCCGATGAATTTAAGCGGCTTGGTGGAGTGCTTGATAAGGCCGTCGGTGGCCAGCTTAAGCCGTTTTTGGAAGCTGTAAGTGGCTACGCCGGCATGGCGCTCCAGAGCGTGAAAGGGAACGTAGGCTCGTTTAAAGCCCAGCCAGTCAATGAGGTTGCGGGCCACCCGGTTGCGTTCGGTGAGTTTGGTGTAGGCGTCAATAACGATGCGGTCGATGAGGCGGAAATCGGTGGTTTTGGAAACTACTTCCTGGGTGGGGTCGAGGAATTTGAGCAGACGGTAAAACGACTTGGAGCCCAGTTTTTCGATCATGGTTTGGGTGGGGTTATCACCGCGGACGCCAATGACAATCTCGTAGCCCTCGTGCCACTTTTCCAGAAAAGTGTCGATTGTTTCCAGGGGGTATTGGCCATCAGAATCAATACAAACGGCGACATCACCTTTGGCTTTGCATAGGCCGGCGGTTAAGGCTTCTTCTTTACCGAAGTTGCGCGAGAAGCCAATATAGTGAACGCGCTTGTCTTTTTCGGCCAGGTCTTTTATGACGGCCAAGGAGTTATCGAGCGAGCCATCATCAACATAAATAAGCTCATAGTTCCACTGCTGCTTGGCAGCATGGGCTTGTATTTTTTCGTGGTGCCAGGCCAGATTGCCTTCTTCGTTGAACACGGGCAGCACCAGGCTGATTAAAGGTTGTGATGTCTTCATACAAAGTAATTTCTGACACCATTGTATCAATTTATCAATGCTTTTTATATACTGAAAGATATGAGTAAAATCGCTTTTGTGCTGGGTACCCGCCCAGAGATAACCAAGCTGTATTCCAGCATCCAGTACTGCATCAATAACAACATCGACCATATCGTTGTAAATACCGATCAACACTACGACAAAAATATGCGCGATGTGTTTTTTGATGAGCTGGGTCTGCCGCAGCCGGACTACCAGCTGGGTATCGGTTCGGGGACGCACTCCAAGATGCTGGCCAATATGCTGGTAGCCATCGAGGACGTCTTTTTGAAAGACCGCCCGGATGTGGTAGTGGTACAGGGCGATACCAACACCGTTTTAGCCGGCTGTCTGGTGGCCAACAAGATGGGCATCAAGGTGGGCCATGTCGAGGCCGGACTGCGCAGCTACGACCGTTCAATGCCCGAAGAGTATAACCGCATCGTTACCGATCACTGCGCTGATTTTTTGTTTGCGCCAACCGAAAACCAGGCCGAAATCCTCCGCAAAGAAGGCGTGAACCCGGACTGGATCTATGTTACCGGCAACCCCATCGTTGACGCGGTGCTGGATATCAGTAAGCGTGCCCATTACGAGCACGAAGGCGACTATATGCTTATGACCTGCCATCGTCCCTCCAACACCGATGACGAAGCCAATATGGAAGGCATCCTTTCGGCCGTCCAGGCGGTCTGCGAAGAGGCGGATATGCGCTGTGTTTTCCCGGTGCATCCCCGATTAAACGCCAAGCTGGACTATATCCGAAGTTTTGACCGCATCGACGCTATTGAGCCCTTGGCTTATACCTCGCTGCTGGGCGCTATGAAGGACGCCAAAATGATCTTTACCGACAGCGGCGGTTTACAAGAGGAATCGTGCATTATGCAGCGTAAATGTGTGATTTTGCGGACCAACACCGAGCGTCCGGAAACCGTCGAAGTTGGCGGTGCTATTCTGCTGGATGAAATCAGCAAAGATAATATCCTGGCCAAGTACCACGAGGTAAAAGACCGCGATGTTAACTGGTACAACCCATTTGGCAATGGTACCTCCGGCGAGCAGATCGTGAAGATTTTGCAGGAGAAGGTGTAAAAGGCATATCTATGAGGAAAGTTCTGTTCATTTTTAACGGCATGATCAAAAACAACGGCGTGGTATCGGTGTCGGGCGGCGATATCCGTTTACTGGAAGTTATGAAATACGCCGAAAATGTGGAGCGCAACCTGCTAACCACGCCAAATGGCCTGGAATTTTTAAAGAAGTACGACCAACCCTACGACAAGGCCTATGTGATCGACCAGGTGGTGCAGGGCGGTATTGTCAGTAACCTGATGATTACTCTACGGGCCTGGTTCTTCGGTAAAACAGGGGTCAAAGAGTTTAAGGACGGTATCGTCTACAGTTCCTGCGAGCATATTTATGACGTGCTGCCGGCGCTGCGCCTGAAGCGACGCAACGGCTGCAAGTGGTACGCCGTGTACCACTGGGTAGAGGATTATCCATGGCGTGAAAAACGCGGCAATACACCGTTTATCCCACGCTATGCCTATTGGTTGAACCGCTACATCGCCGGCTGGCTGATTAAGCGTTACGCCGATGAAATCCTTGGTGTGTCGGACCAGACCAAGGAAAAGCTGGTAGCTATGAAACATATTCCCGAAGACCGCATCAAAGCGGTGTATTGCGGTGTTGAATACCAGAAAATTCTGGATATTGTCGGCAAGTACAAGGCCGAAAAAGGCACCAAGTACGACGCGGTATTTATGAAGCGCCTAAACTACGGTAAGGGTGTGCTGGACCTTCTGAAAATCTGGAAAGAAGTGGTAGCTAAAAAGCCTGATGCCAAGCTGGCCGTCATCGGCGATGGCTCGGACGAGATCATCGAACAGGTTAACCAGTTCCTGAAGGAAAACAACATCGAGAAAAATGTTGAGCTGTTGGGTGTAATTTACGACGTTGCAGAGAAGTTCCGGATCATCAATTCCGCCAAGGTCTTTCTGCTGCCGACGCACGAGGAAAACTGGGCAATCGTCATTGGTGAAGCGATGGCTGCCGGCGTGCCGGTGGTGGTTAGCCGCCTGAAGGAAATCACCCCGATCTGGAAAGACAATGTGGTGTGGTGCGATGTTGGTGATATTGAAGCGTTCTCCAAAGAGGTACTCTACCTCATCGAAGACGAAAAAGCCCGCTCGGCCTTAGCCGATAAGGCGCAGGCCTTTATCCCCCGCTACGACTGGAAACAGATTGCCCACGACGAATTCTAGATCTTATTCTTGTGCACGTAGAATTCCGACGATTGTAAAGAGTTAGTGCTGCCAGATAGAATACTGCCATAATGTCTGATTTTTATGAAAACCTACACACTCAGGCGTTAGCAATGGTAACGCCTGAGACGCCGCTGGCCCGCGAGCCCAAGCTGTCTGTGGATAGTGGGATAGCAGGCGTAAACTTTGACCTGGATGTTCCTGCCGTATCGAACATGATGGAACGATCTGGCAAGGATCCTGCCAATCTTGGCGCTATGGCAATCCATGTTTATACTGACAAAAAAGCTGAGATGGGACTTGAGGCATACCTTGCTAAAACACCCCGAGCCATTGATGGTCACATACATTATCCGGTGATCGGCTTACGACTAGACGATCCTTCATCACCAGACTTGTCTGTCCTAAATAAGCGATTTAGGCATGAATGGCGCCACGTTATGCAGGAACCCCAAACGATTCCACTGTATTTTCGACCTTGGGCGCGTAACACCGTAAGGGCGGTGTCCATACCACTTGCAGTGCTTGGATGGAAGCAAAATATTGATCAGCTATACGATAATACGACGAACTATAGCGTCCTATTGGCCATGGCGTCCATTGCTGCAACTCCCGGCTCCCTGTTCCCGCGTCAGACCATGTGGATTTTAACGCCCCGTGAAATTGATGCCGAATACTTCGCCTGGCGCAACAAAGACTTTGCGCCTGTTTCTTTGGCGACAGCCGAAAACTAATTTCTCAGCGGTAAACCACCGCCAACCAAGTGGCGATGCTTTTAGGCAGCCGCTGCTTCGGTGTCGATTTCGGTTTCGGGCTTCTTTTTGGCGACCAACATGATAGCCCGGCCAAAACGCTTGTAAAGCTTTGGTATCAGGGTAGAGAATAGCGTGCCCTGGTTATTGAAGTTAACCACGTCTGATTTGGAATGGTGGACCTCAAAGCCATAATCCTCCAGCAGCTTGTGCAGCTCGGGGAAGGTGAAGTAACGAATGTGCCCGGCGGTAACATCGGGGATGACCCGGTTTTCCAACACGGGATTTTTGCCGAGCATCAACATAACACGGCGGGGTAGGCTGGCAACGTTGGGGGTGGTGATAATAAGTGTCCCATTGTCTTTGAGCATGTCGGCGATTTTTTTGATAAACAAATCGGTGTCGAAGACGTGCTCGATGATCTCGCCGGCGATGATGACATCAAACTTTTCTTTAGGGAAGGGTGTAATTTCCATAAAGTCACCCTGCTCTACCTTGATACCCTTTTTGGCAGCTTTTTTGGCAGCGGTACTAGAGCTTTCCACGCCGTACACCTTATTGGTCTTTTTCTTGTAGCGGTTGGCGTATGAGCCATCCCAGCAACCCAAATCCAGGACTTTTAGCTTGTCATCTGGAATGTGCTTCATGATAAAGTCGACGCGTGGTTTATCAACGCCATCGACGGGCATTTCGACAGCGTAGCGCTGTTCGTTAAAATCGTTAAACGTATTGGTTTTATTATTCCCCACGACAGTAACTCCCTCTCTTGTCTTTGTCTGGCTCCTATTATGCTAGTTTTTGTAGCAGGTGGCAAGAATTGTCGCTCATTTTACTAAGATTACTTATGAATATGCTTATGCATGCGAGCGAATACGCCGGGTGAGCAAACAGATGATGCTAATCAACGTAAAGGCACCGGCCACAACATTAAGGGTGACCAGAATCTGCAAAGTGCTGGTGGTGTGGTGAACCGTCAGCCCGTAGAGGCCAATAATAATCGTTAGCAGGCCGCCCAGCCATACCGCCAGATAGTCTCGCAGCACAATAAAGTACAGTACGATCGCCGTAACAATCAGGAAAAAGAACTTGTACAGCACCGATAACGTGCCGATAACATGCAGGCTGTGGCTGTCATAATTGACGCCGAACAACAAGTGGGTAATAAAGTTCCCCAGTACCAGCAGGCCACCGACGGCGCCAGCCGAGATAACGGTAAAGAAGGCTAATACCTTAAAGACCGGTTTGCGGTTAAGGTGGTGGTGGGTAACATTGATCTCCGACAGGAAGGGCCAGATAAAGATCATGCCGGCAAAGAAAACTACCCGGCTGATAACGTAAATGTCGGTGTAAAACTTGGCATCACCGTTGTTGGCAGCCTGCACCAGCAGTAAATCGGCAATCTGGACAATGTTAAGGGCCATGATGGCCAAGGAAGACAGGAAGGTGTAGGCCACCAATTTAGCCATATATTTACGATCTTCGATGGCTTTGCGCTTAAAGATGGCCTCGCTTAATTTGGGCAGCTTATCACGGTGAAAGACCCGGTAGATAACAATGATGGTGATGATCTGGGCCGATGACATGGATATCATCGCCAGCAAGCCGTTATTAGTAGTAAGGGCTACGATGCTGGCCACGGTACATTGCAGGAAGGCCGAGGTGACCGTTAGGATGCCCAATTTGACCATCAGCTTGCGGCCGGTCAGGAAGCCGGAAACAATGGCAATGGGGATAGACACCAGCATCATCAGTGAAATCGGCAGTACGAAGGGCAGCGGCACATGGATACGCTGCATAACCATCGGTGAAATGATCAGGAAGATAACAATTATCGCCAGAAACAGTTTGAAAAGCATCGATTGCAGGGCTTCGATTTTGGCATTATTGTCACCCTTGGTCTCGCTTTTGGACAGCCCAATGGTAATTGCCACGATGGAGGCCAAAAAAGTTGACATCTGGGTTAGCAGTGACAGCGAAACGGTGATGTCTACATACTGGCTGGCAGGCAACAGCCGGCCCAGGATGGGGTAGGTGGCGTAGTTGATCGCCGAAGCAACCAAACTTAACAGAGCATACCCAAAGATTATTTTTTTCATAGGCCTGTTACTTTCTGTGGAGTTTAGCTGCAATCAGCCCGGCGCCGCCAAAGCCGAACTCGCAGGTTTTCATGAATAATACACCAAGGCCGAGAAAAGGATTTTTAAACAGTTTGCCTGGCCGTCGTAAGAATAACAGATAGCGCCCGACAATGCTGGTTTGCTGGGCACTTTTTTGCTGGTTGTTGTTATGTTGCTGGTAGGAGCTGAATTTTTGGGCATAGTAGTACTTTTTGCGAACGGTCTTCCAAAGCGAGATGTGCCCCTCATTGTGGTAAATGTAAGCGGCGCAGCGGCTGAGTTTGCCCTTGGCCTCGATGCGCTGCGACAAGTCCCAGTCTTCGCCGCTAACCATATTGACGTCGTAACCGCCAACCTCCTGGTAGATTTTCTTGGGGAAGAAGCGGGCAGCCTCCATATAGGAAACGCCAACATAAAAGCTGCGCTCCAGCTTTTTGCACTGGGCCCAGAAGCCCTGGCCAAAAGATTCCTCAGGGATGACTACACCAGTGACGCCCGGTGCCTGAATGGCGTCGACGCACTGGGCAATGACCTCTGGTGCCAGCACCATGTCGCTGTCGATGATCACCACGTATTCGCCGCTGGCTTTTTCGACGGCATAGTTACGCTGTACGGAACGCTCCGGGCCTTTTTCGTAAACCTTTTTGGTGTAGCGGCGGGCGATATCCTGAGTATCGTCGGTGGAGAAATTGTCGACGACTACCAGCTCGATATTGGGGTAGGTTTGTTTTTTGACAATCGACTCCAAGCAGGCGTCCAAGGTCGCAGTGTTGTTTTTGGTTGTCACGACAACCGAGACTAGCTTGTGTATCATACAGTCGAATTATATAGTATAGAGAAATGTAATTGTATACTTACCCGGGGATACACAGAATAATAAGGAGCAAGCAGTGAGCTTTATAAGTGAGGGGTGGCAAAGCCGTCTTAAGAAATTTTTTAAGCTGCATGGGTTTTTACTGGCAGCTATCCTATCTTATTTTGTGGTTACCGCCTATTACATGGGCCCCAGTATCACGCACTGTACTGACACCGTGTACGGTTTTGGTGACAACACCGCCGGCCCTATCTGGAAATACGGCCTGCCGGGCCAGACCCCACTAGGCACCTTTGAAAACTTTACCAATTATCCTTTTGGCGAGAGCTTGTACTCGCCGGTGAATTACAGCGCTTTGCTGCAATCCAGCACCATTTGGACCCTCGATAAGATTGCCGGGCCGGTGTGCGGCTATAACCTGGTAAATATCATCGGGTTTGTCAGTGGTGCGGCGGTGATGTTCGGGTTTATCTACTGGCTAACGCGTAACCGCTGGATCGCGCTGCTGTCGGGATACATCGTGTCATTTGCGCCGTACTTCCAGTACAAGGTGGGCGGGCACCCGACGTATGGCTACCAGGCTTTGATCATCGGCGCGCTGTGGCTGACGCTTAAGGTCCTCAAGGAACGCAAGCGCCGGGATGCCATCGGGCTGGGCCTATTAGTGGGAGCGACCTTTTACTGGGATCCTTACTTCTCGTTGTTATTAATCGCCTGTTTGGGCCCGATTGCCGTCTTTTGGCTGGGTTACCAGTGGTGGAACGTCCGCCAGGCTAAGAAAACCGGTGCTGGCGTTGGTGCTGGGTCCACGGCTGCAAAAGCGGGCAAAGCGGGAAAGACCGCAAAAAGCGTATTGGCGCCGGCTGACGCTCAGGCTGAACCGGTTAAGAAGACCTTTAAAAAGCAGGCCTGGATGGCGGCACTGGCTGTCTTGGTTACTGGGATTGTGATTTTGCCCTTGCTGGGGCTGCGCTTTGGCCAATCGGCCCAGATCAACAGCTACGTCGGCGGGGCCCGCGGCAATGTCATGACCGATGCCATTGACTGCAGTATTTTACCTTGGGATTACGTGCTGCCGGCCGACGACAACTGGTTTATTGGCAAGTTTGTAGCGCCATCGTTCTCCGAAAAGATGCACGCCCTGCGGCATCTATGCAATCCATCTGAATATAACGTTGGGCTGAGTTACGTGGTGCTGTTTGTGGTAACTGTTGGTTTAATCATCTTTGCCTGGGAAAAACTGAACCGCCGCAAGCTGTTTACCTCTGCGGTGGCCGCTGAGTACGATTACAAATTTGTAACCCTGGCCGTGCTGTTTATGGTGATCGCCGTGGCGATACTGGCCTTGCCGGCAATGCTCGGCAATTTCAAGTTCCCGTATTACTATCTGTTGCAGCTAACCGACACCTGGCGGATTCCGGCCCGGCTGTTTTTGGTGGTGAACATTGGTATGACAGTGCTGTTTGCCATCATGCTGACCTACTTTGCCCAGCTGAAGATC
>JGI24741J21665_1000566_pt1 | contig 11301 bp, 10 predicted proteins | sample KBSCornC7_FD_21665 | JGI IMG/M metagenome (IMG submission 21665) | reverse complement strand
AATAGTGCCCGAGCCGCTGCCATCGACATATGACATTGTGGTAGCACCTGGCGTCGGATTGGCTGCCGGCCAAAGGCTAAGTTGGCGCAAATCGCTTTGGGTAACCACCGTGCAGGCCGGATAGATTACGGTGCCTTTGGTGGTTTTTACGAAGTCTTTCGAGGTATTAAATTCCAGGGCCGTGGCATCAGCAATTGCCGAGCCGATGGATTTTCGCGGGTAGTGCTCGCGCTCGACATAAGGGCCGGTAATAGTACCGGGCTTAAGGTTATCGAGGTTGACTTTGTCCTTGTCCTTAGCGCCGTTAATGACACCCACAATAAAAGCGATCAGTAACGGCAGGATAATTATGGCCAGTATTATTGCCACTATGAGCTTGAATTTTTTGGAGCGTTTTGACGTAGGCTCTTGGGGAGCATTCGGCGAAGTGCCAGGGGGCGTTGATGCAGCCTGGCCGGGTGAAGGTGCCGAAGGTGCCGCTGCCGGGCTGCCTGATGGTGAGGTCGATTGGGGGTCCATAGTATTATTCGAGTGCTTTCAGTTTAGCGGCTGTCTGTTGCGCGAAAGGTGTAAGTTTTTTGACCATTGCGTCGGTGTTATCCAGACCAGTATTTTTTTGCGCCGTGCGGTCGTAGACAATTTTAACGGCAAAGCGGCCCTGGCGGAAGATAACGGTGTTCTGGTCGGCTGAATCACGGTAGCCAAAACCTTCGTTACCCAGGCTAACAGTTACTTTATCTTTGACATCTTCGGCTGATTTAGCGGTAAATTGCTTGGCTGCGGCATCTTCCTTAAAGCTGACGACCGAAACTTCCAGCTTGTGGTCAAAAGGACCGCTGGTTAGCGCCGAGCCCAGGCCGGTGTTGTAGCGTGCGCAAGATGTTTCCAGCGAGTTGTACAATGTGTCATTAAACTTGCTAACCATTGTGCCGACGGCCAAACCTTCGTATACAAAGGGACTGGCGTCGCTGCCGGTCAGCGCTTTGATATCGTCGTTGGAGATAAGGTCGCAGGCCCGGGCAACTTTCTTTTTAAAGGTTGGCGTGTCGTAGGTGGCGATGGCCGGACCTTTAGGGCTGCTTTGCAGGCCAACGATGTTTTTAGCGGCTAACTCCAAAATGGGTGCCTGCTTGGCCTCGGGAACATCATTAGAGTTAAAAAGTACCTCTACGGCAGTGTCGCCACTAACCAGCATATACGCCGACCGTTTATTAGGGGCGTTGTCTTTATCTTTGTAGGTAGCCAGCCCACCGACGTTATCGGTTTTGGTGAAGTAGCGCTCTAGCTGATGGTCGATGGCATCTTTGCTGGTAAATGGCGGTTGAAAGACGCTGACTTCCAGTAGACCGCCAGCCTGCAGGCCGTAGTCGCAGGTGTTGCCGTCATCGCCGCCTGGCAACGAGTACTCGCTGGGCGTGATACTGGCCTGGCCAACGCTGTCCACGTAATTGCGGAAGACGCCGCGGTCGTCGGTGCGCGGCTCAACATACATCTTGGCACCGTTAAGATCTTTTATGGTGAGGACATTGCAGGCATACATAATGGGACCTTGCGGAGATTTATGCACGTCACCGTACTTGTCCATGTTAAGCGCCAGAGGGTCACCAACGCCCGAACCATACTGTTTAATGTCGTAGCCGTCGCGGCTGTGGTATAGATCGGTGTTCAGCTTGGTGGTATCGACAGATGCTTTGTCATCTTTTTTTGATAATAGCGGCTTGATACCAAAAACACCCACAATAATTACGGCCAAAACTATGGCCAGGACGGTCAGTAATTTTCGCTTGTTATTGCCATTAGTGCCATTAGATGGCTGCCAGCTTGGAGGAGTTTGCGGCGATGGCTGGTTGCCGTCTGGCGTATTTGGTGGCGTCGTTGGCTGGTTTGGCTGTACGACATTATTTGGTGTTTGCGGATCCATATGGTCTTCCCTCATTATAACTACTTATGTATATAGTACCTTATGGCAGCGCGCTGTATGATTTTTTATCTTTATTGGTGATCGTGCCGTTAGCTGTGATCAGTTGTGCGAAATACCCTATGCAAAGCCAGTAAAAGGCGCGCATACTGTGCCTATGAGTAAATCGATGTTGCAAACCGCCCAAAACGCCATAAGCGACGCTGCCCGCCGGCTTGGCTATGATCAGAAAACCATAGATGCCCTGCTGGAGGCCGAAGCCGAGCATATCTTTGAAATTGAGCTTCATGGCAAGCGCTATCCTGCCTTCCGGGTGCAGCATAATAGCAAACGGGGGCCCTATAAAGGGGGTGTACGTTTCCATCCGCATGTTAACATCGATGAAGTCCGGGCCCTGGCTACCCTTATGAGCTTCAAAACTGCCGCCGTCGGCCTGCCGTTGGGGGGTGGCAAGGGCGGCATCGCTGTTGACCCGCGGACCATGGATCCTGCCGATGTTGAAGAGCTGGCCCGCCGCTATGTCCGGCATCTGGCGCCGCACATTGGGTCGGGCAAAGATATTCCTGCCCCGGATGTTAATACCAATGCGCAAATTATCGACTGGATGGTTGATGAGTACGAAAAAACCCTCGGCAAGCCCGACAAAGGCAGTTTTACCGGTAAATCAATGGCCAACGGAGGCAGCGAAGGCCGCGAGGCGGCTACCGGCCGCGGCGGCGTTATCACTCTTGTCGAATACCTCAAGTCGGCAGGCCTGGCCGGCCAGCCGCTTACCATTGCTATGCAGGGTTTCGGCAATGTTGGTTACTTTTTTGCCAAGACGCTGCGCGAATACCCTAATCTCAAACTTATCGCTATCTCTAATAGCAGGCACACCTGGATAGAAACGAAAGGTATTGATGTAACCAGTGCCGTCCACGTACCCAGCGGCACGCCGCGGCCCGAGGCCCTGCACGATACGCAAAACACCACACCGCAGCCCAGCCAGCTGGTAACCTCGCTTAAGGCTGACATTCTGGTACTTGCTGCCCTGGAAGATGCCATCACCGATGACAACGTTGATAAAGTACAAGCTAAAATTATTGTTGAACTGGCCAACGGGCCCATTACCAGCAGTGCCGAACGGAGGCTACTAGCCAAAGGCGTTACCATTTTGCCGGATGTCGTAGCTAACGCCGGCGGGGTAATTGTCTCCTACCTGGAGTGGAAGCAGAATCAAAGCGGTGAGCACTGGACCGAAGAACGGGTTAACCAGCAGCTGCAGGATATCCTGGTACCAGCCACCCAGGACATGCTGCAGCGTGCCAAGGAGACTTCGCGGAGCCTTAAACAGGCTGCCTTTGAGCTGGCTGTCCAGCGAATCATTAACCCCTAATTAAAAGCGCGCTTATTTTGTCTCTTAAACGCCGTTAAGTACTTGTGTTTAGCGACCGCTTACGCTTATAATGAACAAGTATATTAGGGTAAATATCGGCAGAGGCAATGAGAGTATTGATGCTCGGGTGGGAGTTACCGCCTCACAATAGTGGAGGCCTGGGAATTGCTTGTTACCAATTGTGTAAGGCACTCGCCAAAAAGGGTGCTGATATTGAATTTGTCCTGCCCTACACTGCCAATCATTCGGATATCAGCTTCATGCGCATCAACGCCGCCCATCCCCAGGACGTTCAGGAGGTGCTGCGTTCCGGTATTGCCTATGATAGCTTCAAGTACGTCAAGAAAACCGGCGAAGTCCAGCACATCGACCTGTTTGGCCAGGTGGCCATTTACGAGCAGGCCGTGCAGCGTATCGTCCAGCTGGCCGGCTTTGACATTATTCACGCCCACGACTGGTTAACCTGTCGGGCGGGCATTCGTGCCAAAATGCTTACCGGCAAACCACTGTTTGTGCATTTCCACTCCGTGGAGTCCGATCGTGCCGGCCAGCCGTTTGGCGGTAACCCGCTGGTCCGTGAAATTGAGGAAATGGCCCTGATGATTGCCGACCGGATTGTAGCCGTCAGCGAGCACACCAAAAAAGCCATCATGCGCGAGTATCAAATACCGGCTGACAAAATTGAAGTCGTCCACAACCATTACGACCCCAGCAACCTTATACCCGAAAGCACCGACGGTAACGCCTATACCTATCTGGAGACCATGAAGCAACAAGGCTATAAAGTGATCGTCAACGTCGGCCGGCTGACTATCCAAAAAGGTCTTCCCAACCTGCTGCAGGCTTTTAAACTGGTTGTTGACCATGCCCCTAAGACGCTGCTGCTGATTGTCGGCTCCGGCGAACAACGCAACGAGCTTATTGGCATGTCGGCCGAGCTGGGTATTGGTGAGAATGTCTTATTTGCCGATTTTCAACGCGGCAAGCGCTACCGCGACGCCTACGCTGTGGCCGATCTGTTTGTAATGCCTTCGATTTCCGAACCATTCGGGCTGACGGCCCTGGAAGCGATTGGCTATGGCACCCCGGTGCTCCTTAGCAACCAAACCGGCGTTTCGGAAATGATTAAAAACGCCCTGAAAGTTGATTTTTGGGATATTGGCGGCATGGCCAACAAAATGGTCGGGCTGGTGCAAAATGCGCCGCTGCGCGATGAACTGCATCGTAATTCGTACCGCGAGTACCTCAGCCATAGCTGGGATGATTCTGCCGGTAAACTTTTATCAGCATACCAGCAGCATACCCTGGAGGCAGCGGCATGAGTAAAGCCATTGCCCTGTATCTGCACGTCCATCAGCCCTACCGTATCCGTAACTACAGCGTGTTCGATATTGCCAACCAACACGACTATTTTGATGCGCCCTACGACGACAAAACCAGCAACAAGCGCATCATGGACAAGGTGGCCGAAAAATCCTACCTGCCTACCAACCGCCGGCTTTTGCAGCTGCTTCAGGACCACCCCGAATTCCGTTTGAGCATGTCGATCACCGGTACAGTTATCGAGCAGCTGGAGCGCTGGGCGCCGCACGTACTGCAGTCCTTTAAAGACCTTACCGACACCGGCCGCGTCGAAATTGTGGCCGAAACGTTTCATCACAGCCTGGCGTTCTTTTACTCCCGTGATGAGTTTGAAATACAAGTTCAAATGCACAAGGAAAAGATTCAGCAGGTGTTTGGCCAGACGCCCCAGGTCTTCCGAAACACCGAATTATCGTACAACAACGACCTGGCCTATTGGGCCGATAAGGCTGGCTATAAAGGAATTTTAGCTGAAGGCTGGGACAAAGTGCTGGGTTGGCGCAGCTCTAACTTCATGTACCGGCCGGCCCACACCGAGAATATCCGTTTATTGATGAAAAACTACCGCTTAAGCGATGATATCGCCTTCCGCTTTGGCGACCGCAACTGGAGCGGCTGGCCGCTAACCGCCGACAAGTTTGCCGGCTGGCTAAACGACTCGCAGGATGCCCAGGTGTACAACCTGTTCATGGATTATGAAACGTTTGGCGAGCACCAGTGGGAGGCTTCGGGCATCTTTGACTTCCTTGACCATCTGCCAAAGGAATGGCTCAAAACACCAGGTAACGCTTTTATGACAGTCAGCGAAACCATTGATGCCTTTGAGCCTGTAGATTACGTTGATGTCCCCGACACCATAACCTGGGCTGACACCGAGCGCGACCTCAGTGCCTGGCTGGGCAACGGCATGCAAGGCTGCGCCATCAACGCCATGTATGAACTGAAAGATGCCATCTTAAACACCAACAATTTAGCACTTATTGAAGATTGGCGGCGCATGCAGACCTCGGACCACTATTATTACATGTGCACAAAGTGGTTTAACGATGGCGATATCCATGCCTACTTTAGTCCCTACGACAACCCGTACGATGCCTACATCGCCTTTATGAATGCCTACCGTGACCTGCGATTCCGCCTGCAAGAATATGGAGTTACACTATGAGTATGGGTCGCCCCGCAATGCTTGGTAATGGCAGCTTAACCGTCGGCATTGGCAGTTATGGGTTGGTGCACGATTTTTACTATCCTTATGTGGGGCTGGATAACCTTACTAACGCCCGCAGTATGCGGCACAAAATCGGTGTTTGGGTTGATGGCTCCTTTAGCTGGGTCGATGATGGCAGCTGGAAAATCTCCATCGATTTTGAAACCGATGCCCTGATTACCAATATTGTAGCCCGGCACCCAGAAAGTGGTGTAGAGCTGGCCTTTAACGATTTTGTCGACAGTGCTGTAAACGCCTTTTGTCGCCGGATTAGCGTTACCAACACCTCTGATACCTACCATGATATTCGCGTCTTTACGCACCAGGTGTTCCAGATTGGTCGCGCTGGCCGCGCCGATACGGCCATGTTTGTCCCCGACGAAAACTATATCCTGGACTATAAAGGCCGTTGCGCGCTGCTTATTTACGGCTGCCACGAAAACGGCGAAGTATACGACCAGTTTGCCATCGGTAACTACGGTATCGAGGGCAAAGAAGGTACCTACCGCGATGCCGAAGATGGCGAGCTGTCGGGTAATGCCATCGAGCACGGCGGAGTGGACTCGGTTATGCGTTTCCCTTGCGGGCTGAGCGCCGGTGAAAAAACACGTTTGGATTACTGGATTATTGCTGCTGATTCACAATTTTCAGCCGAGAAAATCCACCACCAGTTCCGCAGCGAAGGGCTGGAGCGCCGCCAGCAAATGACCCGCCAATATTGGCAGACCTGGCTGGCAACCGCCGCCGGCCAGCTGAAGAGTGTCGATGAAAAATACGTCGACATTGTTAAGAAGTCACTGATGGTCATCAAGGTGCATACCGACAAGCGCGGCGGTATCCTGGCCAGTGCCGACTCTTCTATTTATAACCTTGGCCGTGATTACTACAGCTACGTCTGGCCGCGTGATGGTGCCTACGCCATGTGGCCGCTCATCCGCTTAGGCTTCCGCGAGGAGCCACGCAAAATGTTTGAATTTTGCCGCGACATTCTTACTCCTGACGGTTACCTGATGCACAAATATCAGCCCGATAAAGCCATTGGCAGTACCTGGCACCCGTTACTGCATGGCAAACGCAAAGAACTGGCCATCCAGGAAGACGAGACAGCCATCGTACTGTACATGCTGGGTGAATACTACGATCACAGCGATGACCACGACTTCGTGCAAAGCCTCTACAATACCTTTATCCAGCCAGCGGCTAATTTTATGGCTGACTTTATTGACGACCAGACCAAATTACCGCACGCCAGCTACGATCTCTGGGAGGAGCATTTTCTTACTACAACGTATACCACCAGCGTCGTCTACCAGGCCTTGCTGGTGGCGGCTGACTTTGCCGACAAATTCGAGTATCCCGACGATGCCGTCCACTGGCGTACTGTAGCCGGCGAAATTTTGGATAGCAGCAAAATATTCTTCAGCGAAGACCGGGGGTCGTTCCGTAAGGGCTTCCTGCTTCAGGAAGACGGATCATTAGCTTTTGACAATACCCTTGATATGGCCAGCCTGTATGGCCCAATGATGTATGCCCAGGACATAGGTATCGAACGCATCAAAAAAACAGCGCAGGCTATGGAAAAAACGCTGCTTGATAGCTGTCCGGCTGGCGGCGTCCCGCGCTACGAAAACGACAACTACTTCCTGGTAGACCATAGCTATCTTGGAAACCCCTGGCACGTTACAACATTATGGTTGGCACAATATTACCTGCGCACCGGCCAGCAGGACCGCGCCAAGGTCTATGTGGATTGGAGCGTAGCGCACGCTTTGCCAAGCGGCATGCTTTCCGAGCAGGTCAATCCTATCACGGGCGAGGTCGTCTCCGTAACACCTTTGGTCTGGAGCCACGCCGAGCTGGTTAACACTATTCTGGACCTGTTTAAGGTCAAAGCCTAGCCAGCATATATACGGCCCACCCCGGCCGCGGCCCAAACTAAAACTTCCGCGTAGTCCGCGGCAAGCGAATCAAGACCATGTGCCTTTGGCGATGAGCGAGTTTTAGTTTGGGCCGCGGCCGGGGTGGGCCACCTGAGGCTGGCGACAAAGAACCTTGCTGGCTGGAAGATGCTGATGTTTCACCTTCATTTTGCCGTTGCGCTTAACTGACACCACTGGCGTCCCATAGTTGTGCGCGTAGCGGTCAAGCTTGCGTGCCAGGGTAGCAAGCGCTATGTCTATTGCGGAGTACTCTTGGTAATACCGTGGGACGCCATCCTGGGTGGCTGGTTGTATCTTGACGAGATTATGGCTGGCCAGCAGCCGCCTGAAATGAGGATTTTCCAGGTCTTCGCTGAACACATGCCGGGCTACCGGACAGCCGGTGCTGGCCGCCTGCTTCCCGGAGGGAGGATCGGCATTCATAGCACTCCGCAAGACCGCTCGGTAGGTAGGCGTCAAGCTGGCGGTTATATAGGTATGCCCATCAGCAGGATCAAATGTTTCATCAGTCTCAAACAAATCGCTCGCCCGTGAAAAAGCCTCATCAAATATACTCGTCTGGAGCGCTGAAAAGGACCCTTGGCGGTAATTGGAGTGGTAGACGCCAGTGTTGATATACGTTCCAAATTGGGTGTAGGCCATGTCATTGATAAGTCTGCCAAACCAGCCGCTGCCAATGAGGTTAGCCCAATCGGGTAAAGTAAGCTCACTATGTTGTTCGGCTGTGATGTTGCCCTGCTCGACAAATGCGTCCACGACATTGCTGGCAATCAATGGAGCAAAATACCAGGTAAAGTTTATATCGCTTAGACCATCCTCGCCCTGGAATGCTTTATGGGCTATCTCCTTGTCATGATCAGAGATCGCAAATCGTTTTTCAAAGGCCGGCCCATCTCGCCGCCATCCTTGAATCGTCTGCGCGAAACTACGGCTGGCCACATACAGCGAACTGGCGGCCGGGTTGTCCTCAGAAATATCGGGGTACATCCTGGCCAAGCGACGTCGTTTAGCGGTCGGCAAGGTGTGCTCTCGAAATGTCGGACGGTCATAAGCGCGGACAAAGGAGATTTTGGGCTCGATGGTGCTCCAGAGGGCATCCGAAACCCGATTGCTGACATCGGTAGCATATAAAGCACCCTCCTGTATCCGCAGTTGTCGGACGGACGGGAGATCAAACTCAGGATAGGTATCTTTGTACGCCATAAAAGCCTGGAACCTATACTATACTAGAAGGCTGCATAAAATAAAGGCCGCTGCGTGACGGCCTTTATTTTATGTTGCAATTGTTTTAGCGTTTTGGAGCTTCGTTGCGGCCCAAGTTTTTCTTGGTTTCGGTGAAGATCACGTGCTTGCGGAGCTTTTTGCTGTACTTGCGCAGAGCAAGTTTTTCAGGAGTGTTCATGGTGTTTTTGCTTGTGTAATAAATACGCTCACCAGACTCTTCGCTGACCAAACCAACAATTTTACGCTTATCGCTTTTCTTAGCCATAATTAACTACCTTTATAATATCAATCTGAACCATCATAACAGATTACGGAGTGGTTGTAAACGGCTTTAGGCGACTTGCGCTTCACTGGGTGATGCTGCCGCGTCTGCCGGCGCTTGCTGCTCGGGTAATCCGCTTGCCATTTGGGCGTCCCAGGCCTCCGCTTCGCCGATACCAACGTGCAAGGGGTAATCTGGCCCTTCGCCGGCGCAGAGCTGGTCGTGTAGGGCGCGGGATGCGGCCTTCTCTTCATCGGTCAGCGGCCTTTTTATGTCTTCTATTTCCAGCGCGGCCTCCAGGATTATGCCCAGGTATGGTGCATTCCGGGCTACGATTAAGCCCTTATGCTTTAATACCAGCGTGCCTCCCCGCCTAACAAGATCTAATGTATACGTTTCTTCATCACCAGTTGGTGACTTTTGTTTTTCTATACCCATATTTAAGTATATGCCTTTACATCCAAAAAAAGAAAAGTCCGACATACAAAATGTCGGAAATATCACAATTTGTAAGAAATCTTACAAAACTTTCTCTATGGAGCCGTCGTCGGGATTTGAACCCGAGACCCCCGCCTTACCATGGCGATGCTCTACCACTGAGCTACGACGGCAAAATACCAGTTGATTATACTAAAATTACCCTGTTAGGTAAAGAGCTAAACCGCTGATAGCCAAGTCTTCTCCGCAGCCTATGCTAAAACTCGCTCATCGCCAAAGGCACATGGTCTTGATTCGCTTGCCGCGGACTACGCGGATGTTTTAGTATAGGCTGCGGAGAAGCCCAGCCGTATGACCAGCTATTTGATGTTATCTGTGGCAACAAGGCGCGTGGCTTTTTGCAGCCAGGTGTCAATTCGTAACTGGTCTAACTGAGCGGCCACCTGAGACTCTTTAAGACGTGGCGGCAGCCCGAGGTTAGCTATTACCTCAGCCTGACCAAAGGCCACAGCAGTTTCCGTTGGATTTGTACTGAACATGATCTGAGCCAGCTGGACCATGCCAATCCGCTTACAGAGTACGCTGCGGGTGTGTTTCGACCAGGCTTCATCGTTTCCGGGGCCCAGAACGACATCAGGACGCTGTTCATCGTGGAGGTGCCGGAATAGCTCTATCGAGCCGCGGACCTGTGTCCAGCGCGGCGCGATAGCCTCTGGCCTGACGCCGATACTGCTTAGTATATATCCAGCCGGTGGTATGTCCTGTAGCTGCTGACCTAGGGCAAGTTCCTTTTCAGCAACCTGGCCAAACACTTTGCTGCTGCGTGCTTCGGCCGCCTGCAGCTTTTGTAACGCCGCTCTGACTTTCTCGGCCAAAACCTCACCGCGCATTGAAACTTGACGGGCCATACGGCCTACATTGGCGGGAAGGTCGGTTTCCACCACAGAGGGGTCAGACCGTAGTTGGCTGGTGGCTAAAAGTGTCGATGCTGTAAACTCATGGACATCTGTCGTCAGGTTATCTCGTTCATCTGACAATCCCGTCAAGGCCTCGTAACCCTCAACGAGCGCATCATCGGCCTGGCAGGTAGCGTTATAACGCATAATCCATTTACTGGTTGGTCCCCAATCGACGGCATCGAGCGTAGTTGGTAGTGGTGGTTGGTTAGGTATTTCTGTCATGCTTCCCTTTGCTGCTTAGTGCGCCTGGGGGATTATACAAAATCCGACCGGGGAGATAAAGTTAGAATCTTTATATAATTTTATATAGTATCTGAACTAAAAATTATGGCTACAGGTCCATGGACAGCCCTTGGTAGACCGGCCAGGTTGCCTCGTAGGTCTCCACGGCGTGATTGAGCCAGTTGTTAGGCTCGGTTGGCTCGTGATACTGGGCAGCTACCGCCTCGCGGCTGAGCTGTGGCATGGGCTGGCGGCAGAACTCGATAGTTAGATCCTGTCCAAAGCCTTCAGCCATTTGCTCCGGGTTGTCGCTCATCATAATCTGGGCTAGCTGCAGGCGAACGATGCTGCGGATAGTGTGCTGACGGGCAAATTCCAGCCACTCCTCATTGGC
>JGI24741J21665_1000564_pt1 | contig 11331 bp, 8 predicted proteins | sample KBSCornC7_FD_21665 | JGI IMG/M metagenome (IMG submission 21665) | reverse complement strand
GCTTTCCCGCCAATCGAGCAGCAGGCTGCCATCGGCATCGACGGTCCAGTCGATGGTGACGCTGCCATTGTCGGACAGCGCGCCATATTTGGCGGCGTTGGTCAGCAATTCGTGAATCACCAGCGCCAGCACCGTGAAGGCGGCAGGCGTCAGCAGGACGTTAGGGCCGGTCAGCGTCACCCGGTCGCGCCGCGCACCCAGATAGGCTGCCGATTCCACCTCGATAAGATCGTAGAGCCGGGCGGGCGCCCAGCGGTCCGCAGTGATCTGGTCGTGCGCCCGGGCCAGGGCATGGACGCGGCTTTCCAGCGTGTCGATGAACTGGTCGATCGACTGGGCGCTGTCGCGGGTCTGGGATAGCAGGCCCCGAATCAGCGAGAGGATGTTGCGCACGCGATGGTTGAGTTCCGCGATCAGCAATTCCTGCTTTTCATGCGCCTTCCGCCGATCCTCATGCGCGGAATCGGACAGGCGCAATATGACCTCCAGCAGCGCGGTACGCAGAGCCTCCGCGACGCGCAGTTCGGCGGCGGTGAAGGGCGTCGCCGTGCCGCGCACCAGTTCCGACCACTCCTCGAAGCTCTTGCGCGGCGTCAGGCGCGGGCCGTTGGGGCCATATTCGACATGCTTTTCAGGACTGCCCGCCCAGCGTACCGAGCGAAGCTGTTCCGCCCGGAAAAGCACCACATAGTCGCGCGGGCGGCGCGAAAGCGGGATGGCGAGCAGGCCGGCCGCACGATCGGCATGGGCAGCCGCTTCAGGCAACAGGCGCGACAGATTTTCGGTGGCGAAGACCTGGCCAGCCGCCGCCCGGTTCAGCATGGCGACGATGGCGGCGAAGCTCCGCTGGTCGGGGGCAAGGCCGGAAAAGGCCATCTGGCCGTCGATATATACGCCCACGCCGTCCGCCGGGATGGTGTCGAAGATCACGTCGCCCAACCAGCGGGCGTTGGAGAGCAGGTCATGGTCCTGCGCCACCGCCGACATCAGCCTGTCAGCGACCTGCCGCGCCTTGCCCTCATAGGCGGCGGTTTCGCTCCGTTCCCGATTTTCGAGCATCATCGAGAAAATCTGGCCGAACAGTTCGGCCGCGCTGCGCTGCGCGAAACTGGGCAGGCGGGGACTATAATGGTGGCAGGCGAAAAGGCCCCAGAGCCGTCCTTCGACGACGATCGAGATGGAGAGCGAGGCCCCCACCCCCATATTGCCGAGATATTCGATATGAATCGGCGAAACCGCCCGCGTCAGGCAGAGCGACATGTCCAGCGCCGCGCCCGACGGATCGAGCTGCGGCACGATGGGAACCGGCTTTGCCCGAACATCCGCGATCACCCGGAAGATGTTGCGCAGGTAGAGCGCCCGCGCCTGCGCCGGTATGTCGGACGCGGGATAATGCAGGCCGAAAAAGCTCTCGACGCCCGGACGCAGCGCTTCGGCGACCACTTCCCCATCGCCACCGTCCGCGAAGCGATAGACCATGACCCGGTCGAAGCCGGTCAGCGCCCGCACCTGGCGCGCGCCGTCCCGCAGGAAGGCCGCCATGCCCTGCGTCTGGCCAAGCCGCGACACCATGGAGCGGACCGTGCTGCTCGCCTCCATCTCGTCGCGGGACGCCGGTTCCGCCTCGATCACGACCAGCGAGCCGGAGAAATGGACGGCCACGTCGAAGGGCGCGATGCCGTCTATCAGCGTGAGCGAGAAGATGCGCTCGACCGCGTCGGGACCGCGCAACAGGGTGATTCGGTTGCGCAGGGAGTGGACCGCCTCCCCGCTGAAGATCGCGCTGATCGGCTGGCCCAGCATCTGCTCTGGCGAAAGGCCGATATGGTCGGCGCTGTTGGCGGATACGCGCGACACCAGCCAGTCGGCGGTCAGCGCGATCAGGAAACCGAAGGGCTGGACCGTACCGAGCACATGGATCGGTTCCCGGTCGCAATTGTCGAGGTCGACGGCGAAATCCTGAGCCAGAATATCGCCATCAGCCATGAAGCGGCGCCATTTCGAGGGCCGCCGCCGCGAACAGATCGAATGCCGCACTGGCACCGCGGATCGCCTCGTCGATCCATGTCCTGCCGCCCTTGGCAGCGGCGGCGTCCAGCCGGCGCTGGAAGGCCGCCCAGCCACCCTTTTCATGCGCCGCGCTCAGATAGGCGCGGGGCAGGCCGGAGCCGACGCGGCGGGCGAGCATGGCCCCGCCTAGCCGTGATCCTTCCAGCGTATAGCGGACGCCCCAGCGATAGGCATCGGTAGGGGGTGTCGGCGCAGCCAGCGGCGCGGGCAGCGTTTCGTCCAGAGTCGCAAGATCCTGCGCCAGTTGCGGCAGGCGCGGCGCGTCCGGCCGGATCATGGCCTCCAGCGGGGCCAGCGCGCGGGCATGCGCCCTCAAAAAAGCGGCATAGCCGGGCCGGTCGTCCAGCGAAAAGCGCGAGAACAGATCATCGACTCGCTGATGGCTTTCCATCGTCGCTTGACGCAGGGCCTGTCGAGCGCTGCCGGCAGTGGGCGTTATCGTCACCCCGCATCCCTAAGGGGGTTTATCGAGCACCGCACTGATCTGGATCAGCTTTCCTTATAACATTGGTTATATTTCCCGGCAGTTCGGCGCAGAGTGCGTCCCGCCGCAGGCTGCGGATTCTTTCAGATCGCTGACAGACAAGTTCAGCATCACGACATCGCCCCCCGTTTAAAAGCGGATTATGAGGGGCGAATGGCCCCGCAAGATGAAGGCGAACGGCATGTTGAGGAAAATGATGCTGGCGGGCTTGATGACCGCAACGGTTCTGGGCGGGATCGCCCCGGCCTATGCCCAACGGGGCGATGATGGCGGCTGGCGCGGCCGCGGCGGCGAACGGGCGGGACGCCCGGAAGGCGGCCGTGGCGGATCCGGCAATGGACAGGCGCAGCGCCAGTGGCAAGGTGGCGGCGAGATGCGGCAGCAGCGCTGGCAGCAACAGCAGGCGCCGGCCGCCCCGTCGCCGGCACCGGCCGCGCAGCCGCAATGGCGTGGCAACAATGCGCGGCCGAACGCGCAAGGGCCGGCCACGGTCACCCGCTGGAACCGCGACCAGCAGCGGTTCGAGACATCCCCGCGCGGCGACGACAGGAACGGCCGCGACTGGAACGACCGCGATCGGCGCAACGGGCAGGACGGTCGGCGGGATTGGGACCGGAATGATCGGGACCGGAATGATCGGGACCGGCGCGACGACCGGCGCTGGAACAATGGCGACCGGCGTTGGAACGGCGGCAACCCGGGCTGGAACAGCGGGGCGCGCTTTGACGACCGTACACGGTGGCAGGGGCAGAGGCGCTGGGACAATGGCTGGCGCAACGACCGCCGCTATGACTGGTACAGCTATCGCTCCCGCTATGGCGACCGTTACCGGATCGGCCGCTATTATGCACCAAGCGGCTGGGGCTATGGCTATTCGCGCTTTTCGATCGGGATCTACCTGAACAGCCTGCTCTATTCGAACAGCTACTGGATCGACGATCCCTATTATTACCGCCTGCCGCCTGCCTACGGCTCGCTGCGCTGGGTCCGCTATTATGACGATGCGCTGCTGGTCGACATACGCGACGGCTATGTGGTCGACGTGATCCACGATTTCTTCTGGTAACGCCGGAAGACAGGCGCTCCTGAACTGGCCTTCAGGAAACACTGGGTCCGGAGCCGGGAGGTTCCGGGCCCTTTTCATTTGCGCCGAACGCCCGCACGGTGGCAGGAGAGCGGCATGAGCGAGATTGTTGACGATGGCGGGGTCGCCTCCGCAGCACGGGCGCGGATCGGAGAGATGGTGCGGGCGCGGCTGGACCGTAATCCGATGGTCAGCCGGATCGATACGCCAAGACTCGAAATCTATGGACGGCAGGAATTTCTGAGCGCGGAGGAATGCGCCGGCCTGCGGGAACTGATCGATGCGGGCGCGCAGCCCTCCACCCTGTTTTCAGGCAGCGCCAATGCCGATTACCGCACCAGCGCAAGCTGCCATCTCAGCCCCTGGAGCCCGCTGGTCAGCGGGATCAGCGACCGGATCTGCGCGCTGATGGGCCTGGCCGGAGAGCATGGCGAAACCCTGCAGGGGCAGCGCTATCAGCCCGGACAGGAATATAAGGCGCATTGCGACTATTTCCCGGTGACCGCCAGTTACTGGCCGGCCATGATGAAATCCGGCGGGCAGCGCAGCTGGACGGCGATGATCTACCTGTCGCCGGTGGAGGCGGGCGGGGAAACGCATTTCCCCCATTGCGAATTCATGGTCCCGCCTGTCGAGGGCATGCTGCTGATGTGGAACAATATGGAGCGGGATGGATCGCCCAACCTCCTCAGCCTGCACGCCGCGCGTCCGGTGGAGCGGGGCGTCAAATATGTCGCCACCAAATGGTTTCGCGAGCGTCCCTGGAAGCCCTGAGTGCCACGGATGCTGATACAAAGTGCGACATAAATGACTGATTCCTGACCGTTTCATTCCCGACATGTTCAGGTGACCGGGTGCATATCTGTCTTCGTGGTCGGCGGAACCGGCGGGGCGCGGGAAAGTTACCCTCTCCCCACCGGACTTCAGCCACCAGGCAATGGGAGAAGACCTATGCGTAAATTCATTATCTTGGGCCTGATGGCCGCAACAGTGATGCCGGGCGCCGCCATGGCCCAGTCCCGCGCCGAGGTGCGCGACAGCGCCCGTGATCTGCGCCACGAACAGCGCGACCTGCGCGATGCCGAGCGCTATGGCAGCCGGCACGACGTGCGGGAAGAGCGGCGCGACGTGCGCGAGGCGCGGCAGGAACTGCGGGAGGATTGGCGCGATTACCGCCGTTCGCACCGTGACGTCTATCGCGGCGGCAACTGGCGCGCCCCGTTCCGCTACAACCGCTGGGAGGTCGGCGCGCGGCTTCGGCCGACCTATTACAGCTCGCGCTACTATATCGCCGATCCCTATCGCTATCGCCTGCCGCGCCCCGGCGTGAACCTGCGGTGGGTGAGGCATTATAACGACGTGCTGCTGGTCAATGTGCGGACCGGCAGGGTGATGGAAGTGCATCGCGGCTTCTTCTGGTAAGCAGCAGAGCGGTTTCCAGGCACGCGAACTGATCGCTGATCAGGAACCGCGGAAAGCAGGGAAGCTGGAGCGGCGATCTGGATCGATCAGATCGCCGCTCCAAAGCTCAATCCGAGCCTGCCCAATCCAAGCCTGAATGACGAAACGGCCCCCGACGAATGTCGAGAGGCCGTTTCCTTTGGCGCCAAGGCGCCGATGGTCCAGCCTGCACCCCTTGGCCGCGCCGCTCGTTTCCGGGCGGGCGCGGCCGATGGCACGCGCCAGGCGCGCCATCAGTCCGAAAGGGGGTGGACCATATGCCGAAACGCCCGGCGCCCCGTTATGTTCCGCCGTCCCCCGTTCAGGCGGCCAGCGCTTCCCCGATCAGCCGGCGGCTGTTTTCCACGCCGTAAAGCGCGATGAAGCTGCCCATGCGCGGCCCCTGGTCGGCACCCAGCAGTGTCTGGTATAGCGCCTTGAACCAGTCGCGCAGCTCGGCAAAGCCATAGGCTTCGTCCTTGCCGATAGCATAGACGATATTCTGGATATCCTCCGCCGTGGCGCCTTCGGGCAGGGCGGCGAGTTCCGCGTCCAGCTTGCGCAGGGCGGCGGCTTCGCTCTGGGTGGGCGCGCGGCGCTTGAGCGTCGGGGCGACGAAATCCCGGTGATAGGCCAGCGCGTGGCCGATCAGCGCGTCCAGCTCCGGATAGCTTTCGGCATTGGCATCCGCGACATAATTCTGGAGATAGCCCCAGACCTGTTCGCGGCTGGCGTCGCCCATCACGCCGACCAGGTTCAGCAGCAGGCCGAAGGTCACCGGCAGGCGTCCCTGCGGCAGCTTGCCATCATGGATATGGTGGACCGGATTGCCGAGCTGCTGCTCCACCGGCTGGTCCGGATAATTGCCGCGGAACTGCCAATATTCGTCGACCGCGCGGGGGATGACGCCCATGTGGAGCTGCTTCGCCTTCTTCGGCTCGCGATAGGCGTAGAAGGCCAGGCTCTCCTGCGGGCCATAGGTCAGCCATTGCTCGAGGCTGAGGCCGTTGCCCTTGGACTTGGAGATTTTCTCGCCCTTTTCGTCGAGGAACATCTCGTAATTGAAGCCTTCGGGCGGGCGGGCACCCAGGGCGCGGCAGATCTTCGAGCTTTGCGTGACGGAATCGATCAGATCCTTGCCCGCCATCTCATAATCGACGCCCAGTGCGACCCAACGCATCGCCCAGTCGACCTTCCATTGCAGCTTGGCGGCGCCGGACAGGATCGACTGCTCGATCACCTCGCCCCCCGGAACAGAGTTGTCCTCGAAGCGGACCAAGCCCTTGTCGGCATCGATCACCTCGACCGGCACCTGAAGCACGATGCCGCTGCTGGGCGAGATCGGCAGGACCGGCGAATAGGTCGCCTGCCGTTCCTTGCGCAGCGTCGGCAGCATGATGTCCATGATATCCTGATAATGGCGCAGGACATTCTTCAGTGCGTCGTCAAAAACCCCGGACCTGTAGCGCTCCGTCGCGGAGACGAATTCATAGTCGAAGCCGAAGCGGTCGAGAAATTCCCGCAGCATCGCATTGTTGTGATGCGCGAAGCTTTCATATTTCCCGAACGGATCGGGCACCTGCGTCAGCGGCTTGCCCAGATGCTGCGCCAGCATCGCCTGGTTGGGCACATTGTCCGGAACCTTGCGCAGGCCGTCCATATCGTCGCTGAACGCGATCAGGCGGGTCGGCACGTCCGACAGCGCATGAAAGGCGTTGCGCACCATGGTGGTGCGCAGCACTTCGTTGAACGTGCCGATATGCGGCAGGCCCGAGGGGCCATACCCCGTTTCGAACAGCACATGGCCTTTTTCAGGCGCGCCGTTCTGATAGCGCTTCAGGAGCTTGCGGGCTTCCTCATAGGGCCAGGCCTTGGACGCCTGCGCGGCGGTGCGGATGTTTTCGGACACGGTCATGATGCGTCCCCCTAAGCATTTTCGCGGCCGTTGGAAACATCTGACGAATCGGAAAACAACATGATGGAAAGCGGATCGGCAAAGCCGGCGTTAACGTCGATCAATGTCCAGACCGGATGCAAGGCAGCGGTTCCAGGTGCCGAAATGGAGATGAACGGCGCTTTTCGAGACCCGATGTTTAACTTTGATTAACCCTGATGACCTATATTTATCGGGAGCTTAGAGCTGGTGTGACCATGACGCGGTTGCGGAACGGCAAGGCTTGTCGGGTACTGGCCAGGTCGCGACAGACCGCCCGACCGATCCGCCTCATGGTCAGGCCAGCCCTTCACAGGGCTCAGGAGGGACCATGCAGCCGCGCAGCCGTCAAAGAATAGCCGTCGATATACCCGTCGTCGTGACGACCGTGCTCGACAGCCTTGAAGGAACCATCGTCGACCTGAGCGANGGCGGCGCCCAGATTGCNGGCTGCGGCTTGCCGGTGCGCAGCCAGTGCCAGATCGACTATGACGGCCATATCGTNTTCGCCACGGTGCAATGGTCCGAAGAGGATCGCATGGGCATCCGCTTTCCCTATGAGCTGACGGACGGACCGCTGTTCGACCGGCTGGAGATTGCACGGGCGGCGCGGCTTGCCCCGACGGCCTTTGCGCCGCGGTCGCCGGCACCGCGACCGGCGGGCGGTTTTGGCCGTCGCTTCAGCTGAATTCCGCGCTTTTCAGGTTTCCCTTTTGTTCCCGTTGTCCTAAGCGGGACGGGTGATCGATCCCGCCGCCCTGCCCGCCCTGCATGCCAGCCATGGCGGCATCTGGATCAGGGAGGGGGATCGGACCGCGGCCGTTCCCAAGGGCACGGCCATTGCGCGGACGGCCGAGACGCCGACGCTGCTGCTGAACGCGCCGCTGACCGGACAACGGCTGGGTTATCCCGATCTCAATGGCCTGGACCTGCTGGAACTATGGGCCTTCATCCATCCCGCGCGCTTTCTGGTGCCGACGCCCAAGGGGCTGGCGGAAGCGTTGAACCTGCCTCGTCCGGCCAGTGAATCGGATATTCCCGCATTGTTGCAGGCGGCGACCGGCGCGCTGCTGGCGATGCTGGAATCCCCGGCATGGATCGAGCGCGAGGGCGGCTGGACGGCGGCGCAATCGCTGCACCGGCTGCGCTGGCCCTGGGCGCCGCTGGTGGCGCCGCGCATTGCCCGGCCGAAGGAAGCGGAGCGCTGGCTCTTTTCCAAGCTGCCCGAATGGGAGGAAAGCCCGCCCCGCCCTGCCCCGCGCACCATATCGCTGCAATCCGATGCAGTGGTGGCGCGGTTGCAGCAATTGACCGGCACTGGCGCCGAGGCGCGGCCGGGGCAACAGGCCTATGCCGCCGCAGCGGTGGAGGTGTTTCACCCCAGGGCGCATCGCGACCAGCCCAACATGCTGCTGGCGGAAGCCGGAACGGGGATCGGCAAGACGCTGGGCTATCTCGCCCCTGCATCGCTCTGGGCCGGGGAAGCACAGGGCACGGTATGGATTTCGACCTATACCAAGGCTTTGCAGCGGCAACTGGACCGGGAAAGCCTGCGCCTGTTCCCCGATCCCGCCGTGGCGGCGAAGCGGGTGGTGGTGCGCAAGGGGCGGGAAAATTATCTTTGCCTGCTGAACCTGGAGGATGCGCTGCAGGGCGGCTTTGCGGGGCGGGCGGCGATATTGGCGCATCTGGTCGCGCGCTGGGCGGCGTTCACCAAGGATGGCGACATGATCGGCGGCGACCTGCCGGGATGGTTGCCGACGCTGTTCCGGCGCAACGGATCGACGGCGCTGACCGACCGGCGCGGCGAGTGCATCTATGCGGGCTGCCCCCATTATCGGAAATGCTTCATCGAGCGATCGACGCGGGCATCGGCGGATGCGGACATCGTGATCGCCAATCATGCGCTGGTGATGATCAATGCGGCGCGAGGGCGCGAGACCGGACAGGCGCCGCAGCGCATCGTGTTCGACGAGGGCCATCATCTGTTCGATGCGGCTGATTCGACCTTCTCCGTCGCGCTTTCCGGGCAGGAGGCGATCGAACTGCGCCGCTGGGTCATGGGGCCGGAGGGTAATTCGCGCGGGCGGCGGCGCGGACTGGCGGCGCGCCTGTCCGACCTTGCCAGCTATGACGAACAGGGCGGCGAGGCGATCAGGGCGGCGGCGGACGCGGCACGGGCGCTCCCGGCCGATGAATGGCTGAAGCGGGTCGTCGCCGGGGAACCCTTCGGGCCGGTCGAGGCGCTGCTCGCTGCGGTGCGCGGCACTGTCTATGCGCGGGCGGCCGACGGCGGCGAGGCGGATGCCGGCTATGGGCTGGAGACGGAACTGGCCGAACCGGACGGGACGCTGGTCGAGGCAGCACAGGAGGCGGCTCGGGCGCTCGACAGTCTGCTGCGCCCCCTGACCCATCTGGGCAAGCGGATGGAGGCGGTGATCGAGGAAGCGCCCGACTGGCTGGACGGCGCGGCGCGGGCGCGGGTCGAGGGGGCGATCGCCTCGCTTGGCTGGCGGCGCGATCTGGTGACGGCCTGGCTGGCGCTGCTGGCGCGGATCGGTGGACCGGCGGACGCGGATTATGTCGACTGGCTGGCCGTGGAGCGGATCGAGGGGCGAGAATATGACATCGGCATCCATCGCCACTGGCTGGACCCGACCCGCCCGCTGGCGCAGGCGGTGCTGAAGCCGGCGCAGGGCGTGCTGATCACCTCGGCCACGCTGAAGGGCGGCGGCGACTGGGACAATGCGATGAGCCGGAGCGGCGCCAACCACCTGCCGCGAGGGGCCGGGCGGTTCGAGGCGAACAGCCCCTTCGATTATCCGGGCCGGTCGGAAGTGCTGATCGTCACCGATATCAAGCGCGGCGACATTGCGGCGCTGTCCGGCGCCTATGCCCGGCTGATCGAGGCGGCGGGCGGCGGAACGCTTGGCCTGTTCACCGCGATCCGGCGGCTGCGCGCCGTGCATGCGCGGATCGCGGACCGGCTGGCGCGGGCGGGGTTGCCGCTTTACGCGCAGCATGTGGACCCGATGGATACGGGCACGCTGATCGACATTTTCCGCGACGATCCCCGCGCCTCCCTGCTTGGTACCGACGCGCTGCGCGACGGCGTGGATGTGCCCGGCCATTCGCTGCGGCTGGTGGTGATGGAGGGGGTGCCCTGGTCCAAGCCGACCGTCCTGCATGCCGCGCGCAAGCTGGCGGCCAGCAATCAGGGCGGCGGCGGCAGCGCCTATGACGATCGGCTGATCCGGGCGCGAATGGCGCAGGCCTTCGGCCGGCTGATCCGGCGGGCGGAGGACCGGGGGAGCTTCGTCATCCTGTCCGCGGCCATGCCCAGCCGATTGTTGAGCGCCTTCCCCCCCGGCACGCCGATCCGCCGCCTGACGCTGGACGAGGCCATCATATCCGTCAGCGGCCAATCCCGCGCTGGTCTTAACGGGAATGCAACGCTAGGGCTTCAGGGACTCGACGCCGGCACCCACGACCTGGAGCAAAAATGAAGCGGTTGATCCTGTTCCGTCACGCCAAGTCCGATTGGGACGATCCGGTTGCGCGGGATTTCGACCGGCCGCTGAACAGCCGGGGGGAAAAGGCGGCCCTGGTGATGGGCCAATTCGCCAGGGCGCAGAATATCCGTTTCGACATGGTGGTCGCTTCCCCGGCGGTGCGGGTGGTGGAAACGCTCAATGTCTTCTTCACCGGCTATGGCGAGGTGATCGATCCGCATTGGGACCGGCGCATCTATCTTGCCTCCACCCCCACCCTGTTCGACGTGATCCGCGACCTGCCGGACGATGTCGACAGCGTGCTGATGTCGGGGCATAATCCGGGGCTGGAGGAACTGGTCCTCGACCTTGTCCCCGATGATGGCGCCAGCCCGCTGCGCGAGGATGTGGAGGTGAAGTTCCCGACCGCCTCCATCGCCGTCATGGACCTGCCCATCGCGCATTGGAGCGAGGCAAAGCCCAACATCGCCACCCTGGCCCGCTTCACGCGGCCGCGCGACCTGGACCCGGCACTGGGGCCGGGGTCGCGCTGAGCAGCGCCGATGACGCCGATCCACTGGCGACGGGCGGAGCCGCGCGATGCCGCGGCACTGTCGCTGCTGGGCGGCGCAACCTTCCTCGCCAGCTTTGCCTATGATCATCCGGGTGACGCCCTGATCGCCCATGTCCGGACCGCCCATGGGGAGGATTTCTATGCCGCGGCGCTGGCCGATGTGGGCCAGGTGGTGCTGATTGGGGAAACCCCGCTGGGCGCGCCAGTGGGCTACGCGCTGCTGACGCCACCCCGGCTGCCGGTCGAAACGCAGCC
>JGI24741J21665_1000561_pt1 | contig 11362 bp, 9 predicted proteins | sample KBSCornC7_FD_21665 | JGI IMG/M metagenome (IMG submission 21665) | reverse complement strand
AAAGGCCGGTTCAGCTTCCGCCAGGCCGGGCTTTTATAGCATGCCCCAAAAAAAACGCGTCGGCCGCTTGCCAGCCGGAAAAGCCGCCTCTATAGGCTGCGGCCTGCCCGGCGGGACCGCCTTTAAACGGACCCGCCATCGGTCGGGGAGTAGCTCAGCCTGGTAGAGCACTGTCTTCGGGAGGCAGGGGCCGGAGGTTCGAATCCTCTCTCCCCGACCAATATTTCTATCAGAAAATCGGCGGCTCTCCGCGACCGCATGCTGTCACAGCAAAATCCGTCTCTGACCTGCCCCATATCGCCAGCGCGTCCACCTATGGCCTTGCTGGGCGCAAGCGACCATAACCGGAGCAGGAACATAATCTGACGCGGTGCACGGGCATGATGGCGGATTTTGCTTAGTATCGGTCGAGCTTCCCGTTACCATTACGCGCATGGAACCGAGAAGCTCTAGGCGGCAGCGCAACGCCCCTACCATCAATGATGTTGCCAAGCATGCGGGCGTCTCGCCCATGACCGTGTCGCGGGTCATCAACGGTGAACAGATCGTAAGGAGCACCACCAGGGAAAAGGTGGAAGCGGCCATCGCCGCGCTCAACTATTCGCCGAGCGCCGCCGCACGCAGCCTGGCGGGCGGGGAAGACACCCGCATCAGCCTGCTCTACAGCAACCCGTCGGCTTCCTATCTGAGCGAATTCCTGGTCGGCAGCCTGGATCAGGCCAGCCGCAGCGGCGTCGATCTGGTGGTGGAGAAATGGGACGAGGAAACCGCCGTCGACACGGTCGTCGAGCATTTGCTGCGCGGCCGGATCAACGGTGTCATCCTTCCGCCGCCGCTGTGCGACCACCAGGCGATGAAGGATGCGCTGAAGGCGGCGGACATCGTGGCGGTCGCCGTCGCCACGGGCGAAGCGCCCGCCGACATGTCGGCCGTCAGCATCGACGATCATGCGGCGGCACTGGCGATGATGCGCCATCTGATCGCGCTTGGGCATCGGCGCATCGGTTTCATCAAGGGCCACCCGAACCAGAGCGCCAGCCGACGCCGCTTCGAAGGCTATGGCGACGCGCTGGTCGAAGCGGGCATCACGCCGGACGAGACGCTGGTCCAGCAGGGCTATTTCACCTACCGCTCCGGGCTGGATGCGGCGGAGCGGATCCTGGCGCTGCCCGAGCCTCCGACCGCGATCTTCGCCAGCAATGACGACATGGCGGCGGCAGCCGTGGCCATTGCCCATCGCAGCGGGCTGGACGTGCCGGGCGACCTGACCGTCTGCGGCTTCGACGACACGTCGCTGGCGACCACGATCTGGCCGGAATTGACCACCATCCGCCAGCCGATCAGCGCCATGTCGCGCGCGGCCGTCGAATTGCTGGTGAAGCGGATCAGGGCGCGCAAGGGCAAGTCGGACGAAACGCCCGCTCATCTGCTGCTCGACTATGAACTGGTCCGGCGGCAATCGGACGCCGTTCCGCATTGAATCCTTCGAGAAGGACGGCCAAGCCCGGCATGACGTGCCGGGCCCGCGCGATCCCTATTCCCCGAACACCCGGCGGAAGATCGTGTCGACCTGACGGAAATGATAGTCGAGGTTGAATTTCTCCTCGATCTGCTCGGCCGGGAGCGCCGCCGCCACGTCCGCATCGGCCTTCAGCAATTCCATCAAAGATAGCTGGCCGTCCGATTCCCACACCTTCATCGCGTTGCGCTGGACATAGCGGTAGCTGTCCTCGCGGCTCACGCCGGCCTGGGTCAACGCCAGCAACACCCGCTGCGAGTGGACGAGGCCGCCCATCTTGTCCAAATTCTTCATCATCCGCTCAGGGTAGACCAGCAGCTTGTCGATGACGCCGGTCAGGCGGCCCAGCGCGAAGTCCAGCGTGATGGTGGCATCGGGCCCGATATAGCGCTCCACCGACGAATGGCTGATGTCGCGCTCATGCCAGAGCGCCACATTCTCCATCGCCGGCAGCGCATAGCTGCGGACCATGCGGGCAAGGCCGGTCAGATTCTCCGTCAGCACCGGATTGCGCTTGTGCGGCATGGCGGAGCTGCCCTTCTGGCCGGGCGAGAAATATTCCTCCGCCTCCAGAACCTCGGTGCGCTGAAGGTGGCGGACCTCGGTGGCGAGCCGCTCGATGGAGGAGGCGATCACGCCCAGCGTCGCGAAGAACATCGCGTGACGGTCGCGCGGAATGACCTGCGTCGACACCGGCTCGATGGCTAGGCCCAGCTTTTCGGCCACATGCTCCTCGACGCGCGGGTCGATATTGGCGAATGTGCCGACCGCGCCGGAAATGGCGCAGGTCGCAACCTCGGCCCGAGCCGCGATCAGCCGAGCCTTGCAGCGGCTGAACTCCGCATAGGCCTCGGCCATTTTCAGGCCGAAGGTGACCGGCTCGGCATGGATGCCATGGCTGCGGCCGATGGTGGGCGTCAGCTTATGCTCATAGGCGCGGCGCTTGATGACCTCCAGCAGCTTGTCGAGATCGTCGATCAGGATGTCGGCGGCGCGGCTCAGTTGCACGGCAAGGCAGGTGTCCAGCACGTCGCTGGAGGTCATGCCCTGATGCATGAAGCGGGCTTCCTCTCCCACCTGCTCCGCAACCCAGGTCAGGAAGGCGATGACATCATGCTTGGTCACGGCCTCGATGGCATCGATGGCGGCCACGTCGATCGCGGGATTTGTCGCCCACCAGTCCCACAGCGCCTTGGCGGCGGACGGCGGCACCACGCCCAGTTCGCCCAGTTTTTCTGTCGCGTGCGCCTCGATCTCGAACCAGATCTTGAAGCGGGCCTCCGGCTCCCAGAGGGCGGTCATTTGCGGGCGGGCATAACGGGGAACCATCGGGCGAATCCTGCGTGCATGAGTTGAAAGTCGATGCGCGGCCTAGCAGCAGCGCCTTTCGGGGGCAAATCAGCCGGAAAGGCGGGATGGAACCCACTGAATTCCCGTACTTCATCCCATTAATCGCAGCATCGGCGGCGAACCGATGCGAATCGAAAGACCAGTGGTGCAACATGAACAAAAATTCAGGAACCACATGTTTTATTTGGCTATTGTCCAGAATGACATCAGACGGTGGATGTGGAGCAGGTGATGATCCGCGCATTTTTTCTGGCGAGCGCCCTTTTGGTTGCGCCATCGGCATGGGCGCAGGCGGCCGCGCCCCAGCAGGCGGCTCCCGCCGCGCCGGAAGGACAACAGGCGCAGCCTGCGACATCGGGCGACGCGGTGGCGTCGATCGTGGACACGGAATTCCCCGCCTATGACCAGAATCATGACGGGCAGCTCGACAAGGCGGAATTTTCACGCTGGATGGTGGCGCTGAAGGATCAGGAACTGAAGGCGACCGGAAAATCCCTTCCCCCCGCAGAAGTCACCGCCTGGGCCGACGGCGCGTTCGTCACCGCCGATACCGACAAGAGCGCGACGATCAGCAAACCGGAGTTGATCGTCTATCTCAGCGGCGGCGCCGCATAGGATAAAATAGCCCGCCCAGGCGGGACAGAGCCCCGTGAGGGTCGCATCATGGGGCGGCATGGAGCGAAGGCCATGCCGCCTCTTTTTTTGCCATTTGCAGGGCATGCGGGCATGCTGCGTCAGATATGACGCAGGTCGGGCGCTCCTGTTTTTCTGTCGCGCCACTGTAAGCGGAAAACCGTTGCCGCTTTCCCGCGCAATGCGTCAGCCGCGCTTCTTGTTCGCGTAGAGCAGCGCCGCGACGATCGCAGCCGATCCGATTCCGACGGCCGTCCCCATCCAGACGGCCTTGCCGGCTGATTTGCGCGCTGCGGAAGCCATGTCGGGCTTGGCGGTGGTGGAGCTAGGGGTTGCCGCGCCACTTTCGGGCGCTTCTTCGATCGGCTTCGTCATGGTGATTCCCGATATGCAACAAAGCGTCGGCGCAGAAAAGGCGGATGCGGCGAAAATCCGTCAGAGTATCCAGCGCCGGGCTGGATCGGCCAGAATTTACGCTGCGCGCCTAATGCGACGGCAGCACCTGATGCGCTTCGCCCCAGCCGCGCAGGTCTCGGGAGGATTGGCGATCCAGCAAAAGTGCGACATCCTTCACGGTGAAGTGGGCCGCGCTCTCAATCCCGTCCAGTTCGTCCCAGGTGACCGGAGCCGCGACGGAGGCATGTTCGCGGGCGCGCACCACATAAGGAAGCACCGCCGTCGCGCCGCGCTGATTGCGCAACCAGTCGATGAAGATGCGGCCCTTGCGCTTCGCCTTGCTCATCGTCGCGGTGAAGCGATCCGGTTCCTGGACGGCAAGAGCGCGGGCGAAGCGGTCGGCGAAATCCTTGACCTCCGGCCATTGCGCCTCCGGCTTCAGCGGCACGACGACATGAATGCCCTTGCCCCCCGACAACATGGCAAAGCTGGTGAGGCCCAGATCCTCCAGCGTCCGCCGAATGTCCCGCGCCGCCTTCTTCACATCCTTGAAGTCCAGCCCTTCGTCCGGATCGAGGTCGAATATCATGCGGTCCGGCCGCTCGACATCCGCGATGCTCGAACCCCAGCCGTGAAATTCGATCGCGCCCATCTGGACGCAGGCCAATATGCCGTCGCCATCCTCTATATAGAGATAATCCTCCTCATTCCCTTCCTTCTCACGGATCGGCACATGTTTGACATGGTCGCCGAAACTGCCGCTGTCATGTTTCTGGAAGAAGCATTTCTTCGCTCGGCCCTGCGGACATCGAACCAGGCTGATGGGCCGATAGGCGATCCAGGGCAGCATCACGCTCCCCATGCGCGCATAATAATCGGCCAGTTCGCCCTTGCTGATCTTCGCCTCCGGAAAGATCAGCCGGTCGGGATTGCTGATCCGGATCGAGCCTTGGGCTTCGGGTATCTCCATCATTTCCTCGCGCTCGACCTCGTTGGCTGCCTTGTCCTCACGAAGACCCAGGAAACTGGCATGTCGGACGACATTGTCCGCCGTGAATTCTGCGAAGGCGACTTCCGCCACCAGATCTGGTCGGACCCATCGGGCGCCCATGCTTTCGGTGCGCGGCACGGGGAGCGCGGCGGTCTTGCGCTCCCGCTTGCCCAATAGCGCGATCAGTCCGGCGCTGTTGGCGGCGTTGAACCCCGTGCCAACCTTCCCCGCATAGACCAGCCCAGCCCCTTCCCGCTGACCGAGCAGCAGGTTGCGGATGGACCGGCCGGTCGCGCTGCTGGGGGTCCAGCCGACAATGACGAATTCCTGCCGGCAGGTGCATTTGACCTTCAACCAGTTCTTCGTGCGTGCACCCCGATAGGGAGCGTCGGCACGCTTGGAAATGATGCCCTCCTGCCCTGCGTCACACATCGCCTGAAACAGCCTCTCGCCTGCGCCGACCACATGGTCCCCGACATGGACATGCGCGGAACCGTCGCCCAGAAGGGCGGCCAGCTTTTCCTTGCGGCTGACATTGGGCATGCCGGTCAGGTCCTGCCCGTCCAGATGGAGCAGGTCGAAGGCGAACAGGTGCAACGGCGCCTTCCCCTCCCCCTTCAAGGCCCGTTGAAGCGTGGAGAAATCGGGATTCCCTCCGCTGTCCAGCGCAACGATCTCTCCGTCGATCAGGGCGCCCGGAAGGTTCATCTCTGCTATTTCTGCGGGAAGCGGTGCGAACCGATCCGTCCAGTCGAGACCAGATCGGGTGAACATCCTGACATGCTCGCCGGATGCCGAAACCAGGCACCGATAGCCGTCATATTTGATCTCGTGCATCCAGCCATTGCCAGTCGGCACGGCGTCGACCAGCGTCGCCAGTTGCGGCGGCCGAAAGGCTGGCAGGCCCCTCTTTCCCGGCCCTCGCTTTCCCGGCCCACTCTTGCCCGACAGAGCGCGCCGCTTGACGGGAACGGCGCGATCCGCCTGCGCCATGGCCGCGTCAAATGCCTTCCCCTTCTTCCCCTTCAGCGATGTGGCCGGCGCACCCGCTGCGATCTCCGCCATGGTGCGTCCGCTCTTGATGCTGGTCAGGTTGCGGGCAGTCAGATCGTCCGCGCTGCCGGCATGGCCATCCTCGACCTTGCGCAGCAGCCAGTTTTCGCCCTTCTCCCGGCCCCGCGGCTTCAGCCGGATCAACAGCCATTCGCCGCGCATCCGATGCCCATGCAGGATGAAGTGGAGATGGCCATTTTCAAGGTCGCGGGCGCTCTTTCCGGGAATCGGCTCCCATATACCCTCATCCCAGAGCATGACGGTGCCGCCGCCATATTCCCCCTTGGGAATCGTCCCCTCGAATGTCGCATAGGACAGGGGATGATCCTCCGTACGGACAGCGAGCCGCTTGTCGGCGGGATCGATGCTGGGGCCGCGCGTCACCGCCCAGCTTTTGAGCACGCCGTCCATTTCCAGGCGAAAGTCGTAATGCAGGCGAGTCGCATCATGCTTCTGCACGATGAAGCTGTTGCCCTGGCTGCGCCCCCGCCTGCCCGCGGGCTCCCGGGTGCGGGTGAAATCGCGCTTGCGGTTATAGGCGCTGAGCGGATCGGCATTGGCCATGGCTCAGGCCCGTTTTCGGCTGGCCGGCCTTGCAGGCGCCTTTCGCGTCGCAGCCTTTGCGGGGGCCTTGGCGGCGGGGGCTTTCTTCGCCGCCGGTTTCGGGCCCGCCCCGGAAGCGCCCGTGCTTACCGATTTCTTGAGCGCCGCCATCAGATCAATCACATTGCTGCCGCGCGCGGCCGTGCCTTCCTCCTGATCCTCGATGATATGGCGACCCTTCGACTTCTTCTTCTTTTCGATCAGGCGCTCCAACGCGTCCACATAGCGATCGTGAAAACTGTCGGGTTTGAAGGGCGCGGTCTTCTTCTCGATCAGCGTCTCGGCCAGATCGAGCAGTTCGGTATCGGGCTTCGCATCCTCTATATCGCGGAAATAGCTTTGGGCGCGGTTCACCTCATCGGCATAGCGCAGCGTTTCCAGCACCATGCCCCGGCCGCAAGGCTTCAAGGAGACGATATATTCCCGTCCCCGCATGGCAAGCTGNCCCAGCCCGACCTTCTTCGTCCGCCGAAGCGCCTCCCGCAGGACTATGAAGGCTTCCTCGGCCAGATCGTCNGCGGGGACGACATAATAGGGTCGTTCATAATAGAGCACGTCGATCTCGCTCGCGTCGACGAACTGGATGAGTTCGAGCGTCTTCTTGCTCTCCAGCTTGACTGCCTCGATCTCGTCGGGCTGCAGCAGCACATAATCGCCTTTCGCCACCTCATAGCCCTTGACGATGTCATCCGGATCGATGGGACCAAGTCCTGGCACCGTCTTTTCGTACCGGACCCGCTTTCCGCTAGGCTGGTGGATCTGGTGGAAGGCGATCTGCGCGCCGGATTTCGTGGCGGCGTAGATCTCCACCGGAATCGACACCAGCGCCAGGCGAATCTGCCCCTGCCAATATGCGCGAGCGGCCATGATCGTGCTGCCTCCTTTTCCAGGGGAAATGCGCGGATCAAGACGCAGTTCCCGGTGTACCACCCCAGCACCCTTGACTTCCGCCGCCAGTCATGTTGGTAGCGCTATCAATAACCTATTGTCTTAGGAGTCGATAATGCCGGGGGTCTCCACTTTGCTCGATTGCCTTCCCGCCGACTGGCGGTCCGGCCTGTTCCTGGGCCGCGTGGAAACGGCAGAAGGCCCGACGCCCCTGCTGGTCGAGGGTGGCATCGCCTATGACATGAGCCGCGCCGCCCCCACGGTATCGCAGTTGATCGACATATTGCCGACCGAAGGGCTTTCCGGCTTCGGCGCGGCAAAGGGCATGTCGCTGGGCGCGCTCGGCGCGCTGGACCTGCCGCTGCTGAGCCCTGTCGACCTGCAATGCATCAAGGCGTGCGGCGTGACCTTTGCCCTGTCCGCGATCGAGCGCGTGATCGAGGAACGGGCGCGTGGCGACGCAGGCGCGGCGGCCGACATCCGGTCGCGGCTGGAGGGCCGGGTCGGCGGGTCTATCCGCGCGGTCAAGCCGGGCTCTACCGAAGCGGCGGCGCTCAAGCAGGCGCTGATCGAAGACGGGCTCTGGTCGCAATATCTGGAGGTCGCGATCGGTCCCGACGCTGAGGTATTCACCAAGGCGCCCGTGCTCTCCACGATTGGTGCGGGGGAAGAGATCGGGATCCGGTCCGATTCCACCTGGAACAATCCGGAGCCGGAGATCGTGCTGATCGTCGGCGCGAATGGGCAGGCCGTCGGCGCCACGCTGGGCAATGATGTCAATCTGCGCGATTTCGAGGGGCGTTCCGCCCTGCTGCTCGGCAAGGCGAAGGACAATAACGCCTCTTGCTCCATGGGGCCGCTGATCCGGCTGTTCGACGGCGGTTTCACCATCGATGATGTGCGCGACGCAGTGGTGGAACTCACCATCGATGGCCCGGAGGGCTACAGGCTGGAAGGCACCAGCAGCATGAACCAGATCAGCCGTGATCCGCTGGAGCTGGTGCGCCAGACGCTGTCGGAACATCAATATCCCGACGGTTTCGCGCTGTTCCTGGGCACGCTGTTCGCGCCGGTGCAGGATCGGGATGAGCCGGGGCACGGCTTTACCCACAAGGTGGGCGACAGCGTCGCCATTTCCACTCCCCGGCTGGGCAGGCTGGTGAACAGGGTCGTGACATCGAAGGAGGCGGCGCCCTGGAGCTTCGGCCTTGCGGCGCTGATGGCCAATCTTTCCAAAAGGGGCCTCCTCGCATGAGCGGCGCAGTCTATCCCAGCCTGAAGGGCAAGCGCGTCTTCATCAGCGGCGGCGGCAGCGGAATCGGCGAAGGCCTGGTCGAGGCCTTTGCCGCGCAGGGCGCCCGCGTTGCGTTTTGCGATATTGCGCAAGAGGAAAGCCGGGCGCTCGTCGAACGGCTGAAGGATGCGGATTTCGCGCCGGCCTTCCATCCCTGCGACCTCAGGGACATCGAAGCCGTGCAGGCGATGATGGCCGCGGTCGAGGAGCAGCTTGGCGGCATCGACATATTGATCAACAATGCGGCCAATGACGACCGTCACAGCATAGAGGAAGTGACGCCCGCCTATTGGGACGAGCGGATGGCGGTGAACCTGCGCCACCTCTTCTTCGCAGCGCAGGCCGTGGTGCCCGCGATGAAGCGCGCTGGCGGCGGCGTGATACTGAACTTCGGGTCGATAAGCTGGCATCTCGCCCTGCCCGACCTGGTGCTGTACCAGACCGCCAAGGCGGCGATCGAGGGCCTGACGCGCAGCCTGGCCCGCGATCTGGGACGCGACAATATCCGCGTCAACACCATCATTCCCGGCAATGTGAAAACGCCGCGCCAGATGAAATGGTATACGCCCGAAGGCGAGGCGGAGATCGTCGCCGCGCAATGCCTGGATGGACGGATCCTGCCAGCCGACGTGGCGGCGCTGACCTTGTTCCTGGCGTCCGAAGATGCCCGCATGTGTACCGGGCATGATTATTTCATCGACGCGGGCTGGCGCTGAAGCCATGGGCAGCGTTCCGGAAAGCGTGCTGGCCATCGGCGCAACGCTGGGCGAAGGCCCCGTCTGGGTGGCGCGGGAAGCGGCCCTCTGGTTCGTCGACATCAAGGAGAAGCGCATCTATCGCTTCGATCCCGGTCTGGGCGTGGCGCGCAGTTGGGATGCGCCCGCGCAGGTCGGCTGGATATTGCCGGCGCAGGACGGCCTCTTCGCGGCCGGGCTCCAGTCCGGTGTGCATCGTTTCGATCCGGACGACGGCAGCTTCGCCCTGCTCCATGCGCCGGAGGCCGACCGGCCCGGAAACCGACTGAACGATGCCACCGTCGATCCGGCCGGCGGCCTGTGGTTCGGGTCGATGGACGATGGGGAAGAGGCCGATGAGGGGCGCTTCTACCGCCTGTACCAGGGGCGGCTGACCGAAAGTGGACTGCCCCCCGTTTCCATTACCAACGGCCCTGCCGTCTCGCCCGACGGCACTCTGCTCTATCACACCGATACGCTCGGCAAGCGGATCTGGCGGACGCGGATCGCCGCCGACGGCACGCTGCATGATACGGCTGCGTTCGTGGATATAGAGGAGGGCGCCGGCTATCCGGACGGCCCGACCATCGATGCGGAAGGCTGCCTTTGGACAGGGCTGTTCGCCGGCTGGGCCGCGCGGCGCTATGATCCGGCCGGAAAGCTGATGTCGGAGGTCCGCTTTCCCGTCGCCAACGTCACGAAGATCGCCTTTGGCGGGCCTGACCTGTCGGTCGCCTATGCCACCACTGCGCGGAAGGGCTTGACGAACGACCAGCTTGTCGCGCAGCCCAGTGCGGGTGATCTTTTCGCTTTCGATCCCGGCGTACGCGGCCAAACATCCCATATCGCAACCATTTAGAATATAAATCGGAGGAGGAGCAGGAATGTCGGAAGGGAGTGCCGAGAAGGTCAATATGGCTTTCATCGCCGCCATCGTCGCCGTCGCGACCATCGGCGGTTTCATGTTCGGTTATGACAGCGGCGTCATCAACGGCACGCAGAAGGGGCTGGAAAGCGCCTTCGACCTTGGCAAGCTGGGGATCGGCGTCAATGTCGGCGCCATTTTGGTGGGCTCCTCCGTCGGCGCATTTCTGGCCGGGCGCATGGCCGACCTGATCGGGCGGCGCGGCGTGATGATGCTGGCGGCCGTGCTTTTCCTGTTCAGCGCATTATTGGCGGGTGCGGCGGGATCGTCCGCCATCTTCATCATCGCGCGCATCATCGGCGGCCTTGGCGTGGGCGCGGCGAGCGTGATCTCCCCGGTCTACATTTCCGAAGTCACGCCCGCTGCGGTGCGCGGCCGGCTGTCCAGCGTGCAGCAGGTGATGATCATCTCCGGCCTGACCGGCGCGTTCGTCGCCAATTTCGTTCTGGCGCGCTATGCTGGCGGATCGACGGCGCAGCTGTGGCTGGACTTTCCGGCCTGGCGCTGGATGTTCTGGCTCCAGGCCATTCCGGCCGCGATCTACTTCCTGGCGCTGCTGGTCATCCCGGAAAGCCCCCGCTATCTGGTGGCACGCGGGCAGGAAGAGCGCGCCCATGCCGTGCTCACGCGCCTGTTCGGTGCGGAGGCCGCATCGCGCAAGGTGGTGGAAATCCGCAACAGCCTGGCCGCCGACCATCACCGGCCCAAGCTCAGCGACCTGGTCGACAAGGCCAGCGGCAAGATCCGCCCCATCGTCTGGACCGGCATAGGCCTGGCCGTTTTCCAGCAGCTCGTCGGCATCAACGTCGTCTTCTATTATGGGGCGACGCTGTGGGAAGCCGTGGGCTTTTCCGAAGATTATGCGCTGCAGACCAACATCCTGTCGGGCGTGCTGTCGATCGGCGCCTGCCTTGCCACCATCGCGCTGGTCGACAGGATCGGGCGCAAGCCGTTGCTGCTGATCGGATCGGCGGGG
>JGI24741J21665_1000559_pt1 | contig 11369 bp, 11 predicted proteins | sample KBSCornC7_FD_21665 | JGI IMG/M metagenome (IMG submission 21665) | reverse complement strand
CCTTGGTGCCCGCCGTGGCCTGCGGCCAGAGACGATTGCCGGGACGGTTATCCATCTCGCGGATAACGAAATCATACCCGAAGAAGAAGCGCTGTGTGAGTTAGGTGCCCACCAGGACGGCCGCATTACGCTGATGGCGCCCGAAATTATGAGCCACGCCATTGGCGACCGCCTGCAAACCCTGCTTAAAACCGGCTCCGATGAACCGCTTGATTTGCCCAAACACGTTGGCGAAGCCTTTGACATCGTCCTTTTAAAACAATTCGAGCATCTTATTGAAAGCCAGAACCTCTTAGCAGTACATCAAAATAGGCTGGTCCGTGGCGATTACATGCGGGCCTACAATGCTGCCAGGGCCCAAGAAAACAGCAGATTTAAGATTTTTGGCAGGCAAGGTCCCAGCTCGGAAAGTATTCGTCACCGTTATCTCCAAGAGGCACCAATGTTCCAGCGCGCCCGCCATGCTGCCATGTATGGCCCACGAGGCTTTTTTCAGGTAGCCTTGGAGCAGGCCGTTATTAACACCGCGCACGAAACCCTGGCCGACGAACGTTCTAAACAGAGATAATTATATGCCCCGCCCCGAAGATCCTTTTGCATTACCAGCCAACCATTCGCCTTTAGTAACCGTCGACAGTCGTAACGGTCAGCTATTTGACAATTTTGAAATCGACTTAGGGACTATTACAGGGCGCTTACAAAGCCGTGATGTTGATAGTGAGGCATTGAACGACTGCACTATTGCCGTCACTCACGACGAAGAAGTTTACGACTCAGGGCTGTTATTAAGCCAGTATCGGACCAATCAGATCACGCTATGCGCCTCGACACTGGTACAGGCTGGCATGAGCCGCTACACTGCCGATGTTTTACAAGCCGAGCAAGGCCGTGGCCGCAAGAAGCAGCCCAAACAAACGCTAAACCAGCACATCGAGGGTGAATTCAACCGCGCCACCAACCATATGTTGGAGCATCTTGTAGATAGCCTGAAACCCCCCGATATGGATGAGATACGGTCTAAGGCTGAGGACTACAGCCAGGAGGCGTACCACCTACTAAAGCAGTACCGGCTATACAAGGTTGGCTTGCTGGGGCTCACGGCCGCCGCAAGCGCCGGAGGTACAGCGATCAGCAATATATTTACCGGTATCGCCCTGGGTTATTGTACGGTCTACGGCGGCCGGCGTCTTATGGACTACGAGTTCAACCGGGCACTCGGCAGTCTTTACGATCGCGCCAACTTACTGCTCAACGGAGAAGCCCGCGCTGAGCGGGCTGAAGTTACGGCTAGTGGCGGTTTGTTCCGTATTGCTGTATCATCAGAGATTGAAAAGAAAGCCCAGGAGAACATCAACTGGGAGCGCCAGCTCTTAGACTGATACCAATATGCACACGCTAGACCCCGAACACCGAGCCCAGCCGTCAAATCTGCCCACGGTCAGCATGTACTATGAGCTTGGCACACATTACAAAAGTATTGATATCGACACGGAGGGCGTTGCCAATTACCTTTCTGATCGAGGTCTAAGCGACGATGAAATAGGAGACTTATCTATTTATTTCAGTGGCCAGGATATGAGCGCTGAAGAAATGAAGACATATCGGATACACGAAGGCTTTTATAACCTTAACGAAAGGCAAATAAGTCTCTGCGGTGTCACAATGATACAGTCCGCAACAATTATTAATCTATCGAACCTTACCGATCAAGAGCGTCACGACCCGGAGATGGTCGAACAGACGGCGACAGCAATCGAAGAGGAAACCAATAATCGCTGCAACGTGAATTTTGTCCACGAACTTGAGCACTACGTCCAGCATTGCCAGGGTCAGTCCGAAGAGCAGCTAGCCTTTCAGGAGTTTAGAGTACGTGAATACCGCAAGTTACACCGTCGCGTTGCCGCTGTAGTAGCTGGTACGGCGCTGGCTGCCAGCGGCGTAAGTGTGGCGGCGCATGAACTTCTTGGCGTCAATATAAATAATGCCGTACCGCTCGGCCTTATTGCTGGAGTTATCGGACTACACCAAATTGTTAAGCGAGCTCCTAAGCACTTTGCTAACCTGCGAGAACAATTATACGACCTAGATCCACACGAACACGACGCCTTTCATGCCGGTGATCATCTCGAGCATAACTTTATTACGGTTGCCCTCTCGGACCTCAGGCGTGAAAGCATGCGTACGGTATTAAGCGGTGGCCACATCATGCCAACAAAAGATGATAGCAAATAAAGTAACAGATACATATAAAACCAGTATGCCAGCACCCGAAAACAACCACATATTGCCCGAAGCCGTTGCGCCAACCGTAACCACCTACTTCGAAGTTGGAGATCTTTACAGCAGTTTCAATATAGACATGCAGGCTGTATCAGAATATTTGACCGATCGGGGGCTGAGCGACCATCAGATCAACGCTTTAGCCATCGATTTTGACGGTCAAGGCATGAGCGATGAAGAGAAGGCCGAGCTTGGTCCTGTGGAGCACGGTATATATCTGGACGATGAAAAGCGCATAGGCTTACATACTGTCAGCACCTTTCAGGTACTGATGGTGCGCAGCGCTATGAAGATGATGGATCAGAATCCTGGTGAACTGGAACAAGCCGCGGAAGCTGAGATCACTCGCTTAGAAGAAAATCTCAATGAAACGTACAGCGACGACCTCACCCATGAATTGGAACATTATATCCAGGACTGCGTAGGACAAACTGCTGAGCAGGCAGCCTTTTATGCATTCGAAGCACGGAAGCTACGCAACTTTCGTATCTTTATGGCTGCAAAGCTTGGCGGGCTCACGCTGGCTTCCGGCGGCATTGGTTATGCAGGCGTAAAATATTTGCCTGGGACTCCTTTGACTGGACTCGGTCTTGGCGGGCTAAGCTTTACAACCGGCCTTACGCAACTGACTAAACATATAAGCAAGCGGCGCAAAAAGCTAGACTGGGAGATGTATAACCTTGATCCCGCCGAGCACCATGCCCATGGGACTGAAGGCAACGATCATGCCTTTATCTCTGTTGCTCTAACAGATACAATGCGCCAAAAACTATTTACTATTTTTACCGATACCAGCTATTACGACAAGGAAAAATAACCATATGCACACACCCGACAACGCCTATACACTGCCCGAACTCCGAGCCCCAACGCTGGATATTGCCACTGGCGTCGGTGCATTGTACCAAAGTGTCGAAGTCAATCTCCAGGGCGTAACAAATCATCTCACTAGCCAGGGGCTCACTCAGCGCCAGGTTAACGGCCTAACAATTAGTTTTGGTAACCAGCACCTCGATGACGACGAGCGGATGCAGCAAGCCGTGCCGTTGCAGGAAGAATATCTGGCCGAGAAAAAGTGCCTTAGCTTACGTACCGGCAGCATACTTCAGGCTAGTGTCATTGATACCAGTGTGGCTTTCATGCGCCAGGAGCACGACAATCTTGAATATGACGCCTCCATGGCTGCGTCTGCAACCGAACTCAGTATTAATCGACGTTTTAATAATAGCCTGATCCGCGGCTTAGAAGACTATGTCCGGCACTGCGCCGGCCAGCCAAGTGAAGCCGCGGCTTTTCAGCTGTACGCCAAGCATGCACGCCGTAATTTCCATCTGCGCAGCACCGGCAGGCTTGGCTTATGGGGTTTGACCTGTGGCGGTCTGGGCTATGCCGAAACCGAACTTTTAGGCCAGTCGCCTTCGGTAGCTATTATTGCTGGCGTCTTGGCTTTTCAATTTGGCTATCGGCTAATCGACCGCCACTATACTCAAACAGAGCAGGCCCGGATGGAAATAGAGCTGAACGCCCGCAATCCGCGAATGAGACCGCACGATACGAGCCAGCCAAGCGAGCATAGCTTCGTTGCCGTCCAGATGAGCGACCGGGTGCGCACACGCCTATTGCACGCTCTGACGCTTACTGACTGTATTGAATACGACACTGAATGGTAGCAGCCCTATAATAGAAAAGGAGCCCCGCAAAGGGCTCTTTTCTTTTAGGTTAGAGGCTGTAACTAGGCTTCTTTTTCGGTTGCTTCTTCGCTGGCTGCAGCAGTTTCGGCTACAGGAGCTGGAGCTTCCTTGACGGTGTTTACAGCATCGCGGTCGAAGTCGACGCCAGTTAAACGGGCTGCCTTACCGGTGCGGTTACGCATGTAGGTAAGGTAGTTGCGGCGAACCTTGCTGCGCTTGGTAACTTCCACCTTTACAACCAGGGGGCTGTGCATTAAGAAGCTTTTTTCGACGCCTACGCCACTGGCAATACGGCGAACGGTGATGCGGCTGGTGTGGCTGCCCTTGCGGTCGGTGCGGATAACCAGACCCTGGAACACCTGCACACGCTCTTTGTTACCTTCTTTAATTTTTTGGTGCACTTTAACAGTGTCGCCGCTTTTTACGTCAACGATGTCGTGCTTTTTGAATTGCTCTTCAATTTTACGGATTACTGATTCCATGACTTATAAACCTTACACTAATTTGCGCTTTCGATCAAGTATATCACATCTGTTAGTTGATGAAAAGCCCTTGCCCTAACTTGGGGCTGCACGGTACGCCCGGGCCCTAGAGTAGTTCAATGGTGGTGGTAAGCATAGCCATCGAACCAATGGGCAGACTAAAACCCTTCGCGTCGGTGATCACACCGTGTTCGCCATAGCCCCATACCGGTTCGATACAGATAGAATCGGTATTTTGGCGACGCCATAACAGCCAGCCCTGTTCGCCGGGGGTGCTAACAGTGCCCTCTATATCGAACAGCTGGGCTTCAGCTACCACCGAGAGGTGCTTGCCGCTGCCGGTTGTACTATCCGGAAAAATTACTTCCAGGGCACCAGCGGGATCGGACCAATACTGAGATTCGCCACGCATAGCCTTTTGCAGCACGTCAGGATCTGACAAGGGGTTGCTGCCATCTTTAGCAATAAGCTGAAGCCCTTCGGCGTTGCCCCCGGGAAGATTAAAGTACAGGTGTTCACCCAACCGCTGCCGGGGCGGCTGGCTGCCGGGCTTTGCTACGCGGCGCGGGTTGGCAAGACCAGTCTTTATCTGAAATAAACCGGGCTCCAGCTTGAAGTAACGGGTAATTTGCAAGCCCTCGGCCGGAGCTACGGAGTGCAGATGGACGTCCGCCATCTTGCGGCCATCATGCCCCCGGACGTACTCGTAATCGATATTACGCGCCGGCCCATGCTGGTCTCCATAGGTCATTTGCATCATGGCATGCGAAGCATTGAGTTTTACCGGCAAAAGCTCCTCGACGGTAGTAGGCCCATACAGTATTGGCACAGCGGCATCCCTGCCTTTTGCCAGAGTGACATTGGTTACGTAGGCTCCCGTTTGCCGGATGCAGGCCTTGTTGCGGCCTACGCCAAGATGATAGACCGCCGGTTTTTCCAATGCTGCACCCGGTGTCAATCGCTCTGCAATGGTAGTCTCATACTGCTCTGGTGTGATAGTACGCACGGATTCCTCCATATATTTATTGCTGCCCACTATAGCACATGCGTTCGGCATTAACAGTCCGCAAAAATGCAGCTTACTGCTGTACAATACTTAACTATGGATTATGGACAACGCTCACTCGGCGCGCACAAACAACTTGGCGGTAAAATCGGCCTGCAACTAAAGGATGCTTTAGACGACAAAGAAAAACTCAGCATCTACTACACCCCCGGGGTTGGTACGGTGTCCAGCTATGTTGCCGAGCATCCCGATGAAGCCCGCGACTACACCTGGCTTAACAATAACGTTGCCGTTATTAGCGATGGCTCGGCGGTGTTGGGGCTTGGCAATATCGGTCCGCTCGGTGCCCTCCCTGTTATGGAGGGTAAGGCTATGCTATTTAAACACTTTGCCAATATCGATGCCGTGCCGATTGTTTTAGACGTGCATACCGCTGACGAAATCGTCAGCGCCGTTAAGGCCATTGCGCCCAGCTTTGGCGGCATTAACCTTGAAGACATTGCAGCGCCACTGTGTTTCGAAGTCGAGGAACGCCTAAAGCAGGACCTGCCTATACCGGTTATGCATGATGACCAGCATGGCACAGCAGTAGTTACTTTAGCCGGGCTTATTAATGCCATACAAGTAACCGGCCGACAGCTAAAAGATTGTCGTATTGTTGTCGTTGGCGCTGGTGCCGCCGGTACAGCCATCATGAAGCTGCTGCACCTATACGCCCAGCCCGAAATTCTGGCCATCGACAGCAAGGGCATCATTGCTGCCTCACGCGACGACCTCAACGACGAGAAAAAGCAGCTTCTGGGCATAACGAACCCCCACAATATCAGCGGCTCGTTAGCTGACGCCTTAACCGATGCCGATATCTTTATTGGGGTCAGCAAGCCCGGTCTGTTAACCGCCGAGCTTATTGCTACCATGCACAAGGATCCGATTGTCTTTGCCATGGCTAACCCGGTACCGGAAATTATGCCTGACGAAGCCAAAAAAGCCGGTGTAGCCGTTATGGCCACCGGACGCAGCGATTTCGCCAATCAGGTGAACAACTCGCTGGCCTTCCCTGGCATTTTCCGCGGAGCGCTGGACAACAAAGTCCGGACTATTACCGATGAGCATAAAATTAAGGCTGCCGAAGTTATTGCCTCGCTGGTTGAACATCCTGATGCCGAACACATTATCCCCTCGCCTTTGGACGAGCGTTTAGTGCCACAAATTGCCGCGGTTATCCGCTAGTACCACCGATAGGTCGGAGCGTCTTCACGCGAGGTTGGCACGCCATGCTGTTCTAGCGAAGGGGTATACACAGCGCATGCTCAAACAGCTCCGGCGATGCCGGAGAACTGCGCGTGTTGCTCTGTATACCCATTCGCCCCTACGCGCCACCTAAGGATGCGTTTATCCGAGCGCAATAATCTATGAGTGTGAAGGCTCTTTGCCAAGGCGTTTAGCAAACCGGCTGGTGGTGATGCATAGCAGTTCGGCCAGTACCAAACGATCAACCTCCACACCCAGCGGCATAAGGCTGAGGCGATGTCGCTTGATGAGTGCATCGCCAAGCTTTTTATGATTAAAGCTCAGCTTGAAACCACTAATCGCGCCATATATAGCTGTGCTTATGCCGAGCAACTGTACTGATATATCAGGCCTGAAAGAGTACACCCCAACGCCACCTAGGGCGACAGCCGTATTGTAGAGCCCAACTGATGACCCCACGAAGTTTGCTTCCAGATCCTGGCTTGCCTTATAGGCGGCGGCTATGGACAGGCCGGTGCGCAGCGCACTGCTGATTTCCTTGGCCCAGGCAGCATGCTGAGCGTCGCCCTGGCTCTTGCGGGTACTCACGCGATTGGCAATTTCGGCCTTGTTGAGGGCAATGTGTGCCCGCGGCCAGCGATTACAGATATGCAGTTCATCCTCCAGGGGATCCTTTTCTATATGCACCTTGCTTAGCGGCGCTTTGATAACCTTGCCGGAAGCAGCGCCGACAGCCGATGAATCGAAATTCATACCAGATACCGATGATGAGTTAGTGTCGTAGGTAGTCGTTTCGCCTTGGTAGCCGGTCACTGTCACACCGCTGAAGCCAGCTGCCCGGGCCACCCGGCCGATGGCCCGGGCGTTGATACCAATTTTATCCTGGTCCACGTACATCGTTGGCTCGAATTGCCAGCCTAGTTCGCCATGCGGAATGGGAGCTAGCGGGTCGGTTATCTGCGGGGGCAAGTCGCGTGGCAGCTCGCTCATGGGGGTAAATCGGCTCATCAGGCCATTCTAGTACGCCGTGCAGCGATGTTCAATGGTATCGTGTTGTAGAATTACCGAAGCTAATCTATCGTTGCTGCACCGGCTTAGCCAACAACGCGGTACACCTCTTCGAGGGTTGTCTTGCCGGCAATGACCTTAAGCACACCGTCCTGAAGCATGGTAATCATGCCATCCTCGATGGCTTTTTTCTCCAGCATGTCGGTTGTTATCTGGTTGGGCGGCAAACGTAGTAGCTCCTGCACCCCAGGGGTCATCTGCATTTGTTCGCGGATAGGGGCCTGGCCGGTATAACCAAAGGGGTGCTCAGTGGAAGAGCCGGGCTTGTACAGTTGCAAATTACTAATGTCCGGCTTGGGCACATTGGGCGGCAACGTATCCAGGATGGTCTGGATTTGGGCCTTGGTACCGTCATCGGCCGGATAACCCTGCTTGGTTTTGTCGTCTAAGATACGTACCAGACGCTGCGCCATAATTAAATGAATAGCTGAGGCGAACAAGGGATTAATACCGATAAAGTCCAGCATACGGGTAACCGCTGCTGCCGCGCTGGAGGCATGGAAGGTACTAAGCACCAGGTGACCGGTTAAGGCGGCCTGTAAGGCCGTTTTGGCGGTGTCCTGATCACGGATCTCACCAACCATCACCACATCAGGGTCAAGCCGCAGCACAGCGCGCAGTTTCTCGGCAAAGCCCTGGGCATTGGAGTCACCGCGCACCGGGATCTGGACAATACCTTCCATGAAGTACTCTACGGGGTCTTCCAGGGTTAAAATCTTACGCTCGGTATTATTCAGGGTGTTGACGATAGAATAAAGTGTGGTGGTTTTACCGGAACCGGTTGGCCCGACAACCAGTACCATACCGGTGGGGTGCTTGATAACGTCATCCACCACTTTGCGTTCGCGCTCGTTCAGGCCCAGGTTATCCAGGCTTAGCAGCTCTAGCTTAAGCGTAAAAATACGCATAACCACATCCTGGCCCCATACAGTTGGCACCGTTTCCACACGGAGGTTAACCGTGACATCCTCGCCGGTAGCCATATGATACTGTTTGTTGATATGGCCGGTCTCGGCTTCTTCGTTACCGGTGGAGACATTGGCAGCAATGGCAATTGAACTGATAAGCTGGTGATACTTCTCTTTACTAAGGCTGGCAATGGGGTGCAGCACGCCATCGACACGGAAGCGGATGCGGACGTTTTCGCGCTGGTTTTCCAGGTGGATGTCGGAAGCTTTCAGGCGGTAGCCCTGCTGTACCAGATAAGCCAGAATGTCATCGGCGCGCACCTGGTTGAGTGTTTCGGTAACCTGTTTGAAAAGATCGTCGGTAGAGTTTTTTGAAAAAGCAATGTCCTGATATTCGATTTTTTTAGGCGGATCGTACAGGCGCATGTACTCGCGGTAGCCAGAGTCAGAAATCATGGCAAAGCCGGTACGGTATTCGTTGAAGCGCTCGCGGAATTCATTGATTGTTTGCTGCGAAGTGGTATTGGTTATACCAAAGAGGATATTGCTTTTGTCGGCCTGTAATGGAATGATCCGCAGCTCATACATCTGATCTTTGCTGTACAGATCAGGATAGAGACTTTTTTGAGGCAACGTGGAGGTGTCAACGTAGCTTAAACCCAATAAACGGGCACGCCGCAGGGTAGCGGACTCTTCGTCTCGTCGGGCATCTTGACTCATACCTAGAGTATATCGCTTAACGGCACATAATCACAACCGTTTTCATCGGTTAGTGTCCTGGCTGCTAACCGAAAAAGGTGCAAATGTATTGGTCAGTTCATACCATTTGGCTGTTAACTCGTTAGGATCAGCGAGCCACAGCATTATCTGGGGGCATATTAGCATGCCCAAGCCAATGTCTAGCTCTAGAGCGTGTACAATCCAATCCCCAACACCTTCATACTTTGTGAATAGACCCAGGCCTAAAAGCGGGACACTGCCGATTCGCGTTAGATGTTGTAACCATTTCTTGCTATAGAAAGGCGGCCCCTGCAGATCCTGCAGGCTATGATAGAACTCGTGACGAAAGAATTTATTGAGTCTGTTCTGATTGGGCGCTGGCTCAGCCTTGAGACGTATAACCGGGTAGTGAATTTGGCCCTGAAGAATCTGTGGCCAGCCCTGGAACACCCCGTGTATGTTTGCGCCAAATTCATCCCGACCGCCAATATGGATAGCTAACGACGAATAATCTTCAGGATCTTTACCTTTTTGGACCGCTGTCTCTACAATCGCGTCAAAATCCACCGATACCGTATCCTTTAGGCAGACACGGGAATCACTAAATAAGAGCTGGGGCTCTGCGGCTATCGCTATATCAGGGGTAACCATCTTCTCCGCTTTAGCGGCCATTGCCTCATAGTATGCGCTCATAACCAGCTACTTATATCATGAGCCCATAGACCCTGCAATGATCCCCCTGCCAACTGGTATACTTATCGTAATGAACAGAGCTATCGTACTCGTCGCCCACAATCTGCGCAGCTGCCATAACGTAGGCTCCTTATTGCGCACCGCCGAAGGCCTGGGTGTCACCCTGGTCATTTTAAGCGGCTACACCCCTTATCCTCTCAGCGTCAACGACAGCCGCCTGCCGCACCTGGCGCACAAGCTGGATAAGCAGATCAGCAAGACTGCCCTGGGGGCCGAGAAGAGTCAGGCCTGGAAACATATGGAAACTTTTGAAGAAGTGCTTGCATTCCTGGGGAACGAGGGCTATGTTTTAGCTGCGGTTGAACAGGATAAGCGCGCCGTTTCCTTACCCCAGTTTCAACCGCCTCAAAAAATTGCTTTGCTGGTTGGCCGCGAGGTCGAGGGCATTGAGCCTGAATATCTAGCCCAATGCCCCATCGTCCTGGAGATTCCCATGTTTGGATCAAAAGAATCGTTTAACGTCGTCCAGGCAGCCGCCATGGCACTCTATCATTGTCGATTTACTCCAGCTAAAGCTTAAGCTATACTGAAGGCAAATGGTTCTGGCAATAACCCCAAAACAGCGTCCGACTATTCATCATCAAAAGCGCCGCGGACAGCACCACAAAGTATCAAAGCATTACAGCAAAACATACTGGCCTTACTTGCCCATGGTTGCAATTATCGGTCTGGGTTTTGCCATAAACAGTCTGTGGACCAGCCCGGCTAAGGTCCTCGATTACGCTACTGGCGTGGATAGCGTCTCCTTACTGCAAGGCACCAACAACGAGCGCATTCAACAGGGTCTTGGCGCCTTAGCCCTTAATAATACGCTGTCGCAGGCGGCGCAATCCAAGGCAAACGATATGGCTGCGCGCAATTATTGGTCGCATACGACCCCGGATGGTATTGAGCCTTGGCAATTTATGAGCTCAGCAGGCTACAGCTATGCGCTAGCAGGCGAAAATCTAGCCTACGGCTTTGCTACCAGCAGTGATGCTATTGCCGGCTGGATGAATAGTCCTGGTCATCGGGCTAATATCTTAAAGGCCGGCTACCAGGACGTTGGCTTCGGTATCGCCAACGCCGCAAGCTACCAAAATTCCGGCCCGCAAACTATTATTGTGGCCATGTACGCCTCACCTGCCGTCCTAGCTGCCGCGCCTGCTCCCGCTCCGGCGGCCCCCAGTACGGCTGCGCCACAAGCAGCAGCTGCCCCGCCTGCCCAGCC
>JGI24741J21665_1000558_pt1 | contig 11382 bp, 11 predicted proteins | sample KBSCornC7_FD_21665 | JGI IMG/M metagenome (IMG submission 21665) | reverse complement strand
CTCCGGGTGGGGTTTGCCGTGCCGGTCGGTTGCCCGACTCGCGGTGGGCTCTTACCCCACCGTTTCACCCTTGCCGGCCTTTCGGCTTAGGCGGTCTGCTCTCTGTTGCACTTTCCGTCGGCTCGCGCCGCCCAGGCGTTACCTGGCACCCTGCCCTACGGAGCCCGGACTTTCCTCGGCATTCGCGAACGAACGACGCGACTGTCCGGCCGACTCCACGGGCCATTGTAATGGTCCGGGAATCGAGAATGGAGAATCGGNAATCGTGAAGCAGCAGCTCGTACNTTCCGATTTCCTATTCTCGATTCACCATTCCCGGCTCGTAGAGCGCCTTGCGCGGCGCACCGCTGATCGCGGCGGCGAGNTTCGCGGCTTGCGCGGGTGGCAACTCGGCGCGCAGCANCGTGTAGATACGACGGCCTTCCGCCAGCTTCGCATCGATTTCTTCGCCGCACCCGGCGATCACCAGCACGCACTCACCGAGACGTTGCTCGGCATCGGACTCGACGCGCGCCGCGATCTCGCCCAGCGTCGGGCCGACGCAGGTTTCGTGCAGCTTGGTGAGCTCGCGCAGCAGGCGCGCCTCGCGTCCACTGCCGAACGCATCGCGCAGATCGGCGCAGCACTCGGCGATGCGGTGGGATGATTCGTAAATCACCAGCGTGCGGGTTTCATTCGCCAGCTCGCGCAAGCGTTCACGCCGTGCGGAAGCTTTCGCGGACAGGAATCCTTCGAACACAAACCGGTCGCTGGGCAGGCCCGCCACCGACAGTGCCGCGATCGCGGCGCAGGCGCCCGGCACGGGTGAAACGTCGATGCCTGCCTCACGCGCCGCGCGCACCAGACGGAACCCCGGATCGCTGATCAGCGGCGTGCCGGCATCCGAAATCAATGCGACGTCTTCGCCCGCCCGCAGTTTCGCGATGATCGCCGCCACCGCGGCGCGCTCGTTGTGTTCGTGCAACGCGGTCAGCGGCGTTGAGATCCCGAAGTGTTGCAGCAGCGGGCGGCTGTGGCGCGTGTCTTCCGCGGCGATCACGCTGGCATCGCGCAACACCTGTTGCGCGCGCGGCGAAAGATCGCCCAGGTTGCCGATCGGCGTCGCGACCACCCAGAGCGTTCCCGCGTTCATGATGCGATTCCTGGCGATGCGGCACGATCCGTTATCATCGCCGAAAAGGCCGCGCCACGCGCGCATGGAAACGGCATGCTACGGAACAGATCGCACGCGCACATCGTTGTCCTGCTCGCGGCGCTCGCGTTGTTTGCGGGTTGCGCAACGCTCGGACCGTCGCAGCAACAGGCGGGCGAAGGCCCACACGCCCGCTCCGCGATCGAACACGTGCGCGCCGCCAATGCGGCCTTGCAGCGCGGCGATGCCCATGCCGCATTGAAGCAACTCGCCGCGGTACCCCCGGATGCGCCGCCCGACCTGCGACAACAAGCGCTCGGTCTGCAGGCACGCGCCCAGCTTGCCAACGGCGACCGCCTTGCCGCCGCGCGATCGCTGATCCAGCGTGCCGCACTGCTGCCGCCTGAGGCACAAACGCCCGAGCAACAACAGGCAGTTGCGATCCTGGCGGGCATGGGCCGCGAATCGCTGGCGCAGGTTTATCCGTCGCTCGCCGACAATGACCCGGTCAAGCCTTGGGTGCGAAAAGCCATCGCACACCCGGGCGCCGCAGCGGCGCGGGTGCTGCCGCAACCCAACCAGCCGGTCGGCACCTTGCAGGGCGCGGCGGCGCCGCAAGGCTACGCGATGCCGGCCAAGGTCGCCCTGTTGCTGCCCGCGACCGGACCGGTCGCGGTCGCCGGCGCTGCCGTGCGCGACGGTTTTTTCACCGCGTACTTCCACACGTCGGTGACGCGGGAACGCCGCCCGACGATCAGCGTCTACGATACCGGGGGCACGGCCGCCGGCAGCGTGGCCGCCTACCACCAAGCCGTGACCGATGGCGCCGCGCTGGTCGTGGGCCCCTTGGGTCGCGACGCGGTGGGCGCGATTTTCGCGCAGCCCAATCTGCCCGTGCCGGTGCTTGCACTCAACCATCCGCAAGGCAGCACACCCACGCCAGCAGGCAGCTACGAATTCGCGCTGCTGCCCGAGGCCGAGGGCGCACAACTCGCCGCGCACCTGGTCACGCTGGGGCTGCACGCCGCCGTGTGTTCCGCGGCACCGATGACACCGCGTCACGCACCTTCGATGCCTTCAGGTCGCAGTTCGAAAGCCTGGGCGGCCAGGTCGCCAATGACATCGTGCTGCAGCAAGGCAGCGTGGACTTCGCCGGGCAGATCCAGGCCGCGCTGGCCGGTTCGGGCTCGCAAACCGGCATCGTCGCGTTGCTGCGGCCGGCGCAGGCGCGCCTGCTGCTGCCGCAACTCAAGCTGGCGCGTTCGGCGCTGCCGGTGTTTTCCACTTCGATGGTGTACTCGGGTGATGGCAACCCCACCGCCGATGCCGACCTCGATGGCGTGCGCTTCTGCGACGAACCCTGGTTGTACGATGCGCAGGCGGGCCTGCCCGACCACACCACACTGGCTTCGCAACTCGTGACGGCCGGCGGCCCGGCGGCGCGCCTGTTCGCGTTCGGCATGGACGCGTACGCACTCATCCCCTACCTCGGCTGGATGCGTACGCATCCCGGCAGCTACGTGCCAGGCGCTTCCGGGCAACTGACGATGGACGCCTTCGGCCACGTGCAGCGCACGCCGATCTGGGTGGAATTCCAGGGCGGCGTCGCACGGCCGGTGGCGGCAGGACTGGAAACGCAGCCCGCGGATATCCCGGCGCCGACCGATCCATGACCGCCGTTGCGGTCGGCGCCCGCTTCGAGCAGCGTGCGCTGGATTGCCTGGAACACGCGGGCCTGAAACGTGTCGAAACCAACTACCGCACCCGTTTCGGTGAACTCGACCTCGTGATGCGCGACGGCGACACGCTGGTGTTCGTGGAAGTACGCTACCGGCACCACGCAAGTTTCGGCGGTGGCGCGGCTTCGGTCGGCTCCGCCAAGCGCGAAAAACTCGTGCGCGCCGCGCAGGGTTTCCTGCAGGCGCATCCGCAGTTCGCTTCGATGCCGTGCAGGTTCGATGTGGTAGCGTTCGACGGCGATGCCGGCGCGCCGAGCTGTGACTGGCAACGCGCCGCATTCGAAATGTTTTGAAATCGGGAATCCAGACATGCGCAAGACCATCGTCCTGACCACCCTGCTTTCGCTGTGCTTCGCGCTCGCCGCGTGCAGCGCCTTCACGCCGCGCCGCGGTTTCAATCGGCTGCTCAACGACCGCAACGTGCAGATCACCGCGCAGCGCGCGCTGGACAACGACCCGCAACTCGACGGCCGGGCGCACATCGGCACCAGCGTCTACAACGGCGTGCTGCTGATGATCGGCGAGGCCAGCACCGAAGAAGTGAAACAGCGCGCCGAAGCCGACGTCACCGGCTACGAAGGCGTGCAGCGCGTCGTGAACCTGATCGACGTGATGCCGCTGCAGTCGGTGGGCCGTTCGGCGCTCGATGCTTCGCTGACCGCGCGCGTGAAGACGTCGCTGCTGCACGTCGATTTGCCCGGCTTCGATCCCGGTCGCGTCAAGATCAGCACCGCGCACGGCAATGTCTACCTGATGGGCCTGGTCAGCCACCAGGAAGCCGACACGGTGGTGAACATCGTGCGCACCGTGGCCGGCGTGAACAAGGTGGTGCAGGTGTTCGAATATACGGATTGATGCGATCGTCCATGATCGCGATGCATGGCGTCGCGCAACCGACAGCCCGACATTGACTGTCTCGCATGCGCCGCGACACGGCGAGCAACCATCCTTGGTGCGCGCGCCAGCCCGACCATCCGTGGCCGGGCGCTCATTCGGGCACGCGATGCCACCGGCATCGCGTAAGCGCCCGGCTTCGCCCTGACTTCTCACCCACAGCCGCTACGAACACCACATCGGAATGAACTAGAATTCCGCGGATGAACCGACCGGTCGCGATGGCCGCCGCTCCAGCGACCGAATCCTTCGACGCGCTGATGACGCGCATCCGTGCGTGCCAAGTGTGTACGCGGCACCTGCCCCACGGTTGCCGCCCGGTGCTGCAGGCGCATCCGGATGCGCGCTTGCTGATCGTCAGCCAGGCGCCGGGGCGCAAGGTGCACGAAACGGGCGTTCCCTTCAACGACAAAAGCGGCGAGAAGTTGCGTGCGTGGCTGGGCATCGACAACGCCACGTTCTACGACCCGCACCGCGTCGCGATCGTGCCGATGGGTTTCTGCTACCCCGGCAAGGGCGAATCCGGCGACCTGCCGCCGCGGCCGGAATGCGCGCCGCTGTGGCATCCGCGGTTGATGCCGCGCCTCGTGAACGTCGCATTGACGCTGGCGATCGGCAGTTACGCAATCCGCGGCATGCTCGGCAACCAGCGCAAGGCGACGCTGACGGCAACCTGCGAGGCATGGCGCGAATATTTCGACGGGGGCGTGCTGCCGCTGCCGCATCCGAGCCCGCGCAATACCGCCTGGTTCCAGCGGCACCCGTGGTTCGAAACCGAGACGCTCCCGGCATTGAAACGCCGCGTGCGCAAACTGATGCGCGACTGATCGCTCAGGCACTCCCGGGCGGCGGCGTCACGCGCCCGCGCAGGCCCGCCCACAGCCCCGCCAGCATGCTGCGCACGTTTTTCCGGCGCGGCGCCACCAGCAGCGAGAACAACAGGAACTTGACGACGAGACGCGGCACGTCCTGCGCGATCCAGCGTCGCGGCGTGTACGCGCGCCGGTACAGCAACACGCGGTTGCGCATCATGTAGAACAAGCGTCGCGGCGAGTGCACCACGATGCCGCGCGGCACGCCGGGCACGTATCGGCGNGTTTCGCCGAGGCTGTGGCGCAGGTGCGCGGCGCATGCGCCATGCAGGGTGTAACCCGCGGCGCTGGCGCGGAAACACCAATCCAGGTCCACGTTGTCGATGAACAGTGCGCCATCCATCCCGCCCACGTCATCCAGCACCGCGAGCGGGATCAGGCAGCCGGACGAAATCAGGAAATCGCACCGGACGGTTTCGCACTGGCCGTCGCAAACGACCTTCTCGTTGACCGGAAAACGGATCCGCACGAATGGCGCGTCGCCCGCTTCGCGCGGATCACGAAAACACGGACCGACCGCAGCCACCCGCTCGCTGGCGCATTTTCGAAGTGCCGATTGCAACGCGTCGACCATGCCCGCTTCCGGCACGCTGTCCTGGTCCATCAGCAGCACGTGCGATACACCCGGCAAGCCGCGCGCATGCTCGATGCCGACGTTGATCGCGTGCGCAAGCCCGTGATTCTCGCTCGACGCGACCAGCATCATGTCGGTGCGCGCTGCGCAGAATGCCCGGAATGCCGGATCACGCGTGGCGTTGTCCACCACAACGATGCGCCCGACCTGCGGGGACAGCGCGTCCAGCAGTTCGCGCAGTACCTCGATGTCGGGTTGCCAGGTCACCACCACCGCGCACACGCCGGGCTGGTGCGCCGACGCAGCATCCGAAGCCGGGGCGTCAGTCATGGTGCGGCCACCGCCGCGCACCGTTGCGCGAGCACGGGATCGACACGAGAGGGAGCAGTGGTTCCTGCAACATGGCGGCGTGATTGTCGCCGCGCGGACGGCGAGTTCAAAGTCCCCAACATGCGCGGTCCGGTCTGAAATCGCGCGGATGCACACCGAGCAGTCGTTCGAGTTCGGTGTTGTCGGCGACGAGATCCTGTTCCAGTCGCGTCAGCGGTCCGCGCAGGGGTGGCAGGGCGCGTGCGCCGGCGCGAACCAGTGCTCCCGGAATGCGTAGCGCGAGGGTGCGCACCGGCAAGCTGGCACGCACGCGTTCGAACATCGCGCTCGCCGTCAGTCGCTCGCCGCCACCGATCTGCAGCACGCGCCCTTCCGCACCGCCGCCCAGCGCGCACAGCACCGCCGTCGCGATGTCGGCCGCGTGCACCGGCTGGCGCAAGCCCGAGCCCGCCGGCAATCCGAACACCCGCCAATGCATGGCGCGGCGCGCGAGTGGCGTGAGGCTTTTGTCGCGGGCTGCGCCGTAGATCAGGGTCGGACGAAATATCGTCCATGCAATACCGCGCCGTCCGCAGGCGCTGGCCAGCGCGGCTTCGCCTTCGCGCAGCCGCCGTGATACCTCGCGCTCGGCTGCAACCGGCGATGCCTGTTTGCTTGCCGCGCTCATCGAACTGGTCGCCATGACGCGCTCGAGCCTGGGTGCGGCGCCGGCGTCGATCCATCGAGCCAGCGCGTCCAGCGGTGCAAAACTGCAGACCGACGCCGCGACACCCGCGGCAGGCGGCGGCTGGGGCAGCGCGCCCTGCAACCACGTCGCGCCCGCGACACCGGGTTGCGCCGTGCGTGACAACGCCAGCACCGTCGCTCCGGTCCGCGCCAGCTCGGGCAACAGAAAGCAGCCGATCTGGCTGCTGGCGCCACACACCAGCACCGTCCCCTCGCGCCATTCACCCATTGCGGTTTGCCTTCGCCTTCGCGCGGCAGGTTATTCCGAGCTTCCCCGATTGCCGCGCTGTATTCTCGCATCCACCTGGCTGAGGCGCGGATCCTGCGGCACCAGGCGCTGCGCTTCCTGCAATGCAGTGCGTGCAGCTGCCAACTCGCCCAGCCCGACATAATGGTCGGCGCGATCGAGCCAGGCGTTGCCCAGGCTGCGGCGCATGGCCGGGGTGGCGGGATCGCCCGGATCGAGTTGCTCCAGCGTCGCCAGCATGTCGTGCGCGTGATCCAGATTGTCTTCGCGCACCGCCTGATCGAACTGGGCGCGGGTCACTTCCGGCAGCGCGCGCAAACCGGCCTGCGCCTCGGCATTGTCGCCGTCGATGCCCAGCGCGGCGCGATACAGGTCATAGGCACTGTCGCCCGGCGGCAACATGATGTCGCCCTTGCGCGCGGCGCTTTGGGCGCGCGCCACCAGCCGTGCGACCTTGGCCGATTGCATCGGCGTCAGCGGCGCAGGCGGGGGCGGGGCGGAAGCCTCGGGCGTCTGTTCGGCTTCGACCGTGGCCACCTCCGCATGCGCCGTGGCCCGCTTCACCGGCTCCGGTGCGGGTCGGGTTTCGCTGGCGGCGAGGCGCGAGCGCGCTGCCGCAAGGTCCGTCGACTTGGGCGCCAGTTCGGCCGCCTCGTCGAGCAGTGTTTTCGCATCCTGCGGATGCCCCGATTCCATCGCGGCATTGGCCTGCACGANCAGGGCCGCGGCGACCTGCCCGAGCCCCGCCTTGGCCTTNTCGCTGTCGGGATCGGCCTTCAGCGCCGCCTTGAATTGCGCTTCGGCGTTGTCGTCGCCGGTGCCGGTGATCCTGCCCGCGCGCAGGTAAGCCTGGCCCTNGTCGAGGTACTGGTCGCGTTGCGAATCGGAATCGCGGTCCGCGGCGGCGACGGCGGCGCGCANCGTCGGCAGTTGCGAATAACGCGGCAACAAACCCGCAAGCGTCGAGAGCGTCTGCTTGGCCCCAGCGAGATCGTTGCCGCCGATCTGGCCCTGGATGCGTGTGGCGAGCAGATCGCCGATCTGATCCATCCCGTGTCGCGCCACCGCGTTGTCCGGATCGCCCGCGAGCACCTTGCCGAACAGCGCCGCCGCGCCGTCGGGACCATCGATGTGCCCGTTCGCGAGCGCAGCGCGCGCCTGGTTGATCAGCACATCCACGTTGGAGGTTTGCAGAACCGCCTTGGCCAGCGCCTGGTCCATCACGTCGACCGCGGCGCCCCCGCCGAGCAGGCTGCGCGCTTCCTCCAGCGAGGATCGCGCGGCGGCGTAATCGCGCTTCTTCAGGGCGGCCTGCGCCTGGTCGAGTTCCGCATGGCCCACGTTCTGCAATCCCGTCAGCGCGTGTTCGTTGTCGGGATCGAGCGCACGCGCGGCTTCGTACAGGTCGCGCGCGCTGTCGGGGCTGCCGGCCAGGTTCCCCGCCGAGTACGCGGTATCCGCGCGCGTCAGCAGCGCATTCAATTGCGTCTGCGGCAGCATGCCGCTGAGCATCGCCTGATGGCTCCACAGCCAGCCGATCACGCCGGCCAGCACCACCGCCAGGATGATCAGCGACCACCGCACCCGATGGTGCCTGCGCAACGGGCGCCTGCGAGTCGGGCGGGTGTTGAACGGCGGCGGCCGCGGGGCGGACGCCGGGCGCTCGGGTTCACGCTCGCGCGCAGGGCCGCGACGCTCGGCGCCCGCGTCCAGCTGATCGAGATCACCCAGCGTCGGATCGGTCCGACGCGGCGTGTCGCGTGAAGAAGAATCGTGCCGACCGTTCATGCAAAATCCATCGCCCAAAATCCACCGCCGAAGCGCACTTCGGCGTGCCCAATCGTGTCCGTGAGACCGCGGCGACCTGCACCGGTTCCACCTGTTCAAGCCACGGCATCGCGCATCTTAGCATCCGGTCGCACGTGCCTCCGGGCCGTGCAGGGCGGCATTCAGCCGGCGGCCAGCCGGCGTGCATCGGTGACATTGGGCAGGGCCGCAAGTCGGGTCAGCAACGACGACAATTCGCCGTAGTCGCGCACGCGCAGCGTGAAATGCATCGTCAGTTCACCGAGATCGCCGTTGCTGCGGCTGTCGGAAGCCACGATGCGCGCGCCGCTGTTGGCGACCGCGTTGGTGACGTCGCGTTGCAGATCGCGGCGGTCGTAGCCGACCACGGCGATATCGACTTCGTAGGCGCGATCGGGCGCGCTGTGCCAGCGGACCTCGATCACCCGCGCGGGATCGCGCGCGCGCAGCCGCGCCAGCGCAGCGCAATCGGCGCGGTGCACGGTGACGCCGCGCCCGCGCGTGACGTAGCCGATGACCTCGTCACCGGGCAGCGGGCGACAGCAACGCGCAAGCGTCGTCAGCAAGTTGCCGACGCCCTCCACGGTCACCGCGCCGGCCTTGCCGGCATCGGATGGAGTGCGCCGCGACAGCTTTGCCGGCGCCGATTGCGGCGCCGGCTGGGTTTCCAGCATTGCGCGCGTCAGTTGCGCGATGCCGATCTCACCGAGCGCGAGCGCCACCAGCAGGTCATCCCGGTTCTTGCGGCCCAGCCGTGCCGGCAGGGTTTCCAGCACGTCGTCGACCATGCCGAGGCGGCGCACTTCTCGTTCCAGCAGCAGCTTGCCGGCGGCGACGTTGGCGGCGAGATCCTCGCGACGAAACCACGCGCGCAACTTGCCGCGTGCGCTGGCGGTGGCAAGGTACCCGAGCTGCGGCGACAGCCAGTCGCGACTGGGCGCGGGTTCGCGTGCGGTGAGGATTTCGATGCGATCGCCGCTGGCGGGTTGGTGCGTCAGCGGCACGATGCGGCCATTCACCTTGGCGCCGCGACAGCGGTGCCCGACCATGGTGTGCACGTGGTACGCGAAATCGAGCACCGTCGCGCCGGCCGGCAGGTCGATCACCTCGCCCTTGGGCGTCAAGAGGTACACGCGATCCTCGGCCAGTTCCGCGCGCAGTTCCGCCGCCAGCGCCGCATCGTCTTCGCCCTCGCCGCGCGTTTCCAGCAGCTTGCGCATCCACGCGACGCGCGCCTGATACGCGGCGTCACCGGCGCCGCCTTCCTTGTAGCGCCAATGCGCGGCCACGCCAAGTTCGGCGCCGCGATGCATCTCTTCGGTGCGGATCTGCACTTCCAGCGTCTTGCCTTCCGGCCCGATCACGGCGGTGTGCAGCGAGCGGTAGTTGTTGCCCTTGGGACGCGCGATGTAGTCGTCGAATTCCTGCGGAATGATCGGCCATAACGCATGCACCACGCCGAGCACCGCGTAGCAGTCGGCCACGCTGCGCGTGAGCACGCGCAGGGCACGGATGTCGTACAGCTCGCCGAAACCGATGCGCTTGCGCTGCATCTTCCGCCAGATGGAGTAGATGTGCTTGGCGCGTCCGTCGACGGTGGCTTCGATGCCTTGCACACGCAGCGCCTCGCGCAACGCATCGACGCAGCGCGCGATCCACGCCTCGCGATCGGTGCGGCGCTCGTCCAGCAGCGCGGCGATGCGACGGTAGGTGTCGGGCTGCAGATACCGGAATGCAAGGTCTTCCAGTTCCCACTTCCATTGGCCGATGCCGAGCCGATTGGCCAGTGGCGCGTGGATGTCGCGGGTCAGTTGCGCCAGTTCGCGGCGTTCGGCTTCCGGCAGCGAAGCCGCGGCGCGCAATTTCGCCAACTGCCTAGCCAGCAACAGGTACACGACGCGAAGATCGCGGATGATCGCCAACAGCAGTCGGCGCAAGCCCTCGCTGCCCGAGCCGCCATCACGCGCAGCGTGCAGCGCCCACACGCGTTCGGCCTGCTGCTGGCCTTCCACCAGCCGGCGCAACGATTCCGGTGCGCCCACGCTTTCGGCGAGCCACGCCTGCGGATGCGCGATGGTCACCGCGTACCATCCCGCTGCGGCACGCGTTTCCGCATCGCAGCCGATGCCCCGCAGCAACGCGTCGGTCTCCGCCCAAAGCGCGCGTTCGACTGCAGACAACGTGGCGACGGGCGCCGCGCGCTCGGCATCGATGTTCGTCAGCGATGGATCCATAGGCCGAAACAGCCGTCCGTCGGCGCCGGGGAAAGGCCGCCGAAAGACGACCAGTGTATTAAATCGGTGTCTCCACGAACCCCGTGCGGCCTGCATGGGGCACTGCTATTATCGCCGCCCATGCGCACTCCACTGATGTTGCTGGCCGCACTGGCCCTGCTGACCACCGCCCTGCCCGTCATGGCGCAACAGTTTTCTTCGCTCGAGGAGCGCATGTCGGCGGCCGACTTCAAGGCCGCGGGTCTCGACAAGCTCACGCCGCAGGAACTCCAGAACCTCGACAACTGGCTGCGCACGCACGAGCAGACCAAGATGGTTTCGGCCAGCGGCCAGCCGGTGTTCTATCCGACCAACCAGCCGCGTGACAAATTCAACACGCACCTGGTCGGGCACTTCAACGGTTGGGCCGGACAAACCACCTTCACGCTCGACAATGGCCAGGTCTGGAAACAGGCCGAATCCGGCGCGTACTCGTGCCCGGAAGTCGACAACCCCGAAGTCACGATCAAGCCGATGATCCTCGGCAGCTGGCTGATGTACGTGCAGGGTTGCAATCAGAGCGTGCGCGTCGAACGCGTGAAATAACGCTCGTCAGCCCCCGACTTCCTGATCTGTCTTTCCCATGCCGATGCGGGCATGATGGCCGCGTACGCGCCCGACCCGGGCGCGCGAGGATCGTGACGTGCTTGAAGTCTGGTTGCCGCTGCTTGCGTTGATGGTGCTGATTGGGTCGTGGCATCACGTGCTGCGGCTGCGCGAACGCGCGACGGTGCATGCCCGGCGGCTGTGCGAACGGCACGGGGTGCAACTGCTCGACGACAGCGTGGC
>JGI24741J21665_1000554_pt1 | contig 11423 bp, 10 predicted proteins | sample KBSCornC7_FD_21665 | JGI IMG/M metagenome (IMG submission 21665) | reverse complement strand
GCCAAAAAAGATACAGATATCCATATGTCTCATTCCATTGACGTTGCACAGATAAATCATGATTATAAGTATGAGTTTTTTAAAAGAAGACATGAAGAATGGATGCAGAAGAAGGAACAAAAAAAATAAATGGACTTTTGATTTAAAAAATTCTTTAAACTTTATAACTTGTGTTTTGTTAAGACATGGCTGAGTAAAAGATAAAAATAAAAACCTCTGAGTTATCAGAGGTTTTTTTATGGTTTGTATTATCTCATAAAATAGCTGAAATAGCTACAGCTTCCCATCAGGTTCTTCGTTGTTTCAGTATCAGAATACTGAGCTTTCAACTGAGCAAAATAGGTTCTGTATTTCTGGTTTTTAAGATTGTCCATTTCCTTTTGGCGGGCATCTTCTTTTTCAGACCACTTAGGATCAGAATAATCAAAATCTTTTAGAGCCTTCGCTTCATACTGATAATATTTACCCTGTTCAGCACTTGCCATCTGGAATAAGATTCTTGCTTTTTCTTCCTTATTGTTGGAAAGTTTAAGTGCCTTTTGATAATAGCTGATTGATAGATCAAAATTATCAGGTTCAATATAAGAAGTGTCCAGGAAGTTTTTATAATAATACTTGTAAGGATTCTTTCTATCAGTATTCCAGAAGTCATATTTGCCTCCGTTGCTGTTGTCAATATCCATTACAAATAATTGACGATAGTATCCTAAAATAGAGGTGTTGTACAATAGGTTTCCAATAAGCTGGTTGGCTTTTGCGGCTTTTTCATCCGTTCCGTTTCCTATCTTTTTAAGTTGAATCAATGCATCTGCTAATTCAAGTTTGTCCATACTGGTTTTAATGAAAGGGAAATCGGTATAGCTCTCAGCTTTCATGCTTTCCGCATCTGGGCTTCCAAAGCTTTCCCAAACATTATGCCCGAATACAAGATCTGAAATATTTTTAAATCCGTCGTATTCAGCAGGAGCATATTGTTTGGTTGTAATGGTCTGTCCATTCTTTTCTGTCCATTCATAATTCTGTCTTGGGATACCGGCAAAGCTTTTTGCTTTTTCATAATAAGATTTCGCCTTTTCAAAATCGGCAAGTCTCATTGCTCTGTCTCCATAAATGGTACTGAAGAAAGCATCGATATTACCTACGCTGTCCATGTTTTTGGCAATAATCTGCTGTTCAAACTGAGTTTTATTAGGCTTTCTATAGAATTCTTCCACACTTTTCACAAGAGCTGAGTTCGGATTGTACTGAAGATCTGAAAGCTTATTGTTCATCAGGAATGATTTTCCGTCTTCACCCTGAAGGAAATAACGGTTTGCCATAACATCCTTGAGGAAATCAGCGGTAGACGGCGCTTCGCCATAATAATCGAAATTATCTGTAGTGGCTGTGTCTTTCTCTACCTTTTTTTCTACGAAATATTCAGCATAATCTTTCATCAGATGATCTTCATAGGCAGCGTCAATCCTTGGCTGGGAAACAATGTCATTTAGAACTTTCATTCTTTTGATCTCTTCCAGATATTCAGGGTTTGTTGTTTTAATATCTTCCAGGATTTCTGTACTTCCCTTGTAATCTTTTTTCAGGAATTTAAGATAAGCATCTGCGATCTGCCAATATTCATCCTTAGACTTTTCTTTAGTTTTGTCGGTGAATTTTTGAAGATCGTCAAGATAGTCCTTCATCTTATCATCATAGCCATAGCCGGAAGTCGTATAGAATGGAATCCTGTTTGGATTGTCCAGCAATTCATCATCGCTTTGATCCGTTTTCTTTCCATCAGCAGACTCTTTAGATTTTGACCCTCCGAACAGGTTTTTAAAGAATCTTACAATTTTTTGCCAGAAAGAAAGCTTTTCCTCTTTTACTTCAGCTATAGTAGTGGCTTTAGTATCTTTTGAAGTAGTATTGTTATCAGCTTTTCCTCTTTGTACATAGGGATTGTTGGCTGCATCAGAAGTGTAATAATAAGTAGGCAGATAGCTTCTTTCCAGTTCATTGATGCTTCTCGCAGCCATTACCTTCAGGATCTCAGAATCAGGATTGATCTCATACATCTTTTCCATAGTAGGAATAGGATTGTTGAAATCTTCATATCCTAAAAGAAAATAAGCCATATTCTTTTCTTCGTTGGTATTGGCTCTTTTCATGATATTGCTGAAAGATGCCGTATCAGAAAGTTTCATAGAAACAAATGCAGATTCCTTGCGGTCTTTGCTGTTCATGAAGACCTGAAAGAAATTCCAGTTGGCATCACTGTTCATCTCCAATCCTCTTTGTGCTCCCCCCAGCTGATCCAGAGACATGAAATAAACTGATCCTTTCAGTTTAATCGGAGCAACATAGGTTTTAAAAGCCTGCACTGCAGAATCATAATTTCTGGTATAATGATTCAGACGTACCAGCTGATATCCGTAACGCTGTTTGATTTCTGGGTTTCTCGCAGCATTGTACAAAGACGTTAAAGCAGCAATGGTTTTATCATAATCAAGAGCTGTAGCATTTTTTCTGTTGGCATCTCTGTCGTAATAAAATGAATTCTCATTTTCAACATAATTGATGCTCATGTAAGGTTCCAGATACTTGGCTTCAATCAAATAATCAAGGCCTTCCTTATATTTCTGGTAGAATCCTGTTCCCAGCTTTTGTAGAAGAGGATTTGTCGGGTTTCCATTCTTTAAGGCATTCAGGTCGCTCATACTCACTTTATATACCAGATTCTGAGTTTCGGTATAGCTAAGCTGATTGTTAAAGAACTTTTTCCATGTTTCAATATTATCATCAGGAATCAATGCAGGATTGTATCCCCCATAAAATCTGCTTGAATAATTGTGCAGAAAAGGGAGGTAAGCCTTATCCTTGATAATGCTTTGCGTAAAAAGGTTGAAGTAATCATAATCAGGATCTGACCATGCACAGGCGTCAGATTTTGTATAGAAAAGTGATACAACCGCAAGTGAAAGAATATACTTTTTCATAGGGTTCGTAGTGTTTTTTTAGTTTTATATAATAGTTTATGGTTGGTTTGACAGGTGGTGTGCCTCTATCTCTGTGAGATTAAAATTTCCGATCTAACACAAATTTACTATCTAATTGATAATAAATAATATTAAAATGTGGTATTTTTTTCTCTAAAAAAGTAATAACCTCTTCAAGTTGTTCTTCAGAGATTTCTTCTGCCTTTATTTTGAAACCTTTGTTTAAATAACTTCCAAAGTAGAATCCATCTTTCAGAACCTGAATTTCATGGTCAGATATCTTCTTAAAATTTGGATTTTTCAGGTCTCTTTTGGATAAAGCATTGATCAATTTATGTTTACCTAAATGATTGGTGACAATTCCCCATGAATAAATTGGAAGTGCTACTTCAATTTTTTTGATAGGGTAGTCTTCCATTTTTGAAAGATAACTTTTTAGGATGTTTACATCCAGAATCGAGTTCTTGTCAGATTTTTCCAATGGTGATGAAGTGGAGTAGCACATCAGATATACTTTTTCCACAGGAGGAATTCCGGTCTGCTTTTTATCTTTCACCTGGTGAAGACGGAGTGTGCAGGTGACTTCTTTCCCGGAGATCTTTTTGAGCTCTTTAAGAAATTTAAAATAATCATTTCGTGTTCCGGCCGTCCAGTCACAGTCGATCTGAATTTCACTGTTTGTTTTCAGCTGATATTCTTCCGTTTTCTTTTGAATTAAAAGATGAATACTTTCCGCAAGAAACCTGATCTCTTCTGCGGAAATACTCAGGAATGTCTGATTGGTAATGAAAACCGTGGGGACAATCTGTTTATTTGTCTGAAAACTCTTGTCTTTTGTGATGACAGCCACCGGCTGAAATTTTCCGTTCACTTTATCTACATCAAAAAATCTGGTATATAAGTAAGGAACGGTTGCCTGGTCTAAGGTTTTCTTTTCTTCGCGGTCCAGCTTTAGATTGGTTTTCCAATAATAAAATGTGTAAGGATGATTCTCTTTCCTGTTGCATGATACAACGAGAAAAAGAAGAAATAGAAGTAAAATTTTAATTTTTTTCATTGGTATAAATCGCTCTTGCCATCAGAATTCATTTCAGTCATATCAGAAACAGAGCAGCTACAAAATATAAAATGCTGATGCACAGAATCACTGGGCTGAAAATAATTTTCGTCAATTATTTTTTCAAAAATAAAGATATTTAGGGAGAATATAAACCGTAAAATCCCGGTGATTGGTTATTGATTGGGGAATTTTATAATTTGAAGGATGGTTTCCCAAAATAAGAAAACCACCCCAAATTAAGGAGTGGCTTTCCATATATTATTTTACTGCTTATACAATTCACTTTCACACTTACAGGTTTCTTTGTCGATACTCTCCCTGGAAGAGCAGCAGCCATCAAGATGTAAGATGTTTCCCTTTTCATCGGTAAGGTAAATTTTATCTTTGTCAAATTTTACCAAAAAAGTCTCTTCGTATTTCTTGAAAGCTACTTTCATTACTTTATTTGGAGCATATTTTCCGGCATTTACTTCCTCTTTTGTTTCTTCTCCGTCAGCCTGATTTATTTGAACATATCCAAAATGAACGTCACCATTCTTTTTAATATCCATATAGTAGTGAGGAGTACCGGTACCGCTATATCCTTTCATAATATCAAAACTTCTGTGTCCTGTAAAAGGAAGCTTTACTTCTTGAGCCAATGTAAAAATACTGATACACAGAATGAGTAAACTGAAAATCTTTTTCATATTTTTTTTTTCAAAAATAAATATATTTAATCAATAATAGATACCGTAAAAACCCGGTTATTAAGCGCATTGAAATTTCTATAATTCGACAGGGTGGCTTCTCAACATAACTATAAAAAACCACCCCAAAAGGAGTGGCTTTTATAATTTAGTTAAATTCAGATTAAAAAACGGTTGCTGCAAGCTGGATTCTGGCATATTTGTTAGACGGATTCCACATGGCCATCATTGATACAGGAAGACTGTAGTGATCTGTGATCTTAACCACTTTTCCTGCTTTTACACCTACATTTACAATATCGAAGCTGTTTTTGCCGTTACCATACAAAAAGGTTTTGTCATTAAGGGCAAATCCGGCTCCTACAAAAGCATCCAGGTTTACTTTCTGACCGCTAATGACTGGGTAACTTGCCTGAACATACGTAGAGTATCTGTTTTTCTTATAACTTCCGTCAGCTTCCAGAATGACTTCTCCCGCATTGGCTCCTCCATACAGCATAATGTCAGCTTCAATATTGATCGGAAAAGAAGGCCCGAAAGTATAATTTGTTCTTAAATCAATAATATGGGCTGTTCTTCTCTGTGAATAGCTGAAGATATCATCAGCGGCCACTGCAGTATTGATATTTCTGGAGTTATACAGATCCCATAATCCAATATAAAAACGCCCGTCAGAATACTGGACATAGTAATTGATCTCCTTATAATGGGTATTGTCTTTGTCATCCGCTAATGCAGAAGCTCCCCATATTCCCACTTTCCATTTCTTATCTGCATCCAAAGCATATGATAGGTTTCCCATCACAACAGGTTTATCTGTAATAATAAGCCCCCTCCATAAGTGATTGTTCTGAATATTGGCTGTAAAATCAAGCCTTCCTTCTTTGGTTTCCTGGGTTTCACCATTTTCCTGTGAAAATAATCTTCCTGTGCCTATAGCAAGAAGAAAGATTCCCTTTAAGATTTTTTTCATCATTTGTTTTATTTTAAAAATCCATATATAACTGCTGCGATAATAGCTCCTGTAATTGGGCCTATAACAGGAATCCAGGCATATCCCCAATCACTGCTTCCTTTTACAGGTAAGATGGCGTGCATGATTCTTGGGGCAAGATCTCTCGCGGGGTTGATCGCGTATCCTGTGGTTCCACCAAGAGATAAACCTATTACCCATACAAGAAAGGTAACGGGAATAGCCCCTACAGTACCTAATCCTACTTTTGCGGTTGGATCTGTCTGTAAAGAAATACTTGGGTCAGAAAAATGAAAAATAACAAACACCAGAACAAATGTTCCAATAATCTCACTGATCAGATTAGAAGATGTTTTCCTGATAGCCGGACCAGTACTGAAGCAGGCCAGTTTAGCCCCTTCATCTTCTGTAATCGCAAAATGATCTTTGTGGAACAGCCATACTAAAAATGCACCCAGCATTCCTCCTATCATTTGAGCTGCAATATAGGACGGAACAAGATCCCAGGAAAATTTTCCTGCGGTGGCCAGGCCAATAGTTACAGCTGGATTCAGGTGGGCACCACTTATTGGCCCTGCAACAGTTACCCCCACAAAAACGGCTAGTGCCCATGCGGTTGTAATAACAATCCATCCGGAATTATTTCCTTTCGTATCTTTCAAGACAACATTGGCTACAACACCGTTGCCTAATAATATAAGAAGCATCGTCCCGATAACTTCTGCGATAAATGGGGTCATATAAGTTTTTTTTGATAAGTAAATTAATCTTCTATCCAGCTTTGAGAACGTGATACAGCTCTTCTCCATGAGTGTACCATTTTATCAACATGTTCTTTTTCCAACTGAGGATGGAAATCTTTATCAACAATCCATTGAGACTGAATTTCAGCTACGTCTTTCCAGTATCCTACAGCAAGGCCGGCAAGGTAGGCTGCTCCTAATGCTGTTGTTTCAAGTGTTTTAGGACGTATGATTTTAAAACCGAAGAGGTCAGACTGTATCTGCATCAGAAGATCACTTGCAGAGGCACCACCGTCTACTCTTAATTCAAGGCTTGCTCTTCCGGAATCAGCTTCCATGGCTTTTACAATATCATAAACCTGAAATGCAATTCCTTCCAGTGTTGCTCTGGCGATATGTCCGTCAGTAGTACCGCGGGTGATTCCTACAATAGTTCCACGGGCATACTGGTCCCAATGAGGAGCACCAAGCCCTGTTAATGCAGGAACGAAATAAACACCGCCATTATCTTCTACAGATTCAGCCAGTTCGTTCACCTGATCAGAAGAATGAATAATTTTAAGGCCATCTCTCAGCCATTGAATAGCCGCGCCTCCTACAAATACGCTTCCTTCGAGTGCATAGTTCACCTCTCCATTGATTTTCCAGGCTACTGTAGTAAGAAGATTGTTTTTAGAAGAAACTGCTTCAGTTCCTGTATTCATCAACAAGAAACATCCTGTTCCATAGGTGTTTTTTACCATTCCCGGAGTGGTACACATTTGCCCGAATAAAGCGGCCTGTTGGTCACCTGCAATTCCGGCAATCGGGATTTTGGTAGAGAAGAGAGTAGTGGCAGTTTCGCCATATATTTCACTGCTTTGTTTTACTGCGGGAAGAATAGCTGTCGGAATGTTGAATAATTCTAATAAATCATTATCCCATTCTAAGGTATGAATGTTGAGAAGCATTGTTCTGCTGGCATTGGAAACATCCGTGATAAACATTTTTCCGCGGGTAAGTTTCCAGACAAGCCAGGTATCAACAGTTCCGAAACATAATTTTCCTTCTTCCGCCTTTTGTCTGGCTCCTTCTACATTATCAAGAATCCATTTTAGTTTGGTCGCTGAAAAGTAAGCATCCAGAACAAGTCCGGTTTTTTCTTTGATCATTTCCGCGTGTCCTTGTTCTTTCAGTTCATCACAGTATTTTGAGGTTCTGCGATCTTGCCATACGATAGCATTGTAAATGGGTTCCCCGGTTTCTTTGTCCCAAACGATTGTAGTTTCACGTTGATTCGTAATACCGATCGCAGCAACTTCCAGTCCGGAGATACCTGCTTTCGCTATACTTTCTGCAGCTACAGAGATTTGTGATGACCAGATTTCGTTGGGATCGTGCTCTACCCAGCCTGGGGTAGGGAATATCTGTTCGAAATCTTTTTGCGATACATATTTGATTTCTCCACTGTGATTGAAGAGAATCGCTCTGGAGGACGTTGTCCCCTGGTCTAGAGCGAGAATTAGTTTTTCATTCATGTATATAATGCTAATTTAGGTTGATAACTTTAGGTGAATAAGGGGTTAATAAATACCCTCTTGCTAATTCTATGAATTCATTTTCCTGTTGCTGAGCCCATTCTTCAGAATATCCTTTTTCTTCAGCAATGATTCTTGCTACGTTATGAGCAGTGTCAATAGCAGCTCTTGCATCAAGGAACAGTAAACGTACTCTTCTTGCCAGGATGTCCTCAATAGTTTCTGCCATCTCCGTTCTTACAGCCCATACTATCTCTGCTACAGTGAAGGGATGATCAGGGTGAATTTTTTGAGCATAGCGGGGATTGCTTTCCTGTAATGCTTTTATGGCTGGAATATCAGATCCGTAAACGTATAGGTGATTCGTTCTGTCTACCTGCTCTGGTTTCATGTTTCCATGGATGGAAAGGTGCTCGGTTTTAGATGGGTTATTTCCCAACCTGTGAATTTTCATGGCTTCATCTATGGTATCTTCTGCCATTTTACGATAGGTAGTCCATTTTCCTCCGATGATAGAAACCAATCCTGTTTCTGAAGTAATAACTTTGTGGCTTCGGGAAACCTCTTTTGTACTTTTGCTGCCATCTTTAGGAGCGGCAAGAGGTCGTAGTCCTGCAAAAACAGATTTTACGTCTTCACGAGTGGGTTTTTTAGCTAAATATTGTCTTGCTGTATTTAAAACAAAGCTAATCTCTTCTTCCAGCGCACGAGGTTCAAAGCTTTCATCCTTTAAAAGAGTGTCAGTAGTTCCTACTAAAGCTCTGTCATGCCATGGAACAACAAACAAAACCCTTCCGTCTGAAGTTTTAGGAATCATGATCGCATCGTCACTTTTCAGGAAAGACTTGTCTAATACAAGGTGAATTCCCTGGCTTGGCACAACGAGTTTACCATGCTTAGGATTGTTCATATTAAGGATGTCGTTCGTAAAGACACCGGTTGCGTTGATGACCACCTTACCATGAATCTGATATTGCTGTTTAGAAAACTGATCTTCTGCAACCACACCGATTACTTTATCAGAAGCATCTTTCAAAAGATTGACTACTTTTACATAATTAACCGCACTTCCGCCTTTTTCAATAATAGTTTGGGTAAGGTTGATCGCAAGTCTGGCATCGTCAAATTGTCCGTCCTGGTAAACAACACCACTCATCAAGTGATTTTGTTCAATGGTCGGAAGCTTTTCAACGGTTTTTGATTTGCTGATGTATCTCGTTTTACCCAGACTCAGTTTTCCGGCAAGAAAATCATAAATGGACAGTCCTATTTTATAGTAGATTCCTCCCCACCATGTGTAATTTGGAATAATGAAAGACTGATTTTTTACGATATGTGCTGCATTTTTTGCTAAGAGTCCTCTTTCCTTTAATGCTTCTTTTACCAATCCGACATCTCCCTGGGCAAGATATCTAACTCCACCGTGTACCAGTTTGGTACTTCTGCTGGATGTTGCTTTTGCAAAGTCATGAGATTCAAGTAATAAAGTTTTGAATCCTCTGCTTACTGCATCTAATGCCGAACCTAAACCACTGGCTCCTCCTCCTATGACAATAAAGTCCCATTCTTTTACTTGGGTTAACTTACTGAGTTCTTCGTTTCGTTTCATAAATGTTTCGTTTATGTTTCGTTTTCAAATATATAAATTAAAAATGAAAGCAAAAAGAAAATAAATGAAATTTTAAGATGTGGAAAAAAATCGGTATTTTTGATGAAACGAATAAAATGGAAAAGCTACTACCAAGGCAGGATGAAATACTGAAAGAGCTTGACGAGAAAGGACATGTGCTTGTGCAGGATCTGTGTGAGAAGCTCAATGTTTCTTCGGTTACGATCCGAAAGGATCTGAACTATCTCGAAAGTCTGGGGCTTCTTTTTAGAAACCATGGAGGGGCAAGTAAGCAGGTAAGATATGCTTATGAAAAAAATGTTGGAGAAAAAGAAAGTATCAATGTAGAAGCCAAACAGGCTATTGCAAAAGCTGCTTTGTCATTGATTCAGGAAAATGACTGTATTATATTAGCTTCCGGGACAACGATGCATTATCTTGCCAGGATGCTGGTGAACTTTGGGCCGCTTACGGTACTCACATCTTCTTTGAGGGTGGCAATTGAACTTTGCAATAATCCTAATATTAATATTATACAGCTGGGTGGAGAAGTACGAAAAAGCTCTACTTCTATAGTAGGATCTATTTCTGAAGGAATTCTAAAACAGTTTTCCTGCAATAAACTTTTTCTGGGAGTGGACGGTATTGACCCGGAGTTTGGAATTAGTACTTCCAATGCTGCGGAAGCTCACCTGAATCAGATTATGATGGAATGTGCTGATCAAACTGTAATTCTTGCAGATTCCTCCAAACTAAATAAAAAAGGATTTGGAAAGATTGCGGCATTGGATCAGGTGGATTATCTGATTACTGATAACGGAATTTGTGCTGAAGATAGAGCTGGGCTGGAAGAAGTTGGGGTAAAAGTGATGGCTCAATAAGGTCTTCATCTTGATTTCTTTTTAAAAATCAAAATAAATCTTTGGGAAATCTCCTCTGAATTTTTTCAAAATCACCTAATCGATTAAAAATCAAAATATTTTACCTGAAATATTTGTCAGTTATAAAATTATTCATAAATTTGCACACTCATTTTAGGAGCGTAGTATGCCTATATCAAAAGTAGAAATTACTTCAGACTTCCCAAAAATGGTGATAAATAAAGGATAAATTTTATTATAATATAAACAATGTCAGGTATTATTGGTAAAAAAATCGGTATGACGTCTTTGTTTAACGAAGAAGGAAAAAACATTCCTTGTACAGTTATTCAAGCTGGTCCATGCTCGATTTTACAGGTCAGAACCTTAGAAAAAGACGGTTATACAGCTGTTCAATTAGGTTTCGATGACAAGAGTGAGAAGAACGTTGGTAAAGCGTTAGCTGGTCATTTTAAAAAGGCTGGTTCTACTCCTAAAGCTAAATTAGTAGAATTCCATGATGGATTTACTGAAGCAAAAGTAGGAGAAGTAGTAAGTGTTGATCTATTCATCGAAGGTGAGTATGTAGATGTAACAGGAACTTCAAAAGGTAAAGGCTTCCAGGGTGTTGTTAAAAGACACGGATTTGGAGGTGTAATGCAGGCAACTCATGGTCAGCACAACAGACTTAGAGCTCCAGGTTCTATCGGTGCTGGTTCAGACCCTTCAAGAGTATTCAAAGGGATGAGAATGGCTGGAAGAATGGGAGGTGAGCAGGTAACTGTTCAAAACCTTCAAGTGTTAAAAGTTGATCAAGAACAAAATCTTTTAGTAGTAAAAGGTGCTGTTCCGGGAGCTAAAAATTCTTATGTAATTATCAGAAAATGGAACTAGTAGTATTAAATACATCAGGAAAAGAGACCGGAAGAAAAGTAACTCTAGACGAAACAGTATTCGGAATTGAGCCAAATCAGCACGCGGTTTACTTAGAAGTTAA
>JGI24741J21665_1000545_pt1 | contig 11505 bp, 14 predicted proteins | sample KBSCornC7_FD_21665 | JGI IMG/M metagenome (IMG submission 21665) | reverse complement strand
CCTGCCCATTGGCCTGGCAGCGTTTGGCATGATTGGTACGGCCTTTCATTGGCCGCATGCCACTCTATGGCTTATTTCAGCCGTGCTGCTCCTGTTACTCATTTGTTTATTTGTCGGGCGTGACATCCGCTCGGTGCTGTTTGGTATCTACGGCTGCGGCTTGGTGATTATCTTTCTTATAATGGCCGGGCCGCATTTTGTACAATCGCTGGTTCTGAGCACCAGTGGCCAAACCGTCCAGGCCCGGGTGGCCGAAATTGTCACCGACCCCGCATACCCTGGCAGCAGCGACCTGGGGTGCCGCTCGTGTTCACATACTCACGGATATGTTTTTAAGACGGCCGCCGGACAGACCTTACCGGGATACCCCTATGGCAATAGCGTGTTGCATACCGGCGATCAACGTCCGGTTGTTATTGACCCCCGCGGCCGTATCGACAGCCGTGCGCCGCAAGAGGTACAGCCTTGGCGCGATGGGTTATGGCTCCTTTTAAGCCTGGCAATTACTATTGGCCTATGCTGGCAAAGCAGTCAGGCCCGGGAACAAAGAAAGACCTACCATTCGTGAGCGTCGTGAGGCACGTCCACTTGCACCACAATACTGCGACCGCCAAAGAACTTCTTGAAATCGCTAAAACTGACTGCGGCATAGGCCTGCGTTTCCTTGGAAATGCCAGAAGGATTATGAAAGTAAAATTCCTGCTTACTTTTGTCATAGCCGGCCATGAGTACCAGGTGGCCGTTTTTGGATTTGGGCTTGCTATGCGGATAACGGATTTGTGGGTTTACGCCGGCAATGACATAGTTGCCCCTGCCCAGCTCATACATCAGCTCCTGCAGCGTCATCCCCTGCACAATTTTGGCAGTCCAGCCGAATTCTTTATGGACGAAGGTAAGGTAGGGTTTAAAGTATAAGCCTATCGAGCTTTTCAAAGGGGCGACATAGCCTCCATACGCCGCGCAGGTCTTGCCCAGCTCCACGATAGGCATTATCTTACCGCTGCGATGTGCCAGAATCATTTTGGTACAGGCCATACCGCAGGCGCTCCAGCTCCAATCGTGATATTCCTGTTTGGTTGTTGCGCCAGATGCCTTCCAGTTGGGATCATCATCGGTACTGATGTGTTTTTCAACAATCTGTCCGGCCAGATCGGGTGACTCCCACTGGCAAAAATAGGGCAAATTCGTCAGAGTATATCGGTCCGGCGCCGTGAATGGCCGCAGGAAATGCTTCACGTGCTTTGTATGCCGCAAAGCATGGTTTTTTAAATTTCGCATCTCCCCATGATAGCAGACTGGACTTTAAAGAAAGCCGGACATTTTGGGTTTTCTTCAGGAAGCGGGCATTAAAGATGCTCCCACTCCTGAGGGCTGGGATCGTGCATTATGACCTTTGGTACATAATGGCCATCTTTTCGTATACCTATCGTGGGTACGGCGGGCCCGGCAACAACTGGCGCCTGCTCATCATTTATTCCCAATGGCACGCACTGCCCGACGTACATCATATCTTTTGTGGTGGCATACAACCAATGCTCCTTGTGGGTATCGAATCGCAGGACGTTCTGGCTGTATAGGTGAGCAGCCTCAAATTCATAGGGATCTTCCAAATGCGGGTCACGCAAGCTACGCACATCAGGCGCTTGCAGCACAAGACCAGCACTGGTAAGGTGCGTGGGCGTAGGCCTTGACAGATCGTTAGCGTAATCGGCAGTCCATAGGTATTCTTTGTAGAGCTCAGACTTTTTTACGGCGGTCAAGGGCCCGTGTATGCCCTCATCGACAAGCTGTCCTAAATAAGCACCGCCATATGAAGCGATAAACCCACGAAAACGCTTGCTCAGCAAATAGCGGACTAACGGGGTAATATTCTTAGGCACGGGAAACGGAGACGTTGTTGCCTCCGTTTTAAGTGCTTCGCGAATTTTTATGCCATCTTCGGGCTCTACCCTGGCACTTCCCATCGCGCCAAGGGTGGCTAGCTGCAGCAACCTTGTGATCGCTGGCTCGTGTTGATCACGGTTGTGATCAGTTAAGTACAGGTCAATCTCTTCACTACCCGATTGCTGAGAGAATGGTTCGCCGGCCTCAATGACATACCGCATACCCTTACTATGCCATACAAGTGCCTGTAAACAAATTTTCTGGTGTATGTAGCCTGCAGTTAGGCCTGGGCCCCCATTGTTGCTGTTGTGATCTCACCAGCTCTTTTGTAATTGAGGAAAACTATGCCATTGGGCGCAATGAAGCTATCGCCAGCGTAACAATAGGTGCGCCGTTAAAATTGTACATTTTGGACATTACCTGGCCGGCAAGCTGCTAATGCTATACTGTCGGCTGGAGATATCATATATGAGCCCAAGAAGTAGAGAACAGTTTGAAAGTATAGTTCCGACCATTGCCAATAGTGAGGTGCGCGCACTTCTGTTAAGTCGCATGAGCCTGCACAATGAAATGGGGGGCTTACCGCTCGACGCGCCAAAACTCGACCATATGATGAATGATATGCAAGGCGAAAAGCCTGGCTGGGAATTAGCGTGCGACGCGCATTATAGATATTGTACAAAATACTTCGAACCCGCACGTCTTGCAGTGCCTCACTATTATCTAGAGGGACATCAGGTGGTTACAAAATATGCCATAAGCCCCTTGGGCGATGAACTGGGGGTAGGCATTGCCGGCGCGGCTCTTGATGGCAGTTTACGCTTCCCGGATATATCCCTACAACCTCTGTTAGGTAAACTGGATGGACGACGCGCAAATAGTTTTGTGCAGCGCTTGGGCTGGTTAAAAGCCCTCGTGACAGCTGGAGACGATGGCGTAGAACGTGTCACGCTGGCCGCCGATAGATCCCACAAACCCGAACGCACGTACATGATAAAGCAAATGACTCAAGGCGCCTTTTCGCGGTTGGTAATAAACGAGGAATGTAAAACGAAAGGCCCCAATGGCCGCCGTACCCGCATGAGGGTACGGCTGAAGCCCGCATTTCAGGAGCCGGCTGGCGTCATGCTGGAAAACTTCGATGCAGTAATGACAGCGGATGGTCTCGACCACTTCAAAAATCGGGCTCTGAAAATTGTAAAAGATCCCGACCTATGTGCCGAACTCATGGCTAAAGCCAGACGTGACAGCATACATATGGATCATCTTTTTTCCGGTCGTCACACGTAAGGACGCCTCCTCGTCTGACCAAAATAAATGACCCCATTGGTGCACCACGTTACGGTAGATTTATTTGTTTCGTGCAATAACCTTTATCCGGGTAAAATCTTCGAATCCAAATTGTGCATGTTCTCGTCCCCCGCCAGACATTTTGTAGCCAGTGAATGGGTTGCAGGTGTTGATGTAGCTTAGGTTATTCTGGCTTACCATGCCGCTTTCTAATTGATGTGCTACTCGCATGTAGCGATCATTTTCCGCCGTGAACACATACGCGCCTAAACCATATTTCGTATCATTTGCCATACTAACTGCCTCTGCTTCACTATCAAAGCTGACGATTGGCAAAACCGGACCAAATACTTCCTCCCGCCAAACACGCATATCACTAGTAATGTTTGTTAGAAGAGTCGGCTCATAATAAGCGCCTTCAATACCCTCCGGCCTCTTGCCGCCCACAATGACTTTTGCGCCCTTACTAATAGCATCGGCAACTTGTTCTTCTAATAATTTTAGTTGTCGTTCTGCAACTAGTGGGCCGAAGTCAGTCTGGTCATCGCTAGCATCACCAATCTTCTTTTCAGCCATAAGACCAGTCAGCGCTGAAATGGCTTCGTCAAATTTACTTTTATGAACGATGAGTCGTTTCAGTCCATCACACATCTGGCCACAAGCCATAAAGCGTGCTGTAAATATAGTACCGACGACGCTCTTTATGTCTGTGTCTTCAAAAATAATACCTGGCGCTGAACCACCTAGTTCTAGGCGAGTTGGTATTAAGCGACTGGCAGCAGACTGGTTAATTTTTACGCCCGTTGTGCTGCTGCCAGTAAAACAAATGAGATTCACATCTTGGTTTACGAGTATTTCGCCAACTGAACCATCACCGTAGATCTCGTTAAATACACCCTCTGGCAAGATGCTGTTCACGATTTCTTCTATAAGTTTTCCGCATAATGGAGTTTCTTCGGAATGCTTAAAAACAATCGTGTTACCCGCTATCAAGTTTTGACCGCACTGCCAAACCCAGTTAGCAAACGGGAAATTCCAAGGCACGATGCAGGCCGCGACGCCATAAGGCTCTTTGAAAACTTGGTGTAGTTCTGTATCACTCTCAAGTGTTGTTATCGGCTTTAAGTACTCTTCGCCTTTGTCTAAGTATGAATCGAGATACTCAAGTCCGAAATCAAAATCGTCTAGAGCCTCTTTAATAGGCATTCCCATTTCTTCGGCTTCAAGTTTAGCAAAGCGTTCTTTATTGTTTGCGAACGTTTCAGATACTTTTCGCATCAGCTCAATACGTTTTGCAACGCCTAAATCGCGCCATTCGTTTTTGGCGGAATGGGCCTTAGCAACTTTAGATGTAACATCTTCTGACGTAGAGATTTCTACCTCGTCAATAGCCTGATAATTATGTGAAGGGTTAAAAGATGTAAGTTTACTCATGGCTTTATGATAACAGACGGAAGCGACAAGCGGGCTTCGCTCAACTGTAAGGAGAATTTCACAAGTCTCATAGGATCTTGTAAGATGACCTATTATGATAGCCCTCACCAGACATAGTACACCGCTCCGTCTGAGAGCCGGCTCAGTCAACGCAGGACAGGGCAAGCATGTATTGCTCATCCTGGGTCCGTCCAGTGTACATGGGGCGAAAACCATTTCGCTCTAACTGATCAACGATATTCTTTGGTGTCATATGCCAAGCGCGCCAGAGTAGTATCCTGTCATCTTCATTGAACTCTACGGCGTGCTGATCGTCTCCATTATTTCCAAGTTCAAAGATCAATTTAACAGGAGATGTAAATCTGATGCGTCGATAACGTTGGTGAAGCTCAGGATCGTACCCCCGCTCTACCTCAAAAAGACTTTCATCAATATTAAGCACATTGAAGAGAAAACGATCGAGCGTGTCCAGCGCTGAGGCGTCTTTATTTTCAGTACTGAAGTCAAAGAAATTGCGCGCAGAATCAGTATCCAACTTGCTTGTTCGTATAAACATGTCACCCTGACGCAGGCTATCGTGGATAATACGGAATGAGCTATCCGGATCCCGGAAGTTATTTGGTGTACCGCCCAGGAAAAGCGCAACATTCAATATACGTTCATTCTTTGATTCGTCCTTGACCAAAGCAGATCTGAATCCCTTGTGGGTGATATCTAGTTGGTGGCCCTCGAAAGTAACGTTATCCTTAAACCAGTCCTGGATGTTACGTTCGGCAATGTCTAGCATTTTATCGCTGATATCCAGCGCTATATAACGACCCAGTTTCTGCCGCTCTACAAGATATTTGAGCAAGCCCCGTACCGGCAAGGCATTACCAGCGCCAATGTCAATAATATTGACGCTGTCATGCTTTTCAAGCACGGTGTCAATATATGGTGTGCTCATCTTTAAAAGCTCAACTGTACCAGTTAAAGAATTAGGGGAATTCTGCGCAGCCAGTCGTCGTGCATAACCGTCCCAGTTATCAGCCCCATCGTCGAAATAGCTATATCCAAAGTTCATTTCATGGTAGTTTTCCAAGTCTGTCAGCAGGCCGTGAATCTGCTCTTCGCTGTATACCTCGTAGAATTCGGGACGCGGACGGATTTCTTGCACAGGGCGGCTTGGCTGGGCGTTGGCACAGTAAGGTTCAGTCATAGCAGAAATCGTACCATTTAGTGGGATAGTTTTACAGCCATAGCACTATAAGGTGTCAACATCGTTTATTTCTACTACACTACATCTGATGGAGTATACGAGACCCGATTTGTCGAATGAGTATGACTTGCGGCAACATAGGCACAAAAAAGAACAGTTGCGTATAGCTTTTTCTTATCCCCTCGAGAATGTCGCATACGCCATGGATGAGTTTGTCATGCAAAGTGGCCAGGAAGCAATAAATACTATGACCCAGTGGCATTCCGTAAGCATGCCGATCGATTATTCTGTCTCCGGTCTGTCGCCATTTCTATTCGCAGATTATGGAAACGTGCCACGCATATTCGATACGATTGAAGAGGTTTATGAGCACATGTCCCACTTTCGCGAGTGGCACCGGGAAGTCATGGAGAACACTTCCGTGTATCCAGGGACTCTACCACAGTATTACGATCACCGCGCAAAGCGTAGTGCTTACGCGGTTTGGACCGAACACTTAGAGAATCGCCTGGGAATACCATTCGACCCAGCAGCCTGGACGGCATACTGCAAGGAAGCCCAGCGACAAGTCAACCAAGGATATCATTTCCTCGATCTTATGTCTGCCCATATTGGTCGACCTGATATGGAAGAATTTAACCGGCGTTTAGGTGTCTTTGAAGTAGCGACCGGCCGGCATCGCTCATTTCTGGTTGCCACTACAAGCTGCAAAGGATCAAATGTGCTTCGCTGGAACCAATTACCAATCGGTGAGTACGGGCCCATACATACTGAACGCCTGCTCCGGGCCGCCGGTCTAATGATCGACTTCATGGAACAAGATCCCATTTTAGAATGCACGTTGAGTGATATCTATGGATCGGATCAAGAGGTTAGGCGTATCATCCAGCAACATACCCTGCGCTTTCATGATGCTACCGGCAAAGAGCGTTTAGTTGAAGTCGCACAGGAAGGCGTACAACAAATTGCAGTCGACCTGCTATATCTTAGTGGTCAACAAATTGCAGGTTACGAAGACGATCCCGATAGATTGCTTGATGATATCGTCAGAGATAATATGGTCGACAAGCATACTCAGTTGGCATCACTGGGTACGTTAGGCGGATTAATGCTGTACGGCGCATACATACCTGACCTTATGCAGTCCGGGCCAACGGTTTCGGCCATGGGTGGCCAGCAGCACCTGCACTTCGGAGCCGAAGCGATACAGCGGCACAAAATTGCACGCAACATCGCCAACCGTGAAATCTCTAAAGAATGGCTTGACTACGAAGAGCAGATTACAAAAGATCAGACCGCACGGCCACCAGTGCGGTTTGGCGATCAATGCACGTTCGCAGGTCAGTACCGCGACCGGCGAACAGGTGATCCGGTGCGGACATACATGAATCTTCATCCGAGTATTATTTCATTGCTCGCCAAAGTCATGGTCAAGATATACCATCAGGTTGAACCAGTCACCCCAAACGATCAACTACGCCCCTATCCTTGGCAGTTCCCCCTGATTGACCGTTGCATTCTTGCGGCCTATGCAGGATATTTCAAGCGCTCAAAGCTTTAGATTAGAATTTGCGCACTAATCACCTGGTAGTCATTCTGACATGCACCAAGAAGAACGCGGTTTGGCCGGGTTCTTCTTGGTGCGCGAGAGAGGACTTGAACCTCCACGTCCGAAGACACTAGTACCTGAAACTAGCGCGTCTACCAATTCCGCCACTCGCGCATAGGGGTTAACTTGAGTGATCATAGCGAAGTTATGTGTTTTGTAAACCGATTTCTGATTGACGTTCCAGTCAAGGACATTGGCATAACGATCATAGGCAGATACCAACATTGCATCTTTATCAAGAGAACGGGCATGTTTGTTGACAACGTATTCAGCAGTAGATTGATAACTCCATAATTTCTGGACGAACGATGCTTCATACTCTCCAACTGTTGGCTGAAAAAGGCATTAAGCCAGATGACATCGTGCAGCTCGTGAGCTACAAGGATAAGCTTGCCGAGTCCGTTGAAGGAAAACTTTGGAATGAGTATAGCTAGCTGTCACCTCATTGTTTGAACGTAGTGAAATTGAGGAGTGTAACGATCCTCACTAACAGTAAAATCGTTGAAGATACGGATAGGAAATCAATTATACTAGAATCATGAGACTTATCTTTATATACGGTCCACCCGCCGTCGGCAAAACGACCGTCGGCAGCAAACTCGCCGAACTCACTGGCTACCGATTCTTTTTCAACCATTTGACGGTTCCGGCAGCCAAAGCTATCTTTCCCGACCACAAAGACAGGAGCCGAAACGAAGAATACTGGCATCTCTTACAGTGGCTCCGACTGGATTGTATCGAGATGGCGGCCAAAGCCGAGCTTGATACAATTTTCACCGTTGCCTATCAGGGCAAGATAGATGACAATTTCGTTGACGACATCGTCAAGACGGTTACTTCGTACGGCGGCGAGGTACTCTTCGTGCAACTATCCGCACCTGAAACGGTGCTTACGGAGCGCGTTGGCAATAAAAGTCGAAGTGATCTCAATTTGAGTAAAATGACCGACCCGGCTCATCTTAAGGAAGCGCTGCATCCAGGAATGTACGAGTCAGTAAAGTACCCCGGTATATTGAAGCTTGATACGAGCGAATTGGAACCGGATAGCGCCGCGAGACAGATCGTCCAGCACTTCCAACTCTAAGATACGTTCTAACAGTAACTTACTACTACTTGTTGAAATCGCACGTCTGTAATAGGATCTATAGATAATGTTCTATGTGCTATTTTTACAAAAGTGCCTAAATCTGGCTATATATTTAGGCAACAAACTTGATAACAGTACCGGCGTTAATCGCAAATATTATCCATTTGCGTATGGTCGCTACATATATGATATTGGTCCAATGGCAGGGCTTTTCCTTTCACTTGTGGGCGTAGTAGTCCTGGGCGCTCCGGCAGCGTTAATTATTTGGCTGCCTATGTTTTTACCTTTGAGTCAAGGGAACCGGACACTCGTTTCCTTCGGCCTGTTTCTGATGTTCTATGCGTTCATCATTTATACGCTCATAAAAGAGTTACGCAATAAAAAAAGCAATGGCCCTAAAGAATCGAAGTAGTTGTTATGCGTGCCTAGTTAAATAGCTTGGCAACGCCTGTTATAGACCTTATTTTCAGTTCGAGTTTTGTGTACACTAAGGGCGTGAAACTCGCAACACAAAATCTCATGAAGTCATACCAAGGGTATACGAGCTTCCGCGGCTATAAAACCTGGTACGAAATACATGGTGATCTAAACAGCGGCAAGCCGCCTTTAGCTGTTTTGCACGGCGGACCTGGCATTCCTCATGAACCCTTGGAAAATCTGTCGCAGCTAGCCGCAAACGGTTACGCGGTCACTTACGGGAAAACAGAAGAAGCGCATGTCGAAAAGTAAAACGGTACAATAGAAGTCCAGCAGTTCATTGTCAGTATAGAGCCACTGCAGTAATAATCTGAGATGCATGCCCAAGAAAACATTGTAGGTAAGGCCGGAAAGCATCTTTTGAGTATAGCAGTTTAGCTACATTAACTCTGGGATGTTATCCGCAAATAATAGCCGTCCGGATCAACGAGACGAAAATCTGTTAGGCCCCACTCCCTCTTAGTTAGTTCTTCATAAATAGGATAACCACTGGCTTGTACCGTTTTGTATTCTGCCTCGATGTCGTCTACAGACAGGACAATCTCAACACCTAGACCCTTCCGCCCGGTGATAACTTCTGGCCGGAAATAATGGCCGTCACGGAGTTTGGCCGCATCACCAATACCAATTGTAGTTTTGTCTCGAACGATTGAGCAATAACGATCGTTTTCAAATTGTTTTTTGAAACGGAGAATATTGACGTAAAAATCGATAAGTTGCTGGGGATTTTTAGCGAATAGCTCGAACCTTGGTGTCATACTGGATAGTATAACATCACCGTGAGAGAGGACTAGCAGGCTGCGCCCTTCTCCGCTGCGGCATGCTATAGCTTCACGCAGTGCTCACTTTTATTGGAAGGTTCGCTTGGGTTCTTTTAGCCGGATATTCTACGGGCTTGATCCAGCAGCGTCGCCAAATCGCCGTAATCCCGGCACAAGCGGCGCAACGGCGGCCCCTGTCCTGCCTCGTGGAGCTGCATAATTTCGCCTTCTGTAGGCTCCTTGCCGGTCTGAAACATCCACTCGCGGATAAATCTAACCGACTCGGGCCCGCGCCAAAGAAGTCGTTTTCCACCCTGCTCTTCGTAAGATTGCATGCCGTAGGCCTCTTCTCCTGGCCGGAACCTAATACCTGGTGCGATGTGCAGTAAAAAGCCTGCCTGCCGGCATAGCTCCGGTGGCAACTGATCCATGCTTCTTTCGGGCGCCAAAATGAGATCGATCGGCAACTTGCTAACCTCAGGAATTTGAGCGATTCGTTGCGGCGTATCAAGGATAACATCCGGTGATTCACTGCCTACGGCGATTGCCTCTGCCGGCCCGAATGTTAATCGTGTAGGCTTAGCTAAATAGGCCGCCAACTGGGGCAGATACTCCCGGTATGGGTAGGCCACCACGCAAGCGCCCGGTGACTGTTCTTCACTGCCAGCGTCCTGGATAAAGCCTTGGATAGCACTGGCGGCGATTCGCCACGGACCAATATGCAGAGGCATGGAAATAGTCTGGGCGTTGGCTCCGGGACCACGAGCCTCTCTTATAGCTTTCGTGGCATGGCCCCGAAGGACCCCTAAGGTCTTGACGGGCGAATCAACCCAGTCAGCCGCTGCCCCTCTTGTTGACCGCGCCAAACCGGCATCCGTTGCCAGTGCCTTCATTCTGGCCAGCGCCCGTAGCTTGGTAACTCGTAGTGTCCCCGGTCGCACGTCGAGTATTTTGCCCATTTCTTCATAGGACATATCCGGATCAGAAAGATATAAACGCATAAAATCAGCCTGGGTAGGCGTCAGCTGACCTACCAGCTCATCGATCCGTGTTTTCATCGCTGCCCCTTCAATACGGTTACAGACAATTTCTTCCGGACCGGGTTCGGTAACATTGGCAACGTTTAGTGCTTGTTCGAGCTGGTCGGGAGCATCCTCCTCTTGTTGTCGTGTCGCGAACTTATTCTGTGGCAGATTGGACTGCGCGCGCAGGTAATCAGTCATTCTATTGTCGCCGATGGTCTTGAAGTAGTTCGGGTACATGCCTCCAGGTAGCTCACCCTCGGTAAACTTATCCATAACGGTCAGGGCCAAATCATGTGTCAGTTCATCGGGGATGTGCGAGCCATACTCCGCTCCATATCTTTTTATGAAATAACCACGAAGCACAGGCGCTATAAAACGCATGTAGGCTTCTGCCACTACGAAGGTAGTTGGAGAAAGCTGGCAGTCCTCCGGCATGGGCGACGGCTGCCAGCCATCGGGTATGCGCTCACGTATACCATCGGGGATAGCTGAGAAATCGAATAACGTTCTATCTCTTTCGATCATATGAAAAACCTGGTCGACAGGCATAGTAACACCTATGATCCCATCAGGCAATAACAGCGGCGATGCTCCAGCAGCCTAGAAAAACTGACAATCGCGGCGGAATGGCGGCCGTGCCGTAGGCCATTACGGGTCCATTCATAGACGGCTTTTTGACTATTTTGCGCACGCAGAGCATCCGTCTTCCTGCCTGTATATGGTGCTGAACACCTTTTTAC
>JGI24741J21665_1000539_pt1 | contig 11569 bp, 9 predicted proteins | sample KBSCornC7_FD_21665 | JGI IMG/M metagenome (IMG submission 21665) | reverse complement strand
CATCACATGGACGAGCCTTTGGTCGTCAAAGAAGCCGATGGCATGGCCCTCGGGGAGCGCTGCGATTGCTTCACGCCCGTGGACCTGCGCATCGGCTGACGAAACGAGTCCATGCTGGGCATCGACGGTGGCATCCAGAAGGTGCGCAACGACTGCGCAATGCTTGACCGCATCCCAGCACATGGCTGCAGACAGATCCAGGTAGTGCGGATGATTGGGATTGGCCGCGTCGCGCGCAATCTGGGCTGCAGCGGCACGTGCCGCGGCGGGACGCCACCAGCGACTTCACGTCGTTGTAACCGCTGGCTGTACCCGGATGTCGTCGCCATGGAGGACTTGGGCGCGGAGTGGCTCCAGGAGGTACGGGACTGCGTGAACCAGTATTCCGACAAGCGCACCAAGTTGTGGTCGTTCGAGGTCAAATTGCTGCTTAACCGGTCGAATGTGCGCGAGTGCTTCTTTCAGGCAGTATCCAACTCGTCGTGGGCCAACCTTGGCTATCTAGTCGCTGCGGAAATCGAGGGGCAGGACACGCTAAAGGAGCTGCGCATGCTGTTCGCAGCGCATGGGGTCGGCCTGATCAAACTGGACGCAGACAATCCGGCTGAAAGTGAAGTGTTGATTCCGGCCCGAGAGAGAGACGAAATCGATTGGGACATGGCTAACCGGTTGGCTACTGAAAACAGAGATTTTCTAGAGTACGTGAAGCTGGTAAAGCAGTTTTATCAGACTGGCGAAGCGCGCCTGACCGATTGGGACGTACCTGAGGTTATCGATTGAGGTTCGCCATGTGATGACTCTCGGCTCAATGTGAGTCTCATGCTCAGTTGTTTGGATAAAAAAAGAGCTCCCATACGGGAGCTCTTTCACATCCAAGCAGCGATCGTCGTGGCTGTCGAGTGACACAATTCCTGAAAATGCACACTATGATTTAAAAGAGTTTTTTCAGGAATTGAGACAAAATGTCGCTCGTCTTTTGCCGCAATTGTTGAAAAAACTCGGCATTCGTGCCAAGAAAAGTGGAAAATCTCGACACCGCCTCAGTAGGCGAGACATCTCCTTAAAAATCAATCAGTTGCGATACACCCTACCGTCGACCAGCTACTCCTTGACTCAAGGCTGAGCGGCTCCGGACCCGTGGCAAAATCGAACGCGCCGGGCACTGTTTCATTGATGTATGCGCATACATCAATGCCAATCGGTTGCGGATCGTGCTCGGTGGAAAAGTACTCAGCTTATGTGCGAGCTTTCCATTTCGGGTTGAACGACCCCAACACCACATTCCCTTGCCAGCCCCGCGCAGCGACTTTGCCCGGAGCCAGCAATGAATCAGATTCGTCGGCGGTGCGCAGCATGCGGCACCCTCTTTTTACCCCGCCCACAAATTCCTCGCCAACGTTATTGCTCCGCAGCTGAGTGTCAGCGCGAACGCCGCCGCCGGTGGCAACAACAGCACTTACGAGTTGACCACGACTATCGCGAGAACCAGGCGCGATCCCGCGCGGCATGGAGTCGACGCCACAGCGACTATTGGCGACGGTATCGCGAGGCGCACCCGGCCTACGCGGCGCGCAACCGCGACCTGCAGCGCATGAGGTATCAGAGGCGAGGGGTGGTTGCAAAGATGGACGCGTCAGCCCCGAAAAATCCTCTGCCTTCAGGCACTTACATGCTGCAGCGAACGACCGACGACGCGATTGCAAAGATGGACGTGTGGAAGGTGCAAATCGTAGTACTGCCGCCACCGCGCAGGTCATTGAGCGCTGATTGCAAAGAGATGATGTGAGGCAAGGTCTGTATCTACCTGCTACCGTGATCTCGTGTGCTGCCCCGCATGCGAAGAACGGCGTAACCGAAGATGGGAGGGCGGCCTCGCGCATTGGGGTATCAGCACCATGGCAATCGACCCAAACATCTGTGCCTCACCGATCGCGTCTTCCACGCTTCGGGCTGCCGAGTACGTGCGCATGTCCACTGAGCATCAGCAGTACTCAACCCAAAACCAACGCGACAAGATCCGCGAGTACGCCGCATCACGAGGCATTGAGGTAGTTCGAACTTTCGCAGATGAAGGCAAAAGCGGCCTGCGGATCGATGGGCGAAATGCCCTGCAGGGCCTGATTCAAGAGGTGGCCAGCGGAGGCGCCGACTTCCAGGCAATCCTGGTCTACGACGTCAGCAGATGGGGGCGCTTCCAGGACGCAGACGAGAGCGCGTACTACGAGTACATCTGCCGGCGCGCTGGCATCCAGGTCATCTACTGTGCCGAGCAATTCGACAATGACGGATCACCCGTCTCAACGATCGTTAAGGGCGTCAAGCGCGCAATGGCTGGTGAGTACAGCCGGGAACTATCCGCGAAGGTCTTTGCCGGCCAGTGCCGGTTGATCGAACTGGGATTCCGACAAGGAGGGCCGGCTGGCTATGGACTGCGCCGCGTGCTAGTCGATGAGCATGGTCTCATGAAGAGCGAGCTCTACCGTGGCCAACGTAAGAGCCTGCAGACCGATCGCGTCATCTTGATGCCAGGCCCTGAGAGTGAGGTGCGCATCGTCAACCTGATCTACAACTGGTTCATCGACGGGTCCTTGAACGAGTTTGAGATCGCCGCGAGACTGAACAGCATGCACGTGCGAACAGACTTGGATCGGGACTGGACTCGCGCAACTGTAAGGGAGGTACTCACCAACGAAAAATACATTGGCAATAACGTCTACAACCGTATTTCGTACAAGCTCAAGCGAGCCCGCATCGTGAACGCTCCTGAGATGTGGATCCGCAAGGACGGCGCCTTCGAACCAATCGTAGCGCCTGACGTGTTCTACACGGCTCAAGGCATCATTCGAGCCCGTGCGCGGCGGTATAGCAGCGAGGAGCTGATCGAGCGGCTGCGCAACCTGTATCGGAATCGAGGCTTCTTGTCCGGGCTCGTTATCGACGAGACAGAAGGCATGCCGTCTTCCGCCGTATACGTGTACCGCTTCGGCAGCCTGATACGGGCCTACCAAGCGGTGGGCTTCACGCCTGACCGGGACTATCGGTATCTGGAGATCAATCGGTTTCTCCGGCAACTCCATCCGAAGATTATCTCGCAAGCCGAGCAGGCCATTGCCGATCTCGGCGGTGCGGTCGCACGTGACCCGGCGACAGACATCCTGGACGTCAACGAAGAGTTCACTGTGTCTCTCGTTCTGTCTCGGTGCCAACCGAGAGCGAATGGCGGATACCACTGGAAGGTCCGGTTCGACACAAGTCTGCTGCCAGACGTCACCGTGGCCATCCGACTTAATAAAGCGAATGACGCGCCATTGGACTACTACCTGCTCCCACGCCTGGACTTCACTCGGCCGGGCATTCGCTTGGCGGAGCGCAATGCAATTGAATATGAAAGCTATCGCTTCGACACCCTGGACTACCTCTATCACATGGCCGAACGTGCAAGGCTAAGAAGGGCAGCATGAGTCCGCGAAGGCAACCCGGCGAAATTCGGATGATCCCCATTGACCGTATCGACGTGATCAACCCACGCGAGCGGAATGGCAAGGTCTTCGACGAGATCGTTGGAAACATCAAGGCTATTGGCCTCAAGAAGCCAATCACCGTCACGCCAAGGGCTGCCACGGATGGCGGCGAGAAGTTTCTGCTCGTCTGCGGCGAGGGGCGACTGAAAGCCTTCCGCTCACTAGGCGAGGCCACGATTCCAGCGATAGTCGTTCATGTAAGCGACGAAGACGCCTTCATCATGAGCCTGGCCGAGAACATCGCACGGCGTCAGTGTCGTCCACTGGAACTGTTGGCAGGCATCCATCAGTTGCGTGATAGCGGATACACGCCCAAGAGCATCGCAGAGAAAACGGGCTTGACGACAGCCTATGTGCAAGGGGTTCTGACGCTACTCCAGCATGGGGAAGAACGCCTGTTGATTGCGGTAGAGAAAGGGACTATTCCGCTCACAGCGGCTCTGGCCATCGTGGGGGCTGGCGACGACGATAAAGCAATCCAGGCCGCTCTCCAAGAAGCCTATGAATCAGGGAAACTGCGCGGCAAGCAACTCATAAGTGCCAGGCGAATTATTGAGCGCCGCCATGCCTTGGGCCGATCTGCGTCACGCTACATGAGTAGCAGGCGGGCGGACGTGACCACATCTAGCTTGGTACGCACTTACGAGGGTGAGGTTGAACGGCAGAAGGCAATGGTTCGCAAAGCGGAGTTCGCGCAGCAACGGCTGCTGTTTGTAGTTGGAGCTCTTCAGCAACTGTTTGCTGACGAGAACTTCGTCAACCTTCTGCGAGCCGAATCTTTGGCGACACTTCCGAAATACCTCGCAGAACGAGTTTGGCCTACTGGGAGCTCGCCATGACGAGCGTCACTCTGAGCTTTGTGCCTGAGCCGCTTGCTGTTCCGTTGCCGAGTATTCTCCCTTCCCGCAGAACTCCGGCGGGGATCACGAGCACCCGAAAATTCAAGCAGATTTGCTCCTCGATAGAAGAGGTGGGTCTCATCGAGCCACTTTCCGTAACTGCGGCCGACCAGCAGTCGGGAAACCATATCTTGCTGGATGGGCATATTCGGTTGTTGGCGCTACATGACCTGGGACATGACGAGGCGGCGTGTCTGGTTGCCACAGACGATGAGGCATACACCTACAACAATCGAATCAACCGCCTATCGACTATCCAAGAACACATCATGATCCGACGCGCTGTCGAGCGAGGAGTCTCACCGGAACGTCTCGCCAAAGCGCTTTCCGTTGACATCACCCAGATCATGAAGAAGATGAACCTGCTAGAGGGTATCTGCCCAGAAGCTATCGATCTGCTGCGAGATAGGCAGTTTTCTCCGGAAGTCGCACGGGCGATCCGGAAGATGCGGCCGACGCGACAAGTTGAGTGCGTGGAACTGATGGTCGCGGCGAACAACGTCACCGTTGCCTATGCCGAGGCTCTCCTGGTTGCCACGCCTGCGTCGCGCTTAGTCGACGGCAAAAAGCCGGCGAAGCTCGTCGGTGTGACACAGGAGCAGATGGGGAAGATGGAGCGAGAAATGAACAATCTGCAGGAGCAGTACAAGATTGTCGAACAGACCTACGGTCAGGACGTGCTGAACCTTGTACTGGCCAAAGGCTACCTTGTGAAGCTGCTGGAATCCGAACCGGTTCTGACATACTTGCGGCAGCGCCAGCCGGACCTCATGCGAGAGTTCGAATCAATCCGCGATGTTGTTTCACTCGAGCAATAGCTCCCGCTATTCACGCACACCTTGATTTAGACACTCCATCGCCAGAGATAAAGATAGTGCGCCTTAGGCTACGTGACCATGGGCTGCTCAAAGAACGCGTCACGCCGTGCCCAAGAACATCTCATGGCGCTCACCACTGAAAGTTGGCGTCCATTCGATGTCAAAGTTGTCGCCAGCATGGCGATACTCCGTCGCGGAGAAGACGATCTGAAGGCCATGTTCGTGGCCGAATCGCTTTAGTTCGTTGATATATCGCCCGAGATCGATATCGTGCATTTCGTGCTGCTTCGGCGTGTCGAGGATAAGGAATCGAAGGGGAATCTGACCATTGAGGTAAGTAAGAGCCTCGATGAGGGCCGCGTGATACGCGAGGACTACTCGTACCTTCGTGCTCCCTTTCAGTTGAGCCAGCGACTCAGGGCCAAACGTCGGTACAAAATCGTCCTTGAAACGGATGTCGTCAGAAACGTTGCTTGTCTGCAAGACATCCAGCCAGCTCAGCAATGCGTCCTTGATAGCGACGCGAAGCTTGACTACGCCGGGAGTCATTTCAGCATCAAGCGTCAGCGTCTGAACTCTATCAATGGCTTTGTCTCGCAGCTCGATTGCCTCCGCCAGTCGCTTGCTCAGCAATTCCGCCCGCTCCAGATCGCGCTTCTTCATTTCGAGATCGAGGACCTGGGTAGTCAACGCGTCGAGTGCAGAGCGAGTGGCCTGCGTGACTGAACTACTCATCGAGAGCTCGCGCTGCCCCTCCAGATCCTTAATATGTAGCTGAACCTGCTGCTGCTGGAGCAGAAAGGTGTCCTTTCGGAGGGTGTTGTATGCCGAAATTCTCTCCAGATCCTTCATCTGGTCCTTAAGGTACAGCAAGTTCTTTGCGTACGACTCCGTGCTGAACGCGAACAATCCGCAACCTTCCACGCCGCAAATCTCGTTGAATGACGCAAACACGCGCTTTGCTTCCTCATTCAAATTTAGCGTCGCAACCTCTTCCTCGATCTCTGAGACGATCTGCGCCATGTTCCCGCTACGCTTGTCGATCTCAGCCACCTCAGCCTCGAGATCGCGCAGACTCTTACGCCGCTCGGCAATAAGTTGCTCCAGAGCCGCAACGGCAGCAGTGTTGGTGACACCCGTCTGTTGCAGGCGCTCCATCTCGGTTCTCAATTGCACCAGTGTGGCAGTCACGTCGCGTAGCGAATCGGGACTGCTGACGGTGGCAGAAGCATCAACCGCTCGACGTCTGTCCAATACCAGTTGGTCCAATCGCTCAAGCTCACGCTTCGCAGCAAGCAGGTCCTTCTTCGCGTCGAAAGAGTTTTTGCAGGGCAGCCGCGCGAGCAGTCTCAGCATCTCCGCATGTTGGTCCTTGATAAATGGGGTTGCCGGCGGAGCGTAGAACGCACTATAGCCGTCATCCTGATCAAGATAGAAAACCGGTAGAAGCGTCGCCATATAGGGCTTGGTGGCGACCTTCGAACTAGACACGAGATTTGGAAACGGCAATCCAAGAAGGTCAAACAGATAGGCGGAGTAGTCTCTTTCGTTAAAAAACTGCTGCCGCGTTCCAGTGGGCTCGATCACTTCCACATCAAGCATGTTGGCACTGTAGACCCGAATCATCGTATACCGCGCACCGTCACATTCGACCTCGAGAACCGCCTTCTCGCAGCGCGCAAAAATGTCGGCTCGGAATTTTACGGGGTATCCGAGGCAATACACGATTGACTGAACGATGGGCGTCTTTCCGGATCCGTTGGGTCCGAACAACTGTGTAATCTCATCTGCGAATTTCAGTCGAGTAGACCCGAGGCCATGCGGGCCGCGCGGCAATATCTGAAGCGAAATAAGTTTCATACCAAGCGCAAATCCAATTGGCGTTCTACTGACAGATTTCGATAGGCACGTTGCACCTGTGCTAGTTTAAGCGCCAGATGATCGTTTCCTTTGGCGGCTTTGCCCACCACTTTCTCCCCGAGATCGGTAATCTGTAATTTTGATTTACGATTGTCGACTCGAACCAACTCCGCAAGCTCAAGAAAGGCAAGCGCCTTTACTGTGCGAACCCGAAGGTTTGCAGACCACCCTAGGTCATGCGCATCCCCCTTGAAACCGGTCGTCGTAGCACTAAGGCATTCACCAACCAACTGTCCCAGTTCAGCCACCGCAGGCTTGCGTCGATCCTTAGCTAGAACGAGAAGCACCATAGCAATGAGAGGAATATGAAAAAGTGCCTCGTTGCTGAGTTGATAGGGGCGAAGTTGCTTTTCTCGCGGGACTGGAATTGCAAGATTCCTGGCCTCCATACGATCAAAAAATTGTTCAAGATTCATGATTGGAACCTCACAAGGACCGCAAGCAACGCGCCAAGCAGCTGTTCGTCCGTCAAATCGAATATCAATTCTTTGCTAGCTAATTGCTCACGAAGCCCCTTGAGATGGGGTCGCAACTTCGAAATACGGAAGTCACCGAAATGCTGAATCACCGTCTTGAAAGTTCCCTCGACCTCAGCCATCAAGGCGAGCAGATTCATTTCACTGACTACTTTCCGATTGGCACGCAGCCAAACATCCCAATCAGTTTTGCAGCGCGCACAAACTTCAACCTCATCATTGTCCGCCCCTGCCGCAACGAGCACGCGCTGAATCACTGATGCCGTCTTGATAGCCTTCTCATCGCCCCCCAAACGCAACGCCTCATATGCGTCATAGGATATAGCCAAAATCTCCAGCAAGTCGCGAATACCAACGCTGGCCTTTTTATCGATGTCCTCCTCACTGAAATCGACTATTACGCCTACCGAACGGTTTTCAATCAGCAAAAGTAGATTCAGCGCAATCTCATGAATCTCTTTTCTACTTAAATCAATTTCACTGTATTCATGAATCCGCTCTCTCGCAAAAGGGAAAAACGATTCTTCTTTTTCCTTAACATACTCGACATCCGCCTCAAATACCAATTTTGCCATTAAGGCACGAATCTGCTCGCTTTCCAGAGCCCCCTTAGAGCACGGGAAGCACGAATTGAATCGCTTTTCAATCTCAACAACGAAAGGATCAGAATATTTAGCCTCGCGAATGTCTGTCAGAATCTCCTCTATCCGATCCTCAAAATTTACGTTAGTAAGAAATACGACTTTCTCGCACGTCTCAAAAAAATTGACCGTGTGACAAAGAAGCTTACCAACAAAACTATCGCGAATAGCCTTGGAATCTTGCTTAGCTTGATTCCGAATTGAAGATTTAAGACCAAATACCTCATTCAAAGTCCAGTTTTCATTTTGCTTTTTCTTTGTTTTAACCTGGACAAATCGATACTTTATCGAACCACCGAAGACCGACCTAACTACAAAATCATCGTGGTAGTCACAGTAGACTCGATCGACTCCGGATGCTTCGAGAATCGCTAGCGCTGCAATCGCGGCAGCCCGCGTTTGGGCCTTATATCGCGCAAACGTGTCGCGCCCCGACTGCTCGCGCGGCTTAACTTCATGAAGCTTCATGCTGCCCCCAAGATTATTATTCCCCGGATACTCACGATCGAATCTATCTACAATAATTCTATACCATTGCTGAATGCGCGGAAATTATACTCAACACCCTCATCATAAATCTTCAATTCAAATCTTGGGAACCAAATATAATTTGCAAATTTACCCCCGCTACACTAATAGGAATGGTCAACCGTTGCGAACATCCCGCCTCTAGGAAAATCGGGCTTCGCCCATACTACCTCGTAGCTCCAGGTCTTCCTTCTTGATGTGCCGGCGGAAAGCTTCCTGCAATCGAACAAACCACTCGCCGTGATGCTGATATTTGTCCCTTGCAATTGGATAGCGGTGAAATAAATCCTGAAGATCATCAAACCAATAGCTATTTTGACCTGCCTTTTTTATCAGAACGGATGGATGCTGAGTTCCCCGCCGAAGCTCCTCGATAACACTCTTGGAGACCACACGCCCATAGGGATACTTTAATAGCCCATTCATCCCCCTAAGCAAATTGAATATTATTGGAATATGATGCTCATCCCCCATCCAATCCCAAAAATCCATAGAAAATCCAAACAAAAAGACCCGCCAACGAAATTCCGCAAACTGAACCAATAGCACCAACTCCATAGATACCGGCTCTATCGCCACAAATGCTCGCAAAGGCGCCTCCGCAGCTATCGACTCGATTTTATCTATCTGACTGTCATAAATTACATCGGGCGGATATTTAAGAGATGCCCCATGCTTCAACCAAACACTGGATATGCCGCTCAACTCCGCAAGAGCATTGATATAGCGCTCTGAAACATCAAGTGTCCCCGCCTCTATAGCGACCCACTCCCTCTCGCTCGGAAAGTCTATCTCCTCAATCAACCTTGATACGGACAGAGATAGATCAAGGCGGGCCTCTTTCATGCGCACACCACAATCAAAGCGCCGAAGAAGCGAGGACGATACGGTGCGAGCTTGGTTTACCTCTCCAAAATAGGCTTCAAGCAAATCAGTTTCTAGGAGGGAGTGTCTTGTTATGCGCTCCAACGAAAGCGGCTCTAGCTCCCAGCCATGATCAGCGCTGGCTTCCCGATAGTCCTCAATTTCATCTTTAAGTGGAGTATTCACACAGAGTAAAACGCGTCGAATCTTTGACGCGAATTTCGTCGACGCCAGCTTGTGAATATCATCAAGCACTTTCGCACGAATATCAGACTGCCTGGTTGTGCAAATAATCGCGGTATACGTATCATCACGCGCGTGATAAACGTGCGCATCACACTTACCCTTTGTCGTTTTCCCGATGAAATTAAACGATGGCTCAAGACATTCAAAACCCGGATAAATTCGAGGAAGGAGATCACTTACAAATCTCTCAAATTCATCATCCCCCATTCCACCAACAAGAATTCGAACACGTTCTTTCACTGTTTTTTTCATTGTGCTATTTATTGTTTAGCGTGAGACCCTGCATCTGATGCGGCGAACCCTTCCGACAAATATACAGCACACCCACACTCGATTCCGGTGGGATAATTGAGTGCTCGTAGGAAATGGCCGTAATCATATGGAGGTACGTCGTCAGGGCGCACCCCACCATTGGAGGGGTGCAAATGCTTCGCCAATCGATTCGCACTCAGAAAGACAACGGAACTGTCGCGCAATCCGTGCAATGAACACCCACATCAGATCAGCGCCGCTCTAAGAACACCACCTGCGCACTCCTCGCAACCCAAAATGGGTATTGCGAGCATCGTGGGCTGGATATAATCTTTCGTCTACGGAATGGAAAAATTCCCTGGTCGATAGAGGCTGCAAGTATCAAACCTCAACATTCTGATCTAATACTCAAGAAATGTGACTTTTTCGCTAGGCTGCCCCGCGCAGCTAAGTACGATTGTTGTGTCACTGGCGGGGAGTGGGGTAAATGGCGGAGAGCAGTCAGAGTTATAGACGGTCGGTTCCGGTGGATTGGCTACGAAGCCCCATCGTCGGGGATAAAACCGCTCTTCTGGAGTACGCTCGCGGCGTTGTCTACAGCCTCTCGACGACGGTCGAAAGACGTGTGAAAGAGATTCACGTTTCCCGTATTCGGCACGCTTTCTCCAAAGTTGGAGAGCCAAGCCTTTATCGTGTCGGCCTTAGGCTCCTTACGTTATTTCGCGAGATTGAGCCTCTGTGGGGGGGATACTGGCTCCTTGCCCCTTTCAGAGTCGTCGAAGTGGAGAGTCGCTTCCTATTCGTCGGTGCGGTTCCGTTGGCACACGGGCACCTGGGAAGCGTAACCAACGAGGGACTGGGGCGATTCATATCAGAAGATGTCGCCGTCCGATTTCCGCACCAGAGCATCGAAAGCTGGGTGGGCATCGGGATATCGGATCCTGCGACGCTCGTGGCCGCCTTCCGCAAAGACCACCGGCGCTGTGCCACACCAACAATCGACCTCCCCGACCTTGAATTCTTGAAATTCACTAAAGCGGGCTCGAGACTTGACCGCCAGTTCATCTGGGCGCGAGCTGCGTGTCCCGCACTGGCTGATGACCGAATTGCAATTTGCAGGCAGAGATACGGCGATATCTATAGATATTTTTCCGCTGATCTTCGAGACGGTAAGACCTATACCGAGGCCCCGATTGAACCGTCATTCCTTCCCAGACTGATATATGCCCTGTCCAGCTGTTCTGGCACCCCTGTGATGGTCCACGTCCAGCATGGATCGTCGGTAACGGAAGTGACTGTTCCCGAGCGCTTGCCTCTGGAAGAGTATCGGCTCGCGTTACTGCTATCGAAAGGCATAACCCGCCGAGGGAACAGGTCAACATACGTGTTGGCACCTCACCTTGC
>JGI24741J21665_1000534_pt1 | contig 11620 bp, 10 predicted proteins | sample KBSCornC7_FD_21665 | JGI IMG/M metagenome (IMG submission 21665) | reverse complement strand
AAATCATCAAAGCAATCAAGCATATCATCGTTAAGCTGGCGGGCAATCAGGTAATGATGCAGCGCCTGCCGTAAGCCCCGCCAGGTTGGAGTGTTAATCGCTACTCCCTGTAGTCGCAGTGCCACCAGCGGTCCCAGCGCATGAATGAATGACCGCTGAGCCAAAAAAGCCAAATCACCAAACTCCGGCAGGCTGCCAATTGTAATGTGGCCCGCCGCATGACGGAAACGACAGTGGTACACCTCCCAGGCATTAGCGGCGTCCACCTCGTCGAACGCCGCCTGGACCAGCTGTTGTATGTCAGGGTCAGTAGCACCGAACCGCTGGTAGTGCCTCAGCGACAAACGTATTGCCACATTAGCAACCGAAAGCTGCTCGGGCTGACCCTCATCATCGATAAAATCATCATAAATAACATAGGCCAGCCAAGCGTAAACGTTGGCCTGTCCCAGATAACACAGGTCCTGCCGATCAACCTCAGGATGACCCGCGGAGACAAATGCCGCCAGCAAGCCGATCTCGTAATTAGTATCAGCTTGCTGGATGCGCTGCAGCAATATCGTCATCGGCTCTCGCAGCGCTGGCGGTATCGTCGATACTTCCCGGAAGCAGGCTTGTATAATGTCATCATGCATCGCCTGCCAGTGCCGCTTTGAAGCCTGGGCCTGGGCCTTACTTTGTGCTTTTTCGGTATCGGACGATGCGTAAAGCTGGAGCGTAATGTCAGCCCGTAACATGGCTATCTCCGCCTGAGAATCGCCAATTTTGCTGGCGGCCAGCCAACTTGCCGCTTTGCTTCTGAGGCGAGGGTCATCCAGCCGGCTGACCACCTGCCATAGGCGGCCAGAGTAACCACCGTCAGCCAAAGATACTGATGCAAGCCTATCCAGGTAGTCCAGCAAGCTCGGCAGCATTGCACCAGCCTGCTGCAGGCATAAAGCGATACGGGCATTAGCTACCAGGTCCACCGCTCCACTTTGGGCCGCATACGGGCCGCCAACCGCCTGCTCCGTTAACACCAAGCGCTTGGCTGCGTAGGCTAAGATTGTGCCGTTAACTACCGAGGGTGCATGTTTTTGCAAGGCGATCAGGACTGCAAATATCTTGTCAAGGTCACCATCTTGGATCCATGACGCAGTGAGCTTGGTACTTAGGCGGCGCACCAGCTGATCGCGGAGCACAATCATCTCCCGTTCCCGTTGACCATTTGCAGCGCGGAGGTCCAGGGGTAGGCTCAGGAGTATCTCCGCGGCTTGCCGATCAGATAGGCGGACTATGGTACTGACGCGTAAAAAATGCTCAATTCGCAGCAGCAGCTCCGCTTTAAGATTCATGCCTACAATACTTTTTTGGGGAAGGCTACCACAAACTCGGTGTGGTCCATGGTCGGCTCTAGCGTCAATGTGCCCTTAAAATGCAACTCAACCATTTGCTTGGCAATATACAGCCCGATGCCCATGCCTTTTTTGGTGGAGCCTTGGAGTGGTTTAAACAGAACCTTGCGTTGCGGGCGCGAAATGCCGCTGCCCCAATCGCGAATCCGTAATCTAATCTGATGCTGTGTCTCACTCAATATAACCTGAACTCGGCGCTCAGCCTGACTGCCAGCGACGTTCTTGTAGGCATCAATGGCATTGGTTACCAAAATAGTGACTACTTGGCTGTAGCGGATGGGGTCGCCCATATATCGATATTCCGAAGTGTCAGCCGGAAACTGCCAGTCCAGCTGCACATCGGCCTTGCCCGCCTTATAGTGCATAAATTGCATAACTTCGTTGGTTTGTACCGCAATATTGAAGTTGCTCTCCTGAACGTTGCCATGCAGGCGATCGCGGACGCTATCCACCATATTATCCAGGTGCCCAATTATATGCTGCGTCCGCTCGATAGCATCAGAGTGCCGCTTACCGTGCAAACTTTCGATCTCCAGGTTCAAAACGGTCAAATAGTTAGCCAGATCGTGCAGCAATGAGGTGCTTAGCTGGCCAATCTCAGCAAAGTTGTACATCTGTTGCATTTCTTCCACCTGCATTTTGCGCAACTGCAACGTTCGCTCCTGCACCCGTGTTTTTAGCATAGCTTTCTCTTGCAATAACGCAGCTTCGGCCTGGGTGGCTCGAGTTAGTGAGTGCTCGACCTTGCGACCAAACAGCCAGGATACTAAAGCCAGGATTATAAAGACGACGCAGTAACCAGATACATCGCCAAGGCTAGCGTCTTTATAGTGCTCGTCTGTGGAATAAAAAGTTTGCGTGCTAAGCCCTAATTTTATAAGAAGCACCGCCGCACATGATATAATACCTGCATACAAGGCATGCCCAGAATTGAGCAACGTACTGCCTAGCACTATTACCAGACCAAACATCAATACGCCGATAGAGGTTGCTAACCCCCATTGCCAGACGATATTGCTGGCCAAGAAACCATAAAAAAGCAGCAGCATATATGCTGCTGTACGATAATAGCGTGCCCGCGAAATCCAAAATACACCAGCCAGGTATACAAAGGTCACGGCGCACGCTATCAGGCGGCCAAGGACATAGCTATGCCCAACTATGCTGTAGCTTATCAGCAGCAAAATTGTAAAGGCGGCCATTGCTATGCCTGTACCAAGCAATACAATGTTGAAGATTACTTCGCGATTACGGAGCTGAGGCTCTTCTTGCCGCGAAGCGATAAAAACCTGATAAAATTTTGAACTGCTATTTTGGCTACTGGCGGCCATTATCTACCTTATCTTATCTATTTCGACGCCTTGTCAAACCATGATTTGCCGGCGCTGAATTGCTGGTCTAGGCTGTCGCGCACTTGTGTATCTTGGCGTGCATCCGTGTCCGTCAGAATCGCAAGGAGAGTTTCACTCATGTCCTGGTTCCTTTCTTGGGGTTATCTCACGAGGCATCGTCGACCATGTATCCAATGCCGTAGGCCGTTTTAATCAGAGGTTTAGGAAAAGGACGATCTACTTTGTCACGTAGACGTTTGATATGTACATCGACAGTGTTATTCCAGCCGTCCTTGTGCGATTCCCAAACGTGATCGAAAATCATAGATCGCGTGACTGTGCGTCCGCGATTGCGAACCAGATACTCTAAGATGTCGAACTCTTTACGCCGCAGGGTGATAGGCACCCCTGACCGTTTGACACGGCGGCGACCGATATCGATGGTTAAATCGCATACCTTAATGAGCTCATCATCTTGCATATGGCTGCCCCGTCGGGACAGCGCGATGATCCGGGCTCGTAATTCGTCAATATTAAACGGCTTAGTGACATAGTCGTCAGCCCCACTATCCAAGAGACGGACCTGACTTATAGTATCCTTGACTCCCGATAATATCAATATCGGTGTTGTAACATGGGCTGCGCGTAGTTCGTAGCAAACGTCATAACCGTTCATATCGGGCAAACCGAGGTCAAGCAGAATAACTCCGTATTGTACGGCTCTGGCCCGATCGATGCCTTCTTCGCCTTTATGCACTACGTCAACGACAAAGTGAACTTTCAGCTGGCGCCGAAGGCTTTCGGCTAGTAGTTTGTTGTCTTCGATAATCAGTATTTTCATGCAGTCATGCGCCCACTTCTCTATAAATAGTACAGGGATAATCTTAAAAAGTGATTAACTTTTACATATTTGGGAGGCTTTTTTGCCTCTGGCCGTCAGATTACGGGCATATTAACCTCGATGTAATATCTTTTTAAGATTTTTAGCGTTTACTAGATTCAGTGGCGACAAAAAGACGATGTGCCCCTTTTGGCTGTGCCTGGCCATTATCCCGAGCTTCCTAATCCTGCTGATTCTATATTCTGGGGCATCTATCGTCTTTTGCCGTCCGTATATGCGGACATTCTACGTTAGCCTTATTTACGGCCTACAGATTAGTTAAAGCTCTGTAGGTTTTTGGCGATCTTCTGGCCTATGGGCGCCAGCTTTTGCCCGTAGCTACTAAGATCCTTGAGCTGTGGATCGTTCTCCTGGAAGGCAAAGTCATATACCAGCTCCACTACTACACGCCCCTGACGAAAGGCCAGAGCATTTTGATGATCTTTGGGTGTGCGGTATAAATACGCCTCATTACCCATGGCCGGGGCCTGTGTTTTGCTGTCGTTGCCCTCACCTACGCTGATATACAACAGTCCCTGTAGCGCCGCCTGGCTGTTCTCGTAGGTGGTAGTCGTAACCTGCAGGCTGTGGGACTTGGTACCTACCAGCGTCTTATATTCGGGATAGTTACTGAGGCGCTCGCAAGAATTGCGCAGGTAATTTGTTTGGGTCTTGTAGTTACTGACTTGTGAGAAGTCGGCAACACCGGTACCTGTTGGCCAGGACGAACGCACCAGCGGGCTAGCATCCACGCCTGATAACTGCTTCATATCGCTATTGTCCACCAGGTCACAAGCCTTCACGCTTTTCTGGATGAAGGTAGGCGTGTCGTAACTAACGGTTGAGACGCCCTTGGGCTTGGTCTGTAGGTTGGTTAGATTATCCACTGCCTTCTTGACGAGCGGCTCAACCTTGCTTGGATCGGTTAGATCAAAGTCCAAAGTTATTGCTGTTCCGTCCTTACGCAGCATATAGCTGGGCTGATCGGCGTTCCTGGTGGATTTGTATGTCTGGTAACCGCCCATGTCAGCCTGCTTTACATAGGATAAAGCAGAGATCTGTCGATCAATCTCACTTTCAGTAACCGTGAAAGACTGGTTAACACTTACATCAATGGAATCAACAGCATTAGTATTAGTGCTACCTGCTTTTGAGCCGTTATCTATACCATAGTGGCAGCCAATGCTGTCACTGGAAAGCGGAAAGTTATTAGGGTTTGGGGCAAAAGCCGCCTCACCGGACTTATCCAGGTAGTTCTGCTGTACCGGATATCCAAAACCGTTTGGATACAGCCGCAGCCCCTGATTTTGGATGTCTTGTATTGTCAGGATCGAACAGCCTGGCAGGATAACCTCGCCGCTGCGAAGCGTCTGAGCGCCATCCTTGGCAGTGAGCTTAATGGCCATAGGGTCACCCACGCCGCTAGCGAGTTTTTGGCGGTCGTAGCCAGCACGATCGTAGTAAAGTGATGTATCACCGCTGTTGCTGCCAGTACCACTTTTCTTGTGCTTTGAGCTATATGCACCAAAGATAGCTACAGCAATCAATATAAGTAATATGGCAAGCAGCACGAGCTTAAGCCACAGTGGACGGCGTGGCGGCTGCGGCGATATACCGGCGCTGAAAGCAGGCTCAGGTGAGCTATCGGGTTGTTGCGGTTGCTGAGATTGTGGTGCTGGGGGCTCCATGTAATGTACTCCTGGATACTAGTTGTTTGCCATAAACGTAATAATCGTACCATATCGTACCGTCTTGGCGTCGTTGGAAAACTAACAAAAAACTGAAGTTTGCCCTTTAGCCAAGCTTGCCTGTAACTTAGGAAAGTATTAGGCAAAAATAATAAAGCACCAGCTGGTTTGCACCGCAGCTTGTGGCCTATCAGGAAGGATGGGTTCGTCCAGGCAACGCACCATGCGCCCATCCGGCCATTTGGCTAACCGTATGGATATATGCACGGGCGTTGACTGGCGTGATACGAATGGCGGCCAAGCCAAGCGCATCAGCAAGTTCAGAAATCATAGCTGCAGTGCCGAAAATAAGAATTAGTGGGGAGCCGGTCAGACGGAAGAAGATAGGTTGCAAGCGGAATATATATGCGTGGGTGGCTCCTGGCACACACGCAAACTGGTTAGTAAGCAGCGCCTGTTGTACAAATTTCTGGAAGACCAGCAATAGTTTGGATTTCCAAACAAAGGTCTTTGGTGCATCAAAAGTAGAGCATATGCTCACTTTTTTTGAAACAAAGAATCCTACTGCTTTGAGTACCATAAACTATCCTTATTATTTGTGACGCTTGCCATGCAGTATGGCGCCTTCCCAAGAGAAAATCAAGACATATCTGTTGTGTAATCTGCAGTATCACCGGACGGGAGCCTGGCTTCAAGAGAAGCCAGCAATAACTTGACGCTTATGGTAAATTCGGAGTAATCTTAAGCTAAGCTTGGTAAACGCTTAATTTACCAAAATAACAACAAGTAAAGGCCGGAATAACACCGTATGGACCAAAAAAACTTCTTCTCGTCACTGAAAACTAAGTTCGCCAACTTACCGCGAGCCAACGTATTGGCTGGCGCCTCGGCAGCAATTGCCGTGGCTTTTGTAGGTTACTTATTATTGTCAACCTCGGCGGCCAGCTGGTTTGCCAGCCTTAATCCGGCTGATGGTACACTCAGCGGCAACGTTAGCGTTATTAATGATGCCTCCGGCAAAGTATTGCAGTTCGGCAGCCCATCTACTGGAGGCGGTGGAACTGACCCCGCGGGTAGCTGGCCATCAGCACCTCCGGCTAAAATTTGTACTAACGAAAATGGGGTTTTGACAGCTCCGCCAACACCGCCAGCCAATGCCATTACCGTTCCAGCAGGCGACAACAGCAAGTTTGACTTTTCAAAATCAAACACCAAGTACTGGTTTGCAACTGGCGTTCACACTCTGGGTACCGGCCAGTACGCCCAAATCGAGCCTGCCTCAGACAGCGAATATATCGGTGCGCCAGGCGCCATTTTGGACGGGCAGAAAGTTAACCTCTATGCCTTCACGCAACATGCCACCAACGTACGTATCGCCTACCTGGAAATCCGTAACTTCGGTAAAGCCGGTGACAATAATAACGAAGCTGTCGTCAACCACGACGCCGGCGACAACTGGACCATCGAGTACAACAACATTCACAACGTAGCCGGTGCCGGGGTCTTCCTGGGCAGCAACAATGTTGTTCGCTACAACTGCCTAAAGGACAACGGCCAGTACGGCTTCAGTATGTATAAAGATCCCGTACCAGGCGATTCCTCTATTAAGAACATCGTGCTTGACCACAACGAAATTGCTGGCAACAACACCGACAACTGGGAAGCCAAAATTGATGGTTGTGGCTGTACCGGCGGCGGTAAATTCTGGGACACTAAGGGTGCTGTCGTCAGCAACAACTACGTCCACGATAACCTCAGCGTAGCGCTGTGGGCCGACACTAACGACATCGACTTCCTTTTCGAAGGCAACTGGATCGAAAACAACCAAGCTGAAGCTATTTGGTACGAAATCAGCTACAACGCTGCCATCCGTAACAACGTCATCAAGGGCAATGCCAAGCAATCCGGCGGTGAGTTCGCTAAAAATGGCGATAACTTCCCCGAAGCAGCCGTATATATTTCCGAATCAGGCGGTGACAGCCGTGTACAGTCCAAGACCATCGGGTCACCAGTTATCGACATCAGCCACAACCTGTTTATCGACAACTGGAGCGGTATTACACTCTGGGAAAACGCCGACCGTTACTGTAACTCCCCGGCCAACACCAGCGATGGTTACTGCACCATGGTAAACCCCAACGTTACACTGAAGAGCTGTGCTTCCGGCATTATCGCCAACGAGCCCTACTACTCCGACTGCCGTTGGAAAACCAAGAACGTTACCATTAGTAACAACGAATTCCATCATAACCCGGCCAACGTCGGCAACTGTGACCCCAAATATTGTGGCCACATGGCAATCCTCAGTAACTACGGCACGTACCCAAGCTGGTCACCGTACAAGGGCAACGTCATCCAAAAAGCTATTACCTACAATCAGAACAACAAGTGGAGCAACAATAAGTACTTTGGTACCTGGAGCTTCGTGTCTGAGAGTACCGACATCAGCCAAAACTGGAATACCTGGCGTGGCGGCCCTTTCAATCAGGACGCTGGTAGCTCAATGCAATAGCGATATGAACAAATGTTCACTAGCCGTAAGCACTTTGATTTGATACTATCACTAACATAAGTATGTAAGAGAAAAACTATGGCACGACTACCACAACCAGGCGGAGACGAGAATACTTGGGGACAGGTGCTAAACGATTTTCTGGCTGTTGCGCACACATCAGACGGTAAAATTTCTCCTAGCGGCGGTATAGCCGACGATTCTATCCCCGCCAGCAAGCTCCAAAGCAGCTCTATTACAAATACTCAGTTAAATACCGGCAGTGGCTCTGACGGCCAAGTGCTAACCAAGCAGGCAGCCGCCGCCGGAGGCTTTGCCTGGACCTCAGTGGCAGGCTCACCAAATGCCACCACCAGCAGTACTGGTATGGTCCAGTTGGCTGGCGATCTGGGCGGCACCGGTACCGCGGCGACTGCACCGGTGATCAGCAACAACGCTATCACCACCGTCAAAATTAACGACAGTGCGGTAACTTCCGCTAAAATTGCCGATGGCACCATTGTTGACGGTGATATCTCAAGCAGCGCTGCGATCGCCAAAAGCAAATTGGCGGCGCTGAATATTGCTGATGCCGATGTGGCAGCTGGCGCAGCAATCGCTAAAAGTAAGTTAGCAGCGCTGAACATCGGCGACAGCGACGTTAACGCCATCTCTGAAAGCAAAATTACCAACCTAACTACTGACCTGGCCTCCAAGACCAGTGTCACTAATGGTGGTGGTGAAACGTACTTCGACGCCCTAAACTCCGGCACTGCCAAAACTTTGGACCTGGCCAATGGCAACGTCCAAAAGCTAACACTTACCGGCAACTGCACAATTACCCTTACCAGCCCCGCCACGGGCGCCTACCGTTCTCTAATGATCTATGTCTTCCAGGATGGCACCGGCTCGCGCACTATCACCTGGCCTGGCTCGGTTAAATGGGGCACCGCTGGCGCACCAACATTATCTACTGCCGCCGGCAAGATGGATAAGATTTTGCTTGACACCGTAGATGGTGGCACCACCTGGTACGGTACGGCTGGCCCTGGAGGCTTCTAGTATGCTGGGATCTGCGCGCAGCGCACTTATGAAAAAAGCTTCTAGTGGCGGGACGTTTCCGGCACCGGTTGCAGCCTATGGATTCAGCGAAGGCAGCGGCACTACCACGGCAGACGCTTCGGGTAACGGCCATACGCTGACATTAAATGGAACTTCCTGGGAGCCAAACGGGCATACTGGTTCAGCCCTTACCAATACAACTACCGCCCAAGGCGCAACTTCGTTTTTTACTAACCCTACAGCCGCAATTACACTTATGGCATGGGTAAAGCCACTTGATCTAACGACTAATACTACTCACTATGCATTGGGCTTCCTCGATGCAGGCGGCAGTACATACGTTGGTATTTTCACGCAACGGCAAGACTTCGGCAGCAACCACAATGTGCTCCAGTGCGATCTTAAGCTTAACGGTACGCTCAACGAATATGCTGGACCAGCATTAACGGTGGGCACCTGGGTACATTTAGCTATGACTTACAATGGGTCTACCGTCGTAGTATATAAAGACGGCGTTGCAGTCAACACCACGCCAGCTACGGGCGCTATCACTACTGGCGACGGTCTGTATGTAGCTGGTTGGTCCTTATCATCGCCGGAAGATACTGATGTGGTAGTTGATGACGCCCGTGTTTTCAGTGTAGCTTTAACCTCCGCTGAAGTAATAGCCGCCATGAACACACCCGTCGCTTAAAGCGCCAGCAACTTTTTAACTTCTTCCAACCGATAACGGGCGATTTTTTCGATTAGCTCGTACGGCATCGGCTGATCGAGTGGAAATTTCACCGAACCTTTAGCACCCTGATATGGAGACAGCTCCTTGCGAAACGCCTCATTGCCCGACGGCGTCGCGTAAAACCCGATATGGCTTTGCCAGCCGCCAAAATAGACGACTGGCTTGCCTTTGTATTTGAATGCCGGCATACCGTAGCTGATACCTTCATTCGCCTCGGGGATAGCTGTACGTATCGTTTGCCGCACCTGCCGCAGAATAGTCTGCACGGTTTCCGGAAAATCCCGGATGTAAGCATCGGTATCAACAGGCTTGCTCATACATTCATTCTAACTTTTAAACACTAGTTTTGCACCGTCACTTTTACGATCGATGTCGAACTAGCATCTTTATTACGCAGTGTTAGTCGCGCCCATGCGCCTGCCTGAGATGGTCTCTATGTAGCAGGTGATCACTACAAGTTCTGAAGAACCCTTTCTTTACTTCAGCTCAGTGTATTTCTTATGGCTTCCCCTGGCTTTGGCTATTGGGTATTTAGCTTCGTTCTTCTTCATTTTGCGCTGGAATGCTGCCACCAGATCGACATCAAGCTTATTTGAAAGTAACAGTACCCAGTAAAAAACATCGGCGATCTCGTCGGCGATGTCTTCCTTGTGCCGTATCGAGTGCTCAGCCATCTCCGCCGGGCTCTTCCATTGGAAGTGCTCCATGACTTCGGCTGCCTCAAGGGCTAAAGATATCGCCAAATCTTTAGGATTATGAAACTGGTCCCAGTCGCGGTCATCGCAAAAGGTCCGAATTATTTTTTGTAAATCGTGTAGTGAGGGTTGTGCGTCTGCCATAGCTTTATTGTACGCCTGTACGCCAAAAAAATATGGCTGAGATCCAGCTGGGCGACACGCCCGACGCATCTGGTGCTACCGCCCGTCATATGCTACGGTGTTTTGGATGGACAAAGACAAGCGAGTACCCATAGAGCCTCTCCAGCAGGCCCAATACCTGCCCACCGACCGCCAGGCCGAAACTATAGCCAACGTCTTCGGTATGGCCAATCCTGAAGAGCGCGAAATCGCTCACCTTTCGCCCGAAGAGCAGGTTGAATACATGCTCGACCTGAATGCTTCATTCTTTCGGTCAGCCGAGGCCTACTGGGAGCAGGCTACCGAGCTGGCGATTGTCGTCACCACACCAACGGGCGGCAGCCTTGTACAAGGCCTAGAGCGTAACGAGCAAACCGGCAAGTCCGAGCAGCGCTTCACCCTGGTACCGCATAATAATCGCGCCGGGGAAAGGCAACACGGGCAGACCTTTTCGATGCGTGCCATGCTCGCTATCATAAACCGTTATTCGTACGACCTGTCGCAAACGCTTAACGACCGCGCCGACTATTTATATGAGACTAATCCTCACGACGACGACTTTTGTGCCATATTGGCCCGCGACCTTACCAACTGCATCACCAAGGGTTTCCGCAGCGGCGAGATAGAACCCTTTAGCCACGATGCCTTCAGGCTTGGTACGTCTGGCGACCAACTGGTTCGTACCTACGTTGCTGCATTCAGCCTGCAGCGATTGGCCACCCGCAAAATCAAAGACATGCTGGCTGACGACGCGCTGGCGCCATACTTTATTGATCGTTTCCTGGAATTAGCCCAGGAAGGCCAGGAACTGGCTACCGAGTACCCCGGGCTCCTCGAAACGCTGGCCACGCACATTGCCACCACCCAGAACAAACAGCCAAACTACATAGAAGACGCCCTGGACCGCTTGGCTCGCAAAGCATACACCGAACAGGATTTTATCGCCGACATATTAGAGAACGGCCCCGCTACAAGCGAAAAATCACATAAGTCCTTCCTTATCGAGGTAGCAGCCGCCCAGATGGTGGCCGGGGCTGTACAAGAAGAGTTCACCGAGATAGATAGCCCGCAGCAGCGCATTGCCCAACGACTGGCCCAATACCTGCAGCAACCTACAGCTGCTCCCGAAAGTAGCGAGCTTATTACAGCCTGGCAAGAAGTTTACAACCGGCGCCTGCACA
>JGI24741J21665_1000527_pt1 | contig 11685 bp, 8 predicted proteins | sample KBSCornC7_FD_21665 | JGI IMG/M metagenome (IMG submission 21665) | reverse complement strand
CAGCAGATGCGCAAGCAACGCGCCGCGCGACGGGTAAGGATTCAGCCCGGGTCCGGAATTGCGCGAACGGATTCGTTCGGTGATATCGATGACGGATACCGGCAAGCGTTCGCGGATGTGGGTGTGCAATTCGATGTTGACGGGCGTGTCGCGATGTTCGCCCAGCACCGCGGGAGGTGATCCCGCTGCCGGCTTGAAAACCCGGTGCCGCCAGTGGTCGAACGACTGCACGTATCCGGTTGCTTGCATCAGCCGGGTGGCTGCATCGATATCGTCCTCGTCGATCAGAAGATCGATGTCGGCCATCGGCCTGTCGCCCGCTGCGTAGATGCCGAGCGCGTGCAACGCGGCGCCTTTCAGCGGAGTCATCGCCAGACCGGCGTCACGGGCTCGCGCATCGATCTGGGCCAGCAGCGCCACGATCCTGGTGTGGCGGGTCGCAACGTGTTCGTGCTGATCTTCCAGGAAGTGCCGCCAGCGCGTGTGCGTCCAGCCCGAGCGATTCCGCAGCAACGGCGAGACGCCGTGCGCAGCAGCGACCGCCATTGCAAGCCGCCATTCGAGATCGCTCCATGCCGGCGTCGCACTGCCGGGATGCGCCAGTTCCGCGGCAATCGCCTCGGTGGTGCGGTGCAGGCCCGCCCTAATGGTTTTGAGCGGTGGCAACACGGCGCAGCGGTACGGCATGTTTGCGGGAAGGCGCCGGCGCCGGTGTCGCGTCGGGGTTGCGATGCAGGGGCTCGCTCGCGATCAGCGCATTCCATTGCGCATCCAGCGCGGCAAATGCCTGCCCCGAGGATTGGGGCGAACCGGCGTCGCGCGATTGCTGCAGGGCAACCTGTTCGTGCAGCAGGTCGCGTATGCAGCGATAGAACGTGGAATCGTAGGTGCCGCGGAACATCATGGCCAGGTCGCCACTGTCGCGCCAGTGGGTCTTGTCGCCGAGCTGGGCCTTCACCTGCTCGAAGAACGCGGTGCCCGGGAGCGGATACGACACGCTGACGCCGATGTCATCGGGTGCGGCGAGCGTGACCAGTTCGCGGGTCGCGAGCAGATCGGACAGTTGCTCGCCGAGATAGCCGAGCTGGATGAAGAAGCCGACCCGGATGCCGCGCGCGCCGAGCCGTTTGCGTGCTTCGACCAGCCGGGGGACCCGCGTGCCCTTGGCCATCCAGTCGAGCACGCGCTGGCTGCCGCTCTCCGCGCCGATCCAGGCCTCAGCGCAACCGGCGCGTTCCAGCGCGGCGGCCATCGGTTCGGTCGAGAGGTCGGCGCGGGTCTGGATCGTGAACGGCACGCCGCCGTCGTCCTCGTGCAAGCGTTCGGCGAATGCGTTCACCCAATCGCCGTGGAATCCGAAGATGTCGTCGGCGAACCAGATGTGGTCGGGGCGGAAGGCGCGCTTCAGGTAGCTCATTTCCACGGCGACTTCGCCAGCGTCGCGGCGCAGGTAGTGATTGCCCCAGATCGGCTTGGCGCACCAGTTGCAGTGGAACGGACAACCGCGCGAGGCGGTCATGTTGAGGCTGAAGTAGCCGTGTCGTTCCAGCCACAGCGTCCGGTAACGTTCGATGTCGATCAGGTCCCAGGCTGGGAGGCCGGCGAGTTGTGCATCCGGCGGTTGGATGCCGAGGCGGGTCGTTCGCGGTTCCCCGCCGTCGAGGATGGAAATGCCGGATACGCCAGCCACCCAGCCTTGGGTATCGGTGTGCGGGATCGAGTCCAGTCGCTCGATCAACCGGGCGAGCGCCGCGATGCCTTCGCCCATCAGCACAACGTCGGCGCCTGCGGCAAGAAAGACTTCCGGCTGATCGGAAGCGTCCGAACCGGCGACGATCACCCGCGCGCCGCGCGCGCGTGCCGAGGCGATCATCCGGCATGCGGCTTCGCGCATCCGGCCAAGACACATCTTGGTCAGGAAGTTGAAGTTGTCCTCATACAGGACCACGACATCCGGCTGCGCGGACGGCAGGGACCGTTCGTACGCCTCGACGCCTTTGGCAAGCATCGCGTCGAACAGCGTGACGGTGTGTCCCATCCGCCGCAGCAGTGCGGCGACCTGGATGGTCGCGAGTGGGGGGTAGGGCTTGCCGCGTTCCCGCTGCTTGGGGTCGTACTCCAGAAAATAGGAATGGGTGACCTGGATCTTCAACATCGGCGAAGAAACCCTCTGGGACGCCTTCCCGAACAGCGCATGAGAGTGAGTGCCGCAAGCCGTGCTGCAGGTTGCCGGCCGCGTTTCGGGTGGCGCTTGCACCGGATGCGCAACTTTTTCCCCCCGGTTTCGCACCTACGGTGCCATCCGGAGATTGCGAATCGTGCGATCAAACCTGGAGCCTTCGATCGAGCGTCACGGCGCGATCCAGGCTGGCGATCGGTGTCGCCGGAAGGTGTTACCGCCGCCCGAACCCGCTTGCCCCTCCCCCAGCGCAACCAAGCGGGTTCTGGGTGGCGTTTTCCGTTTCGAGAGCGACAGCCACGATTTGATCGGCTTGGTCGAGGCCGCGTACGGAGGGCTGCCGGCCCAAACGTTCCCGGACGTCGCCGCCGAATTCCGGATCGAAATGCAGTTGCTGCCGCGGCGCGCGAATCCGTGGACGATCGAGCCTCCGGCGCCGCGGATACGGCAGGAAGGCAATCGGCTTCGCGCCGACATCGATGCGTCGAATTACGTGGTGATCGACCCCGCATGCCGGTGCGCGCGGGTCGTGGCATCGGAGGACATGCTGCAGCATGCGTATCATCTGCGCTGCGAATTGATCGAGTTCGCGGTGTTCATCCTGGCCGCGCGCGGGATCGGCCTGGTGCCCTTGCACGCCGCGTGCGTGGGACGCAACGGCCGCGGACTGCTGATACTCGGCGGCAGCGGTTCGGGCAAATCGACGCTGGCACTGCACGGCCTGCTGCGGGGATTGGATCTGCTTGCCGAGGACGCGGTTTTCGTGCATCCGTCGCACCTGTTGGCGGCCGGCGTTCCCAACTATCTGCATTTGAAAAGCGATGCCCTCGATTTCGTGGCGAACGGCGCGGTCCGCGGCTGGATCGCGCATGCGCCGGTCATACGCCGCCGCAGCGGCGTCAGGAAATTCGAAGTCGATCTGCGGCAAGGATACGGCCGGCCGGCCACGTGTCCGTTGGCGTTGGTCGGCGCGGTGTTCGTGTCCGCCCGAGCCGCCGATCGTCCCGACGCGTTGTTGACGCGGCTTGGCGCGTACGAAGCAGGATGCCTGCTCGAAGCCGACCAGCCCTACGCGCCGAGCCAACCCGGTTGGCGGTATTTCAAGCGGGAGATCATCGACAGGGGTATCCATCAATTGCGGCGCGGACGTCATCCGCGCGATTCCGTCGATGCGCTCTGCCGATTGCTCGACTGACGCGCGCTGCGCGTCCGCGACAATGGCCACTTCGGTTTTGCCGCGGCGCCGACGTTTCGACCTGCTGCGTGAATTCGCACCCGTGATCGGGCGCGCCGACGCGATCCGCGCGGGCGCACACGTGCTGTTGTCGTTGATCGCGGCGCTGATGGGAAGCGTCGCCGCCATCGTGCTCGTTCCCCTGATCCAATCCGGTCGCGCACCGATGTTCGGTGGCCACGTGTTGGCGCTGCCGGCGAGCGCCGGGGCGCTGATGGCGATCTTCGTGGCGGCGATAGGAAGCCACGTATTCCTGCGCTGGTTCGTCTCCGGACTGGGCGCCCGCATCGTCAGCAACTGCGCCATGCGATTGCGGGACAGGGTGCACGCGCGGCTGATCGATGCCGACGTCGCCGCCCTGAACGGGTTGACCTCGGCCGAAATCGCCAATGTCCTGACCGCCAACGTCGAACTCGTCACCCAGGGAGTCGGCGCGACGTTGCAGTTGCTGGTGGCCGGCGTTACGACCGCCGTCAACCTCGCATTCGCTTTCTGGGTATCGCCGGTGCTCACGCTGGTCCTGCCGGTGCTGGCGGGACTCGGTCTCGTTGCGATGCGTTGGCATGGGCGCGAGCAGTCGCGGGTCAGTCGGCAATACGTCGAAGACACGACCCGGCTGTTCTGGTTCAGCGAGGACTTTCCGCGACGACTCCGCCACGTTCGTTCGTTCGAACGCGAAGACACGGAAAGGGCCGGTTATGGCGCGACCTCCGCGAGGCTCGCGCATGCCTATCGGCGCCAGATCGAATTGACCGCGTCCGGGAAACTCGTCGTGGAACTGCTCGCGACGGTCGGCATGGTCGGGGTCTTCCTGATCGCCGGGCATTGGCACGGCGTCGACCAGGCATCGTTGATCGCGGTGGGCCTGTTGCTTGGCCGCCTGCTGCCCTACATGGCTTCGACCCGCCACAACTTCCAGCAGCTGCGCCTGGCCGTGCCGGCATTCGAACTCTGGCAACGCTATGCGAACCTGGACCAGGCTCGGCGGTCCGCGCAAACGGCGACGGACACCCGCGACACTGCACGGCGCCTGCACATCGAACGCGTGCGGNTGGAATGGCCTTCGCTGCGCGTCGANGTCGAGGACCTGGCGCTGGTTCCCGGTGAGTTGACGCTGGTTGCCGGCGACTCCGGCATCGGCAAGAGCAGCCTGGTGGATGTTCTGGCGGGAATGACGGCGCCGGTGTTGTTTGCGGCGCGCAGTGACGGACGTTTCGTGGATTTCGACACGTACCGCCAATTCGTGCGCAAGGGTGCCTATGTCAGCCAGAGCGTGCACCCATGGCAGCGCACGGTCCGCGAGTGCCTGCTGTGGGCCGAGCCTGGCAGCGCCGACGAACATTTGCGCAAAGCACTGGCGGATGTGGGCCTCGACGTGCGCCTGCGCGGTGCGCACGATGGTCTCGACCTGGAGCTGCAAGGCTCGTCCTGCCGATTGTCCGGCGGTGAACTGCAGCGGCTGCTGCTGGCCCAGGTAATCCTGCGGCAACCGGTGATTGCCGTGCTGGACGAAGCCACCGGTGCGCTTGATGCACATTCCGAAATGAGCGTGCTCGCCGCATTGAAGCGGCGCTTGCCACGAACGATCCTGATCGTCGTGTCGCACCGGCCCGGACCGCTCCGCATCGCGGACCAATGCCTGCGCATCGGTCGCGGTGGCATCGCGACGGTCATGAAGACAGGCATGGCCGGCGCGAGCGGTGGTGTGGGCGCATGGCCGCGCGCAAGGGTTTGATCAGGCCGCGCGCAGAACAAAAAGAAGACCGCGCCTTCCAGGCGCCAGATGAACGCGTCTGTCGCGATGCGCCGCGTTCCTGTCGCAACGCAGCCGGGAGCTCTCAAGCCGCGAACGGCAGCGCGTCCAGGTCGACGTTGCCGCCACTCAACACCAGTCCGACGCGCTGGCCTGCGAAACGTTCGCGTTGCGCAAGCAGTGCCGCAAGCACGACCGCCGAGGAAGGCTCGATCGTCTGTTTGAGTTCGGCCCACACCAGGCGCATCGCCGCGAGCGTGGCGGCATCGTCCACTGTGATGACTTCGACGCGATGCGCCCCCAGCAGCGCGAAATTCGGTTCGCCGATGGTCGCCCGCAAGCCGTCGCAAATGGTGTGCGGCACGATGTCGGTGACGCGCTGGCCGCGCTGCAGGGATCGGAATGCATCGTTGGCGCCCGCGGGTTCGGCGCCGACCAGTCGCGCCTGCGGCGACAAGGCGGCAAGCGCAATCGCGCAGCCGGAAGCCAGCCCGCCGCCGCCAATCGGAACAATCACCGTATCGAGATGCGGGATCTGCTGCAGCAGTTCCAGCACGATCGTGCCCTGGCCCGCCATCACGCGCGCATCGGCGTAGGGGTGCACCAGCGTTGCCCCGGTTTCGCGCTGCACTTTTGCGCAGGCTTCCTCGCGTGCGGCTTGCGTCGGCGCACAGCGGTGCAGGATGCCGCCGGCGCGTTCGATGTTGGCGAGCTTGGCGGCGACCGCGCCTTCGGGTACCACGATATGCGCGGGAATCTTGCGGGTCCGCGCGGCCAGCGCCAACGCTGCACCATGGTTCCCGGACGAGTGCGTCACCACCCCGCGTCCGGCTTCGTCATCGTCCAGCGACCACACCGCATTGCAGGCGCCGCGAAACTTGAACGCTCCGCCTACCTGCAAGTGTTCGCACTTGAACAACAACGTGGCACCGGCGAGTGCGTCCAGTTCCGCTGAACGCAGTACCGGCGTCACCCGCGCATGTGCGGCGATCCTCGCCGAGGCGGTATGGATGTCACGAAGGGTGGGGGCTGCGAATTCGGCCATGGCTCGGCATCTTCAAGGCAAGTAGGTATCCATTTTGACACCGGCGCGCGTTGCCGATCCGTCCCGATGGTTGCGAACCGACGCATGGCGAAAATCAGCCAGCGGCGATGCGCCGCAACAGCGCGGCTTCGCGCGCGAGGCGTTCGATGCCGCTCCAATCGCCGGCCTCGAGTTTGTCCGAAGGCGCGAGCCAGGAACCGCCCACGCAGGCGACGTTCGGGAGCGCAAGGAATTCCGGCGCGTTGGAGAGGCTGATGCCGCCGGTGGGACAGAACCGGATCTGCGGCAACGGACTGGCCCAGGCGGCGAGCAGCCTGGCGCCGCCCGCCGGTACGGCAGGGAAGAATTTCAAATGCGAGTAGCCGCGCTCCAGCAGTGTCATGGCCTCGCCGGCCGTGGCGACGCCCGGCAGAAGCGNCAGTTCGTCATCGTCTGCGGCATCGAGCAACCTGGGCGACGCGCCGGGCGAAACCGCGAAACGCGCGCCGGCCGTACGCGCGGCTTCGAGTTGCGTGCCGTCGAGCACGGTGCCGACCCCCACCACAGCGCCTTCCACTTCGGCGGCGATCGCGCGGATCGCGTCCAGCCCGGCCGGTGTGCGCAGCGTGACTTCGATGGCGCGGATGCCGCCGGTCACCAGCGCTTTCGCCATTGGCACGGCATGCGCTGCATCATCCACGATCACCACTGGCACCACCGGGGCGAGCGCGAGGATTTCGGCGATCCGATGCTGCTTGGTTTCCTGCGAAGTCATGGCGAAAGTCCGTGCAGAGGTCGGGATCAGGCGTCGGCCGCATGATGATGGTCATGCTTGCCGAAGATGGTCGCGCCGGCATCGGCCGAACCGACCGCGTTGCGCAGGTTCGCGAACAATTCGCGGCCCATGCCGACATGGTGCGCGGAAAGGTCCGCGTGTATTTGCGTGCGCGCATCCCATTCCGCTGCGTCCACTCTGGCTTCGAGCGTACCGGCGATCGCGTCGAGACGGATCACGTCACCGTCGCGCAAGCGTCCGAGCGGGCCGGCGTCGAGCGCCTCCGGCGTGACGTGGATGGCCGCCGGCACCTTGCCGGATGCGCCCGACATGCGCCCGTCGGTGACCAGCGCAACGCGATGACCGCGGGCCTGCAGCACGCTCAAGGTCGGCGTGAGCTTGTGGAGTTCCGGCATGCCGATCGCCTTCGGGCCCTGAAAACGCACCACCGCCACGAAATCCCGATCCAGTTCGCCGCGGTCGAACGCCCGCTTCACGTCGTCCTGGTCGTGGAAGATCACGGCGGGTGCTTCGATCACCAGGCGATCGCCCGGCACCGACGATACCTTGATCACCGCGCGGCCGAGGTTGCCCTGCAGCACGCGCAGGCCGCCGTCGGCGCGGAACGGTTCCGCGGCGGGACGCAATACGTCGAGGTTGCCGCTGCCGGTGACCTCGTGCCATACGAGTTCGCCGGTTTCATCCAGCGCCGGGGTGCGGCGATACGCATCCAGCCCATCGCCCCATACCGTGCGCACGTCGCCGTGCAGCAGGCCCGCATCGAGCAGGGAGCCGATCAGGAATGGCATGCCGCCGGCGCGATGGAAATGATTCACGTCGGCGTGGCCGTTGGGATACACCCGTGCCATCAGCGGCACCACGCCTGAGATCGNATCGAAGTCCTCCAGCGTCAGCACGANGCCCGCCGCCGCCGCGACCGCAACCAGATGCAACAGATGGTTGGTGGAACCGCCGGTGGCATTGAGNCCGACCACGCCGTTGACGATGGTGCGCTCGTCCACGAGTCGGCCGACCGNCGNGTAATCGTTGCCGAGCGCGGTGATCTCGGTGGCNCGCTGCNCCGCCGCGACGGTGAGTGCTTCGCGCAGCGGCGTGTTGGGGTTGATGAAGCTGGCGCCGGGCAGGTGCAGGCCCATGATCTCCATCAACATCTGGTTGGAGTTCGCGGTGCCGTAGAACGTGCAGGTGCCAGGCGCGTGGTACGACGCGGCTTCCGCATCCATCAATTCCTCGCGGCTGGCCTTGCCCTCGGCGAAGCGCTGGCGCACCGCGGATTTCTCGTCGTTGGGAATGCCGCTGGGCATCGGGCCCGCCGGGACGAAAATCGTCGGGATGTGCCCGAAGCTCAGTGCGCCGATCAGGAGGCCGGGCACGATCTTGTCGCAGATGCCCAGCATCAATGCCGCATCGAACATGTCGTGCGACAGCGCGACCGCGGTCGCCATCGCGATCACGTCGCGCGAGAACAGCGACAGTTCCATGCCGGCGCGCCCCTGCGTGATGCCGTCGCACATGGCGGGCACGCCACCCGCCACCTGTGCGGTGGCGCCGAGCCTGCGCGCGGCGCGGCGGATCAGTTCGGGATACGGCTCGTACGGCTGGTGCGCCGAGAGCATGTCGTTGTACGCGGTGACGATGCCGAGGTTCGGCGTCGCCTCGCCACGCAACGCGGCCTTGTCGTCTGCGCCGCAGGCCGCGAAGCCGTGCGCGAGGTTGCCGCAGGAAAGCTGGCGGCGATGCACGCCCTCGCCGCGTGCGTTGTCGATCCGCGCGAGATACGCGCTGCGCGTGGCGCGGCTGCGTTCGACGATGCGTGCGGTGACTTCGGCGATGACCGGATGCAGTGACATGCTCAGCTACCTCGGTGTCGGGTTCAATCCTCGCCTTCGTGCCAGGTGCGGCCGTCGCGTTCGATCAACGCGACCGCGGCACTGGGGCCCCAACTTCCGGCGGTGTACGGGCGCGGCGCGTGGCCGCCGGCGGCCCACGCATTGAGGATCGGATCGGCCCAGCGCCACGCCGCTTCCACTTCGTCGCGGCGCATGAACAAGGTCGGATTGCCGCGCACCACGTCGAGGATCAGGCGTTCGTAGGCGTCGGGCTGGTCGACGCCGAAGGCTTCGGCAAAGCTCATGTCCAGCGGTACATGGCGCAGGCGCAGGCCGCCGGGGCCCGGGTCCTTGATGGTCAGCCACAGTTTCACGCCCTCGTCGGGCTGCAGCCGCAACACCAGCTTGTTTTGCGCCAGCGCGCCGGCGCTGCCTTCGAAAATCGAATACGGTACCGGCTTGAACGCCACCACGATTTCCGACACGCGTTCGGGCAGTCGCTTGCCGGTGCGGAGATAAAACGGCACGCCGGCCCAGCGCCAGTTGCCGATCTCGGCCTTGATCGCGACGAAGGTGCCGGTATCGGATTTCGCGCCGTCGCCCAGTTCTTCGAGATACCCGGGCACGCTTTGGCCTTCGGATGCGCCGGCGCGGTACTGGCCGCGCACGGTGAGTTGCGCCGCGTTGTTGGCATCGATGGGCTTCAGCGCGCGCAGCACCTTCAGCTTTTCGTCGCGCACCGCGTCGGGCGACAGCGACGAGGGCGATTCCATCGCCACCATGCACAACAGTTGCAGGATGTGGTTCTGCACCATGTCGCGCAGCGCGCCGGCGCGATCGTAGTAATCGGCGCGCCGGCCGAGGCCCAGCGTTTCGGCCACGGTGATCTGCACGTGGTCGATGTGGTTCGCGTTCCACAAGGGTTCGAACAGAGCGTTGCCGAAGCGCAGCGCCAGCAGGTTCTGCACCGTTTCCTTGCCGAGATAATGGTCGATGCGATAAGTCTGCGACTCGGCGAACACGCAGCCCACGTCATCATTGATGCGGTTGGCGCTGGCAAGGTCGCGGCCAATCGGTTTTTCCAGCACCACCCGCGCCGCGCCCTGATTCAGGCCATGCCGGGCCAGCCGCTCGCAGATGTCCACGAACAATTCGGGTGAGGTGGAGAGATAGAAGACACGAACGTTGTCGGGTCGCTCGGCCAGCAATCCGGCCAAGCCATCCCAGCCGTCGTCCTTGCGTGCATCCAGTGCGCGGTAGCCGATCAGGCCGAGGAAGGCGTCGCGCTGTTCCGGCGTATGATCGCTGGCGTTGCCCAGCGCCACCCTTACCGCGGCGCGGTAACCGTCGTCGTCGAGCGGTTCGCGTGCCGCGCCGACGAGGCGGCTGCCGAGCCGGATCTGTCCTGCCAGGAACCGGTGGAACAGGGCAGGCAGCAGCTTGCGCATCGCGAGATCGCCGGTGCCACCGAAGATCACCAGGTCGAAAGGGTCGACGGGCAGGGACGCAGGAGTCACATCGCACCTCGAAATGGAGTTGAAGCCACGCGGCCGCGGTTCTGGTGTGCAGCAGCCGTAACATACCACTTAAATACCACAAAATACCACTTCGGGAACCCATGGCGCCGCATGACGGCGCCGTGGGATGGCACNCCTGCNTANATTGCGANGCGGGATTGTCCCGGTGGTGCGCCATTGGTATGGTGCACGCCATGCAAAGCGCCCTGGTTGCCGAATACCGCCGCCTCAGCCGCGATCGATCCGCGCATCAGCCGCTGGCTTACCTGCGGTTGCGCAGTGCGATTCGCAACATCATCGAGCGGCGCGTGGTGGAACCCGGCCATGCGTTGCCCAGCGAGCGCGATCTCGCGCAGGCGATCGGCCTGTCGCGCGTCACCGTGCGCAAGGCGCTCGCCGGCCTGGTCGAGGAAGGGGTGCTGATCCAGCGCCACGGCGCCGGCACCTTCGTGGCCGAGCGCATCGTCAAGCCGATGTCGCGCCTCACCAGCTTCACCGAAGACTTGCGTGCGCGAGGCCTCGACGCGCGCTCGGAGTTCTTCGAGCGCGACGTGGGCGAGGTGACGCCGGAGGAATCGATGGCGATGAACCTGTCGCCGGGTTCGCAGGTGGTGCGCCTGCATCGTGTGCGCTATGCGGGCGACGAGCCGATCGCGATCGAGCGCAGCGTGGTACCGGCCGACGTGTTGCCCGATCCGATGCTGGTGCGCGATTCGTTGTACGAAGCGCTGGAAACCCGCGGCTGCCGTCCGCGCCGTGCGTTGCAACGTTTGCGCGCGGTGCCGCTGAGTGCGCGCCATGCACGGCTGCTGCACGTGCGCGCCGGCAGCGCCGGCCTCAACGTGGANCGGCGATCGTTCCTCGACGATGGGCGGGTCGTGGAATTCACCACCTCGTGGTATCGCGGCGACATCTACGATTTTGTCGCTGAGTTGCACGCGGATTGATCGGCGCCTCGTCACGCAGACGGCACCTTTTTTGATGACGATTCGTTCTATGCGCGGCCCACGGGCGTCTGGACGTCCAGATGGCCATGTGCCGAAGCCGCTCCGTTGTGCGATTCCAATGGTGTATCGCGCAGCCAGCCTTTCAGGGCCTCGTTCTGNGCGGCCAGCGGTTCGGCTGCGGCCGGTCGATCCAGCATCGCCGCGAGCGTGGAGGGCACCGGCATCGCACGGCCGATGAGGGGNTCGACNACCCCTTCGAACTTGGCCGGATGCGCGGTCGCCACCACCGCCCACGGCGCCGCGTCGCCGGCGTCGCGCAGNACATCCAGGACATGCACCGCGGTCGCAGTATGCGGACAGAACACCTCGCCGTAGGCGGTCGCATGGTGGGCGATCGTGCGGCGGA
>JGI24741J21665_1000526_pt1 | contig 11709 bp, 1 predicted proteins | sample KBSCornC7_FD_21665 | JGI IMG/M metagenome (IMG submission 21665) | reverse complement strand
CGACACTGCCATCGCTACGCTCGAAGGTGCCCGTGTTGATCGTGATATTGGCATCCCAGCCCCAGGATTGATTGACCGGCGCCCCGGCCAGATCGATTGCGCCAATGCCAATGTCTGCAAGGCGCTTCACTTCGCCCGCATCGCTCACCCCGTTGGCGTTGGCATCCTGCCAGACACGGAAATCGCCAAACGCGCTGTCGTCGGCGGAGAGCTTGCCGTCACCGTTGCTGTCGAACGCCGAGAGCCCGTCGAGATCGGACTTCGCACCCGGCTTGTCGTTCGCAAACGAAAGCTCGGCGGCCGAATCGATGCGGCCGTCATGGTTGCGATCGAGTGCGAGGAAGCCGTCTCCTCGGGTCGTCCAACCAGTGCGGTCGGCGACACCGTCGCCGTTCCAATCGAAGCTGGTGGGGGAATGCGCCCGGTCGACCAGGGTCACGCCGTTGCCGTCGAGATCGAGGATCACCGGCACCGCAAGCGACACGCTCTGATCGGAGAATTGCGCGGTTTCGACGCCGGTCAACTGGTCGGTCCCGTCATCACCGCTGATGGTCGGTTGGAGATCGGTGATGGTCACCGTGCCGCCGGATGTGGCGAGCTGATAGTCCGCCAGCGCACCGCGGAACACTGCCGTGTCCATGCCATCGCCACCGTCCAGAATGTCGTTCCCTGTTCCGCCCACGAGAATGTCATCGCCCGCACCGCCGGCGAGAACGTCATTCCAACCCTCTGGCCCCCCATCCACGGTAGCGCGAAGCCGGACGTTATCGAGCGAGGCGCCGTCATTGTCGACGGGACCGGTAGATATGAAGCGCAGCGTATCCGAGGTGCCGTTTGCGACCAGCGAATATGAATAGGTCGTCATAGTTGACGGTACCCTGGCCACGGCGTCTACCAATTGGCCATTCCAATAGAGCTGGAATCCGTTATCGCCACTTCCGGTGTTAACGCTGTCGAACTGCAACTGATAGATAGCCCCTCCGGCCAATCCCGTGACCGATTGCGAGATGTCCATATTCTCGTAATAGGCCTCCAGATCGATGCCCCAACTTCCGTCGGTAGCCACGCTGTGCGCGGCTTCGTATTGCGCCAGCGTGGATTTTGTCCAACCCGGCATCGTCGCGATATTAGCGCCCCAATTGTAATAGGTAGCTGTGTTCCCAAAATCCTCGAAGCTGCCGTTAACCACCAAGTTGGGACCGGTCGGAATATAGCTGACGGCCCCATCGAACGATCCGGATTCATTGTCTCCGATCAGCAGGTCATTGCCCGCGCCTCCAGTCAAAGTATCGCTCTGCGCTCCCCCTACTAGGACGTCGTTACCGTCAGCGCCGTTGATTTGATCGTTTCCGGCCTGCCCGAGGAGGTGGTCGTCACCACCCGCGCCATCGATGTGATCGTCGCCATTCCTTCCTCGAATCCAGTCGGCAGCGTCGGTGCCGTTGAGCGTGTCGGCATTGTCGGTGGCCGAACTCAGCAGCAGTAGCTGAGCCTGCGTCCAGATCGTGCCATCGGCAAACTTCACCTGTTCGATGGCGTTGCCGCCGTCAGTGATCGGCGAGTTGCCGATATGGATGCTGTCGCCTTGTCCAAGGTCGAGCAGAAAATCGTTGTTTTGACGAGTGACGAGCACGTCATCCGGCGTGATCCCGGCCCCAAGCTCGATCGTGTCAAACCCGCCGTTGCCGCCATCCCAATAATCGATGCCGTCGAGGATCGTGTCCTGACCATCTCCTCGGGCGAAGCGGTAGGTGTCGTCCCCCGACCCGCCGCCTACGGTATCGTTGCCGAGACCGCCAACGATGATGTCGTTCCCGACGCGCCCGTTGATCCAGTCGTCGCCCGCATCGCCCTTGATGGTGTCGACGTTAGCCGTTCCGACAATGTGATCATTGCCGATCGAACCCTGGATGAGGCCGATTGCTCCCGCCGGCAAGTGCGCCGTGATGTCGGCCGACGACCAGATCGTGCCGTCGGCGAAGACGATTTGCTCGATCGCATATTGCTGCCCGTTCTGGAACTGACCCTGGATCGCGACCTGCTGGCCGGTCGCTGTGTCGATGACCGAAAGCTGAAGGCCCACCTGCTGAAGCGAAACGTCGCCTGGATTGAGATCGGCGAGCAGGAGCGTATCGACGTCACCGGCCACGCCATCTTCGACTATCGTGTCATTCCCGTCGCCTGACGCATAGCGATAGATATCGCCCCCGCCATGACCTTCAAGGCGGTCGTCGCCCTGGCCACCGACGATCGTCTCTCCGAGGTTCGTGCCGACAAGGGTATTTGCGCTGGCATCGCCCCTAATCCAGGCCTCCTGCTGAATCCGTGCGCGATCCCAAATCGTGCCGTCGGCGAACGCGATCTGTTCGATCGCATATCGCTCGTCGCTCCAGAATTGGTTGTCGATCTTGACCTTCTGGCCCGTCGCGCCGTCGGTAATGAATAGGTCTATACCGACCCGGCTCAGCGCGACATCGGACGCGTTGAGGTCAGTGAGCTTCAGAACATCGACGTCGCCAAGGGCACCATTCTCGTAGATTTCGTCATTCCCGTCGCCTGACGCATAGCGATATTCGTCGCTGCCGCCCTTTCCTTCGAGATGATCGTCGCCGGTCTTGCCGCGGAATGCCTGCGGATTGGAATCGCCATAGATATTGTCGTTTCCATTGGTCCCGACGAACAACGCGGGATTGGCGACGACATGGTTCTGGAGATCGGCGAGCGTCCAGGTGGTCCCATCGGCGAAGACGACCTGCTCCACATCCCCGCTCGACTGAACGGCCGTCCCCAACAGCGTGACCGAGCCGGCGCCGCCGTTGAAGCTCAGCTTGAAATCGCGGCCGTTGCCCGTGACCGTGACTTCCGTATTGGCGACCGTGATACCGGCACCGAGCACCAAAGTGTCGAAGCCCTGCTCGCCGTTATTGCCCTCGATGTTGTCGTCGATGCGGTCATCGCCATCCCCCGGCGCATAGCGATAGGTGTCGTCGCCGCCCTGTCCGGCCAGCACGTCGTCGCCGGCGCCACCGGTGATATCGTCATTGCCGCCGCGGCCGTCGATATAGTCGTCTCCGGCCAACCCGGAGATCACGTCGGCGCCACTGCCGCCGTAGAGCGTATCGGCACTTGCACTCGCGACCAGGCTGCGCAGCACCATGTCGGCATAGCTCCAGATCGTGCCATCCGCGAATGTAATTCGCTCGATCGCCGAACTGTTCTGGGAGGCGCTGCCGGCGAGCCGCAACGATCCGGGCGCTCCAGCGAAACTGACGAGGAAGTCACCATTCTGGACCGATATCCGGACGTCTGCCGGATCGATTCCGGTCGCGAAGTCGACGGTATCGAAACCATGATAGCCGCCCCAACCATGGATATTGTCGTTGATTACGTCATTACCGTCGCCCAACGCGTAGCGGTAGGTGTCATCTCCATCCTCGCCTGCGAGCGTATCGTCGCCGGCCCCACCGATCACGATGTCGTTGCCGCCGCGCGCTTCGATGAGATCGTTGCCGGCCAGGCCGTCGATCGGCTCGGCGGCGTCGCTGCCAAGGATTGAATCGTCGCCGGTTGTTGCGCCGAGCGCAAAGGCGCGAAGCTCAGCAGAGGTCCAGCTCGATCCGTCGGCGAAATGGACATGTTCGATCTCGCGCGAGACGGCGCCGATTTCCACCGCTCCCCCCGAGATCCGGATGCTGTCGCCCGTCGCGGTGATGGTCAGCAGCAAATCGCTGCCGTCGCGGGTAACCGCGACGTCGCTCTTCGCGATGCCGGCCCCGAACTCGATGGTATCGTCGCCCATGGCCCAGCCGTTGCGATGGTCGTCGATCGTGTCGTGTCCGCCACCGATCCCGAAGCGATAGGTGTCGTTGCCGATATCGCCCCTCAGCAGGTCGTCGCCGGCACCGCCGTCGAGCACGTCGTTCCCTTCATTGCCGTTGAGGTCGTCGTTACCCGCACCACCGAACAGATAGTCGTCCCCGCCGAAGCCGTCGATCGAGTCATTGCCCGGCGTCGCCTGCTGGAGCAGGATCTGTGCATTGATCGTGCCCAGATCCCATACGGTCCCGTCGTCGAACGCGAATTCGTCGATGTCGTGGCGCCCATCGAACAACTGACCCTCGATCGTCAGCGTCTCGCCCGACGGAATGGTCAGGATGATGTCGTTGCCGCTGCGCGCAATTGTGAGGTCGTCCGGATCGACGCCCTTGATGTTGAGCCGGTCATCCTCGGGGCGAAGGATGAGATCGAAGGTCTCGTGGATAGTGTCGTTGCCGTAACCGGTACCCCAGACATAGGTGTCCGACCCTTCGCTACCTTCGAGCCGGTCGTTGCCCGCGCCGCCGTCGAGCACGTCGCTCCCTGAGCCGCCGATTAGGATATCGTCCCCCGGCGTGCCCTGAAGGACCTTGAGCAGGATGTCGGCCTTCGACCACACCGTGCCATCGGCGAACGTCGCCTGCTCGATATCGTTAAAGCTCAGGAACTCGTTATAACCGTAGTTGAACTGGCCGACGACGCGAATCGAGTCGCCCGACGAGAGTGTGAAGATCGCATCCTGGCCCTCGCGCTTGACCGTCACGTCGGCCGGCAGGACGCCGTCCTTGAACGCCAACGTGTCGTTCTCGCTCGATCGCCCGTCGGTCAGGATTTCCATGACAGTATCGTGGCCGTCGCCCACGCCGAACCGATAGGTATCGGAGCCATCCAGGCCCTCGAGCACGTCGTCGCCAGCGCCGCCATCGAGCGTGTCGTTCGAGCCAAAGCCTATGATATGATCATTGCCGGGCGTGCCGGCAAGGACCATCTGACTGATGTCGGCCTTGGTGATGAAACTCCCGTCGGCAAAGGTGAAGCGCTCGACGTCGTTCCAGGTGTAAGGGAACGAGTAGGTGAACTCACCGGTCAGGGTCAGCATGTCGTCGGTGCCGGCGATCGAAATGACCAGATTATTGCCGTCACGCGTGAAGCCGAGATCGGCCAAGGTGATCCCGGCGCCAAACCGCACTTCGTCATCCTCGCCGAGATTGGCGTCGGTCAGTGACTCACGGATCTCGTCATGGCCATAGCCACGGCCGAACAAATAGATGTCGCTGCCGTCTCCGCCCTCCAGAAGGTCGTTGCCTTCCTTGCCGTCGAGCGTGTCGGAGCGGAACGTTCCGATCAGATGATCGTCGCCCGACGTTCCTCCGGTCAAGCGCGCGGCGATGTCGATATCGGTCCACTGCGTGCCGTTGGCGAACTTGAACAATTCGACGTCGTTCCACGCGAACCAACTGCCGAAATTAAACTGGCCGGTGACGCGCAGCGTCTCGCCGGTGTCGGTCACGGTCAGCAAGAGGTCATTGCCGTCGCGCATGACGTTGAGATCCTCGGGCAGCAGGGTTGGCCCGAACACCACCTGATCGAAGTCGCCGACATTGACCTCGGTTACGCTTTCGCGAATCTCGTCATTCCCGTAGCCGCGATCGAAATGGTAGGTGTCGCTGCCGTCTCCGCCCTCGAGGATGTCGTTGCCCGCGCCGCCGTCGAGATCGTCGCCGCTGTAGAAGCCAACCAGATGGTCGTCGCCGGAGGTGGACTGCAGCAGTTGCCGCTGAATGTCGGCCTTGCTCCAAACGGTGCCATCGGCGAAGCGAAAATTCTCGACGTCCCTCCAGGTATAGAGTGTCTGGAGCTCGAACTCGCCGGCGACACGTAAGCTGTCGCCCGAGGTGAGCGACAGGATCAGGTCATTGCCATCGCGCGCGACCGAGATGTCGGCGACCGCAACGGTGTTATCGAACTCGACGCTGTCATCATCGCCATAAAGGACGTTGCTGACGCTCTCCTCGATCCGGTCGTGCCCCGCGCCGACCCCGAACACATAAGTGTCCCCGCTCTCGCCGCCCCGCAGGATGTCATCGCCGGCGCTCTTCTCGAAGCGGTCGGCAAGCGTGAAGCCCTCTGTCACGTCGTTGCCCGCAGTGGTCTGGGCCGCGATCATCTTCTGGTTGATGTCCTGCCAGGTCCAGACCGTGCCGTCCTGGAACTTGACCTGTTCGATCCGGCTGGTCGGGATCGCCCCGAACACGCCAGTCTGGATATAATCGTCCTGGCCCTGCAGGGTGATCGCGTCACCCGAGTTTCCGAAGGTCAGCGTGATCGACGATCCGTTGCGGCTGAAGATGACGTCCTCGGGGTCGATCCCCTCGCCGAGCTGAACGGTATCGATCGTCTGGTCGGCAGTCAGGAAACCGTCGCCGATCAGGGTCTTGTTGTCGTCGAACACCGTGTCGTGGCCATCTCCGGCGTTGAACACATAGGTGTCGCCGCCACCGCCGCCCGACAGCAGATCGTCGCCCCTGCCGCCGACCATGCGATCGGCCAGAATGTCGCCGCGCAGCCGGTCGTTGCCCGACGAACCTGTCGTGACCATCGCCTCGACATCCTGCCAGGAATAAGCCGAGTTGTCGGCGAAGGCGAACCACTCCACGCGATCGAACCATTGCGGGCCGAGCACGCCGGTCTGGAAGCTGTTGAACTGGCCGTCGACGGTCAGCGTCTCGCCGGTATTGGTGTTGGTGATGACGAGGTCGTCGGTATCGTAGTTGCGCGAGAAGATCAGCGACGAGGGACTGATGGACGGGTCGAACTGGACCACGTCGGCGCGCACGGTAAGGCTGATCCCGCCCAGCCCGACATTGACGTCGATATATTGCGCCTGTTCGCGGATGGTATCGTTACCCGCGCCCGCACCCCAATCATAGGTATCCGCGCCATCCATCCCGATCAGAACGTCGTCACCAGTCGAGGCGCCGAATGTGTCGTCATCGCCGAACCCGCGGGTGACGTCGTTGCCGTCGGTCGTGTCCTGCGCGATCAACTGCTGCTGCAGGTCGCGGTTAGAGAAGGCGTCGCCGTAATTGCGGAACGCAAATGCCTCTATGCGTGAATTAGGCGCGAGCGCGGCGTTGTAGCCGAGCGAGGTATAAGCGAACTGGCCGGAGATGGTCATGCTGCCGCCCCCATCGGCGACCGTGACCACCAGATCGTCGCCGTTTGCACCGCCCCGCGACCAAGTGAGATCCCCGGGCGCGATATCGTCGCCAAACACCAGCATGTCGGCAGCACGTAACAATGGCGTGCTCTGCTGATCATGGATGACGTCGTTGCCGTCGCCGCGATTGAACACATAAAGGTCGGCATCGTCGCCGCCCTCGAGCAGATCGTCACCCTTCCCTCCGGTCAACACGTCGGAATGCATCGTGCCGACCATATGGTCATCACCGTCGCTGCCCTTGCCAACTGCGGCCATAATCTCAGGAATTTCCATGATCGACCCGTCGGCGAACTGGATGTCTTCGATCCCCTTGTCGCTGCTCAGCAGCACGTCCGACCCCAACGGCACTACCGGCGCGAACTGCCCCGTGACGCGCACTGTCTCATCGGTGGCGATAACGGTGATCAGCAGATCATTGCCGTCGCGCGACAGCTTGACCTCGTTCTGCGAGAGAAAGGCGAAGCGAATGCGGTCGCCCGCCGGGTTAGGCTCGACATCATTGATGATCGCGTGGCCGATCTCACGCCCGAAGACATAAACGTCTTGACCCGTACCCCCGTTGAACGTGTCGTCACCGCCCTCACCAAAATAAATCGCTGTTTCGCCAGCCGTCCCGCGCGCCAGCGTGTCGTTACCGCTCGTGCCAATCCGCGTGTCGGAGATGCTCAGGGCGTCAGCGAGCGCTTGGAGCGACAAAGGTTGCGCCACGCCGTCAGCGGCGCGCATCAGTTGTTCGAACAGGAAGTCGCTGCGCACGACATTGGCGTCCGCGCGCACCATCCCCTGCGACACAGCGCCAAGAAGAGGCGCCCAGTCTGTCCAGCTGGCCGCCGCCGCAGTGGCATCCGCGGATAGTCCCGCGATTATTCGATGCAGTACGTCGCCGAGTGAGTTTGGCCCGTCCGCCACAAGTAAGTCGAGATCATCGCGGTAGGTCAGGCCGGCGAACGTCGTTGCAAGCGGCCCCTGGACCACCAGGCGCAAGGTCAGTCGCGTCAGCTGATCATTCCACAGCCCTTCGACCTCTTCGAGATTGTCAAGTTCGAGGGCGCCGCCACTATCGCGTGGCATCAGCGCGTAACCCGAGTATTTTTCCAGGAAGGCAAGCTTACGGGCGTCGAACCCGTTGCCGCCGACGGCGTCGGCGGCGACACCATCGACGCCCGCCCAGCGGTAGAGTAGGTTTTCTGCTTCGCTCTTGAGTACCGCAAGGTCGGTTGACGTGCTCGCCGCAAACGCCGCGACCTGAGCCTCAAGAGTGGTGTCAGCAGACATTGCAACGCGTAAGTCGCGCATCTCGCCGGCTCCAGCCAATTCGGGCAGCGTCGCGGCGGTTGCGTCAACCGTCGTATCGCCCAGCCATTTGCTATGAGCATTGTTGATAGTGAGATCGACGTCGGCAACATGACCCGTGCTGCCGTCGGCCCGCGTGAAGCTGCCGACCTGCGCTATCGTATTGCCCCCGACCGCTGTTGCTTCCGCAGGCGGCGCGTGACTGAGCGAGATCGAGACGATCCCGAGATCGGCCAGCGACTTGAGTTCGCCGGCATCAGTCACACCGTTCTGATTTAGGTCCTGCCAAACTTGGAGTGAAGCATAGACGCTATCTGCTGCGGTGATCGCGCCATCGAGATTAGAATCGTAGCCCGCCAGCATTTCGAACCCGCCCGTCGTGGCGTTGCCGAACATTTCACTGACATCGTCGATCGTGCCGTTTGCGTTGGCATCACGAACGAGGAACCCGTCGGTCGCCTGCACCCAGCCCGTATGTTCGCCGAAACCGTCGGAATCGAACTCGAAGAAGACGTTGCTATTCGCTTCGGTTGTGAGGTTGAAACCATCACCGCCAAGATCTAGGACCAATGGGTCGAAGCCGGGCATGCCATGGCCGAAACCCGCCTTCAGTGCGAGATTGATGAAGTGGGTGAGCCCGTTGGCCGCCGTCCCGGCCAGCCCCCCGGCCGCGCGAGATGCCGCAAACACCGCCAACCCCGCCGACCCGGCACCGGTATCAAGATTGAGACTATAATCCTTGACGGCTGCGCTGCCAGCTTGGCCCCAGCCAAGATTCAGCAGAAGCGTTCCGTCTTGGGCGAGCTTGTAGCTAGCGAACTTCATCCAATTCTGATCGATGAAGAATGACGCCGTATAGAGCAGTTCCGAACCAATGACCGGGAAGACGGTCAGCAGCGTCGAAATTTGGGCGGCATAAGCGGTTCCTGCCTCCATCCACCATTGCTGCACGCCGCCATAAAGATCGATCCCGCCATATGAGGCACGATCACCGGCTTCGCCATCGTCGATCCACGCACCATTGCCGAGTTGGAACTTGTCGCGCCCTGCGCCGCCATCGAAATGCGTCTCCCAGCCCGCAGCGATCAGAGTGTCGTCACCGCCGCCACCGTAGAGCGCCGAATAGCCTTCCCCGTCGCCCTTCTTTCCGCCGTTCCCAACCAAGATGTCGTTGTTTACTGTCCCCACAACGCTGTTGACATTAGCCATCGAAAATATTGTCTTAGTATTAGGCCATTGAAATATGGTAGAACTGTTCGGTAGGTAGCTGACGGTCTGGTACGAGGCTTTGCTAAGATCAACCCGGACACCGTAATTGACCGATACACTCCCAAAAACCCACGTCGTGGTCACCGTTTTTCCAGCACTTGAAAAATCTATCCTGTCATCACTTTTAGCATATTGCCCAGGGTGACTTGCGTCAGCAGATCCAAAATCAATTTTTAGATCTTGCAACGGCGTAGAAGTGGCATTTGTTGGATCACCAATATCATTTATCTTCAGGCTATCGGAAAAGTTAGTCAGTCTGATTAAATCAGCGCCAACTATTGTATCCTTACCTCCAAAACCGTCGTCGATCGTTTCAACCTGGACACGACCATCGAGTTCCAAATTGTTATATCTAGAGGAAAAGTCGCCAATCTTGAGCGAGACGCCGTGATTCGGCGAAACAGCGTATTGGCCATTCGTAGATTGATAAAGAACGGTATTGAAACCGAACGGATTCACGATACTCGGATGTTCGACCGACGCAAAACCGCTGCCTATAATGATGTCGTCTCCAGCGCCGCCAACCAGAGTATTGTTACCACGACCGCCGACAATAACATCGTCCGTGTCACCTCCCACAACGATGTCATTGCCATCAAAACCACTACCCCGCCCTATAACTCCCGGAATGGTATTTGTGACGTGGACAACTTCATCGAATGTTAGAAGATTGTCGTTACCGGGATAGGTATATTGGGGAAGATTTGGAGCGTAATCGTCAAAGTCGATTCCCACACTATAAAGAACCGAAGCAACAACGGAATTGCTATTTTGCTCGTATCCGTTTTCGACCTCTCCCAAAACGAGGTTATAGGGGAGCCCGGCGTCCGCAATTTGCTGCGCATGCTCGATCATCTGCTGCCAGACCTCATGCGGATCTCGGCCATGCAGATCGAGCACCGTGCTGCCATGCTCCGCTCGCGTCGAAACTTCTCGAGCGTCTAGCGATGTACTCAACAGAGTATTGACGGTCATCGTGATATTTCCGAACAGACCGTCCGGCCCCACCGGATGCTCCTGATCCGGCCCCCCGCGAATTACGTATTCTGTTCCATCGTCATCAACGAATACCAAGTAAGCGTGCCCAGCGAGATTACCAGTCGGGCGAGAAATTGGCTTTCCTTCAATACGAATCTCGGCCATTTTAAAGTGCCTCTCTCTTAATCACAAGATCGTTCCTATAGATTATAGTAATCTGCCTTGTATCATAGCCAAGTAGGACAATATTCTTTAATCGACCGGTTCCATATTCTCGATAGACCTCTACAAATCCCTCGGGGCGGTTTTCCTTGAAAGATAAATGAATATAACGCGACGGAAGTATCGAGTGAATAAACACGCTGGATGCCCCAATTGGAATAGACTGATACACTTTTCTCTTGAAGCTTCTCGCATCATTCAGATTCATAGAATCGAACTTCGATCCTTTAGAATAATCAGGCGATTCCGAAGGGCTGCTGGCGCACGCGCTGGACAGCAATATCAGGGGCCCAATTGCGAGAAAAAGGGGTCGCCTCGGGGTCGCCAATCGCGGCAATAGACCCATTAGCGACTCAGCGGTTCGGCGAACGCGTCCGCCCAAGTGGCTGACGACCATATCTGCAACACCGACAGTCCCGGATCGCAGCCGAGGGGATCGCAGGACCTTTCTCAACAGAAGCAAGTTCAATTGGTGCTCTCCTACGCGCAGCCTTTTGCTGGGTATGCAGCCCTGCCATCCTGCTCTTCAAATTTAGATGCCACAAGTCGTCAGGATTGCATTTAGCGTTAATATTCAAATAATTGCATCCATTTCGGATGAACTTGTGGAGGGGCAGATTTACCCCATGTCAACGTTCCCGAGCCGCCTCTCGCGTTGCTTCGTCTATCGGACTCAAGAGGTATGACAGAATGCTCCGCCGGCCAGTTCTGACGTCCGCCGTCACCTGCATGCCAACGGCGGCCCGAATGCCGCCGGCGCGCAATGCTGGTTGAACCGCGTCCATGCTAATCCGAGCGGGATAGAGCAGGCCCAATTTCTCGTCCTCGACCGCGTCCGATCCGATGCTCTCGACGCGGCCTTTGAGCGTCCCGTAGCGCGTGAACGGAAAGGCCTCGAGTTTGATCGC
>JGI24741J21665_1000523_pt1 | contig 11722 bp, 8 predicted proteins | sample KBSCornC7_FD_21665 | JGI IMG/M metagenome (IMG submission 21665) | reverse complement strand
ACCATGTTTTGCCGTTCGAGGCATCGCCATCACTTCCTAATTGCGGACGGACAACCAGCATGTAATTAGTAGTGGTCGTGAATTGGAGTCACCATGGACGAACGAGCGATCCCCGATGCGGCATTGCGTGACTCTGATGCGTGGGAGCCTCTCCGCGTTTGGATTGCTGAGCAAAAGCTACATTGCTCGTTGAAGGTCGGCGTCTACGAAGAAAATGGCCCAATACCCGAAGACACAGCGTGGGGCATCATACTGGCTGATGTTGCCAAGCATCTCGCAGATGCCCTTGCCAAAGAGGGACTTCGAAATCGGGACATTGCGCTTCGCGAGATTTTCAGGAGCTTTGGTTCTGAGCTAGAGGAACCAACAGCGGTTACGACCGGCAAATTTATCGACTGAAGGCTGCGTCTGCTTTTGCTTCGATAAAGTCGAAACCGGACCGTCCGCTAACCACCCCTTTCCGCAAACGCTGTCGTGCTCCTGCGCAGGCAGGAGCCCAGTTCTGACAGGTGGACTGGGTTCCTGCCTGCGCAGGAACACGTTGCATCCCTTCAACGGGTCCCCTTTCCACCCATCCGTCACACCCCAACAGCGTCGAACATCAGCTTCATGCCCGTCCTTGGCCGGATCGTCGGGCGGCTGATCGGTTCGGCTCCGCCTGCTCGCGATACATTTGGTGGTAGAAGCGCACGCCGCGCGGATCGAAACCGGTGAGGTGGAAGACTTTACGCTTGAACTTTTCCCTGGCCCCTGTCCACATCGGGCCATGACGACAGCCGAACGCGATTACTGCTATTTCCTGGACCATCGCGGATACAGCCGAAACGCCGGCTGGTTCTGCTGGAATTATCATCCCGGCAAGGGGCTGTGGCGCGGCCTGCTCTTGCGTCGTTTCGTCAAAGCGCCGAAGTGAGCGCCATGATGACAGCCAAGCATGTTTCGATCGGGCCGGTTACCGTCGGCAACGACCTGCCCTTCGTCCTGATTTCCGGTCCCTGCCAGATCGAGAGCCGCGATCACGCGATGATGATGGCGGAACGGCTGTCGGGCATCGCCGCGCAGAAGGGCGTGCCGTTCATCTTCAAATCCTCCTTCGACAAGGCGAACCGGACATCCGTGTCGGGGCAGCGTGGCGTCGGGATCGATGCGGGGCTGGCGATCCTGGCGGAGGTGAAGGCGGCTTTCGGCTGCCCCGTGCTGACCGATGTGCATGAGGCCGGACAGGTGGAGGCGGCGGCGCAGGCGGTGGACATACTCCAGATCCCCGCCTTTCTGTGCCGCCAGACCGATCTGCTGCTGGCGGCCGGGCGGACCGGCGCCGTCGTCAATGTGAAGAAGGGGCAGTTCCTTGCGCCCTGGGACATGGCGGCCGTGGCGCAGAAGGTCGCCTCGACCGGGAACGAACGGATCCTGCTGACCGAGCGGGGAGCGAGCTTTGGCTATAACACGCTGGTCAGCGACATGCGCGCGTTGCCGGTCATGGCGCAGACGGGCTATCCGGTGGTGTTCGACGCGACCCATTCGGTGCAGCAGCCGGGCGGGCTGGGTTCGGCATCGGGCGGGCAGCGGGAATTTGCGCCGGTGCTGGCGCGCAGCGCCGTGGCGGCGGGGATCGCCGCGATCTTTGCCGAGGCGCATGATGACCCGGACCATGCCCCTTCGGACGGGCCGGTGATGCTGCCGATCGAGTGGGTCGGGTCGATGCTGGAGACGCTGAAGGCGATCGACGGCGCAGTGAAGGGCTGAGCCTGGCGCGATGTGCTTCTGCGGAGGCAGGAGATCAATTCAGGCCGTCCGATAATCCACGGAGGGCGGGACTGGGCTCCTGCCTCCGCAGGAGCACGACACTTATTACGGCCGGGTCTGGCCGGTTCCGCGCACCAGCCATTTATAGGTGGTGAGACCTTCCAGCGCGACCGGACCCCTTGCATGGAGCCGCCCGGTCGAAATGCCGATTTCCGCGCCCAAGCCGAATTCGCCGCCGTCCGCGAACTGGGTGGAGGCGTTCCACATCACGATCGCGCTGTCGACCGCGTTCAGGAAGCGCTCGGCCCTTTCGGCATCCTGCGTGATGATGGCGTCGGTATGGTGGCTGGCATGGGCGGCGATATGGGCGAGCGCCTCATCGAGCCCGTCCACCACCCGCACCGAGACGATAGCGTCGAGATATTCGGTGTCCCAATCCTCGTCCGCGGCCGCCGCGACCCGGCTGTCCATCGCCTGCACGGCTTCGTCGCCGCGTACTTCACATTTGGCGTCGAGCAGCGCCTTCACGATGGCGGGCGCCTGGGCATAGGCCCTGTCGATCAGCACCGTCTCGGTCGCGCCGCAAATGCCGGTGCGGCGCATCTTGGCGTTCACCACCAGTTTCTGCGCCATGTCCGGATCGGCCGCGCCGTCGACATAGCTGTGGTTGATGCCGTCGAGATGGGCGAGCACGGGCACGCGCGCCTCCTCCTGCACGCGGGCGACCAGGCTCTTGCCGCCACGGGGGACGATCAGGTCGATGAACTCCGCGGCTTTCAGCAGCGCGCCCACGGCGGCGCGATCCGTGGTGGGGACCAGTTGCACGGCATCGGCGGACAGGCCGGCGGCGGCGATCCCCTCGACCATCGCGGCGTGGATGGCGCGGTTGCTTTCCTTCGCCTCGCTGCCGCCGCGCAGGATCACGGCATTGCCCGCACGCAGGCAGAGCGCGGCGGCATCGGCGGTCACATTGGGGCGGCTTTCATAGATGATGCCGATCACGCCCAGCGGCACGCGGACGCGCGAAAGTTCCATGCCATTGGGGCGAACCTGCCTGTCGATCACGCTGCCGAGCGGATTGTCCAGCGTCGCCACCTGTTCCACGCCGGCCGCGGTCGCAAGGACGCGATCCTCGTCCAGTTTCAGCCGGTCGAGCATGGCGGGCGACAGGCCGTTGGCGGCGGCATTTTCCATGTCGCGGGCATTGGCGGCGATGATCTGCGGCGCCTGGTCCCGCAGGGCCTGCGCAGCGCGGCGCAGTGCGTCGATCTTCTGCGCGTCGCTGGCAGTGGAAAGCTGAGCCGCCGCCACGCGGGCGCGGGCGCCCATCATCGCGATCAGCATTTCGGGGGTCTGGGTCAGGTCGTTCATGAACTATCTCGCCGTGTTATGCGCCGGGCCTTATCATGAAAGCCGGTCGAAGCGAAACCATCGTTGCACGCAAAGCGGAGAGCGCTTCATCACGTGAGGGGAGGAACCTGTGCTGTGACGATGCGACAACAATCGGGCGCGCATAGCCGGCAACCGGGCCACGGGTCGCAATATGACCCGGCCGCCGGAGGCAGATGGTCTGCCTGTGCCGGCGCTTAGTGATCAACTCCGCGAGGCGCATACCCCAAATAGGGGATCAAACCTGCCGGACGATAAAAATCCCGATGCAGATTCAACAGGATGACAGGGAAGTCAGGCCACCTGCGCCAGGATTTCGCGCTTCACCGCCGTGAACATCCGGCAAGGCGGAATGTTGCGCCACTCCACCCGGTCGACGGTCTCATCGAACAGCGGCGACAGCAGCCGCCGCATATAGCCGGAATATTGATAGACCAGAAAAGCCCCGCCGGTTTTCAGCACCGATCGGGTTTCGGCGCAGATCGCCTCCCCCACGCCTTCGGGCAGGGTAGAGAAGGGAATGCCGGACAGGACATAGTCCGCCTGGGCATAGCCCGCCTCCTTGATGAAGCGACGGACGTCAGCGGCCGAGCCATGGACGATGCGCAGCCGGGGATCGTCGATCTCCGCCTCCAGATAGGCGACGAAGTCGAGGTTGAGGTCGATCGCCAGCAGGGTCGCGTCCGGATGCAGCCGGTCGAGAATGGGACGCGTGAACGTCCCGACGCCCGGACCATATTCCACGAACAGCCGTGTCCGTTGCCAGTCCACGCCCTCCAGCATGCTGTCGACCAGCATCCGCGAAGACGGGATGACCGATCCGATCATGCCGGGATGCTTGATGAACTGCCGGAGGAACATGCTCCATTGACCCAGGAAGGTGGAGGATGGTTTTCCGGAAACGGCCCGGTTCTTTTTCTTCAAAGGGATGGAGGCCATTCATTCTCGCCTGTCTGCCTTGCCTGTCCGACTCGCAAAAATCGCACGGCCATGCAAGCGACTTCGCCGGGGAAAGACAAATAGGCCAGAGGGTAAGGCAGGCGGCCGGGCCAAAAACATGACCTGACCTGGCGCGACAATATGTTCCCGGACCGGCCGTCGCGGGAACATATTGCACCTCTCAATCCCTGGTTCGCGTCCGCAACATGCCGGGCGATACGAAGCCGATGGGATCGATCTGCATCACGCTCTGCTTCAGCGTCGCCTGGATCTGCTCATATTCGCGTTCCATTTCGGGCGTGACGGAGGCGCGGGTGTCCTCCAGCGCGGCCTCGAAATGCGCCTGGGTGACCCGGTCGACCGACAGGGACTGGCGCAAGGCGACCAGGCCGGCGCGGCGGACCAGATCCTCCAGATCGGCCCCGGTGAACCGCTCCGTGCGCTCCGCCAGCACATCCAGGTCGACATCGTCGGCAAGCGGCATCTTGCCCGTGTGGATGGACAGGATGCGCTTGCGGCCTGCCTTGTCGGGCACGGGAACATAGATCAGNTCGTCGAACCGGCCCGGCCGCANCAGCGCNGGATCGATCAGCGTCGGNCGATTGGTCGCGCCGATGACGACGACGGACTGCAATTCCTCCAGCCCGTCCATCTCGGCCAGGATGGTGTTCACCACCCGCTCCGTCACCTGCGGTTCGCCCAGGCCGCCGCCGCGGGCGGGAACCAGGCTGTCCAGTTCGTCGATGAAGATGACCGTCGGCGCCACCTGCCGCGCGCGGGCGAAGAGGCGGGCGATCTGCTGTTCGCTCTCCCCATACCATTTGCTGAGCAGGTCGGAGGATTTGGTGGCGATGAAATTGGCCTGCGCTTCCCGCGCCACCGCCTTCGCCAGCAGGGTCTTGCCGGTGCCGGGCGGGCCGTAGAGCAGGAAGCCCTTGGCCGGGCGGATGCCGATGCGGCGGAAGGCGTCGGGATCCTTGAGCGGCAGCTCCACCCCTTCCTTGAGGCGCATCTGCGCATCGTCCAGGCCACCAATGTCGGCCCAGCCGATATTGGGCGCCTGCACCATCACCTCGCGCATGGCGGAAGGCTGGACCCGCTTGATCGCGGCCATGAAGTCGTCGCGCGCGACGGACAGTTCCTCCAGCACGTCGGGGGGGATCGTGCCTTCCTCCAGATTGAGCCGGGGCATGAAGCGGCGCACGGTCTCGATCGCCGCCTCGCGGGTCAGCGCCGCCAGGTCCGCGCCGACAAAGCCATAGGTCATGCGCGCCAGTTCGCCCAGGTCGACGCCGTCGGCAAGCGGCATGCCGCGGGTGTGGATGCCCAGAATCTCCCGCCGTCCGCGCTCGTCCGGCACGCCGACGATGATCTCCCGGTCGAAACGGCCGGGCCGGCGCAGCGCCTCATCTATCGCTTCGGGCCGGTTGGTGGCGGCGATGACGACCAGATTGGTGCGCGGTTCCAGCCCGTCCATCAAGGTCAGCAACTGGGCGACGAGGCGCTTTTCCGTTTCCCCGGTCACACTGCCGCGCTTGGGCGCGATGGAATCGATCTCATCGATGAACAGGATCGACGGCACCGACTTGGCGGCCGCCTCGAAAATCTCGCGAAGCTGCTTTTCGGACTCGCCATAGGCCGAACCCATGATCTCCGGCCCGTTGATCAGGAAGAATTCAGCCTCCGATTCATTGGCGACGGCGCGGGCAAGACGCGTCTTGCCGGTGCCCGGCGGACCATGGAGCAGCACGCCCTTGGGCGGATCGACGCCCAGTCGCTCGAACAGTTCGGGATAGCGCAGCGGCAGCTCCACCATCTCGCGCAGCTGGTCGATCGCCTCGGCCATGCCGCCGACATCGTCATAGGTGACGTCGGCGCGCCGCGATTCGCGCGGTTCCTCATATTCGGCGCGCAGCTCCACCTCCGTATCGGCGTCGATATGGACGATGCCCTTGGGGACGGTCGACACCACGACCAGGCGGATTTCCTGCAAGGCATAGGCCGGCGCGGCCAGCATCTGGCGCAACTGGGGCGGCATGTCGCCGGGCGGCACCTGCTGCTGCCCCGACGTCGCGACGATATCGCCGGAGGTCAGCGGGCGCTGGAAGAAGACGCGCTTCAAAGCCTCCGGATTGCCCTGCAGTCGCAGATTATTTTGTGCAGGCGCGAACACGACGCGCTGGGCAGGCCGGGGATCGATCTTGCCGATGACGACGAAATCACCCGATCCGACGCCGGCATTGGCGCGCTGAAGCCCGTCGAGGCGCAGGACGTCCAGCCCCTCATCCTCCTTATAGGGCCGCACCACCCGCGCAGGGGTGGAACGCTTGCCGGCGATCTCGATCACATCGCCTTCCGCAAGGTGGAGTTCCGTCATCACCGCCAGCGGAAGGCGCGCAAGGCCCCTGCCCGCGTCCTCGGGCCGGGCGTTGGCCACCTGTATCCTACGTCCTGCGGTTTCTTCGTCGGCCACTTCGACTTCCCCGTTCTGTTCGCTGGCAAACGAGATAGGGAACGTCAGGGCGGAGGGAAAGGGGCCATGGAGAACCCCGGAACGAATAAAAAAAGGGCCAGCCCGAAGGCCAGCCCGGAAAGTTTTTAGGAGAGGATGCCTGAAAGGCCTTTCCTATGTGCAGTGCGGCAGGTATTTTTGCAAGTGCGAAAAGAATCGAGGAGTTGCAATTTTTGCATCTTGTCAAAAGTCCTTTTTTACTGCTCATTGAAATGAGGATGCTTGGAGCCGGTTTGCGCGCCGCTAAAGAATAAGCAATGACGCGTCGCAGCGGACAGGCCGGATGAACATGACGATTTATGCGTAGATTGCCGCCCCTTACGGCCCTGGAGGCCTTTGTTCAGGTTGCCCGCCTTGGATCGGTCAAGGCGGCGGCGGAGGAGCTTGCGCTTTCGACCCCCGCGCTCAGCCGCCGTGTCCAGGCGCTGGAACGCTTCATCGGCCGGCCGCTGTTCGACCGCAAGCATCAGGCGCTGGAAATCAATGCCGATGGTCAGCGCCTGCTGGACGACATCGCCCCGGCGCTTGATTCGCTGAGCCAGGCGCTGGAGAATATCCAGAGCGGCGGCAACCAGCTGCGACTGCGACTGGCCGTCATGCCGCTGTTCGCGACGCAGCGGCTGTTCCCGCATCTGGGCGCCCTGCGGCAGCGGCATCCGCAGCTTCACATCGACATCGAGACCACGCCCTATGCCGTCGCCCGTCTGGGCGAGGGGCTGGACGCGGCGATCGTGCTGGCGAAGGACATTGATCCGGCGCTTTACGCCCATGAGCTCGACCATGACGAAGTCTATCTGATCGGCCGCAAGGCGTTGCTGGAAACGCCCAATGCGCTGACCGCCCCGCAGGAGCTGGCCAATCACACGGTCCTGCTGCATCGCGACATGGCGCTGGCGTTCGATGCGTGGAAGGAGGCGGTGCACCTGCCCGATCTGCAGCCGCTGGCGATCGACAATTATGATTCCGGCCAGTTGATGCTGGAGGCTGCGGCACAGGGGCTGGGCATCGCCGTCATGCATGCCAGCCATTATAATGAAGCGCAGGATTCCCGGCTGGTCCGGCTGTTTCCGGAACATCGGGTGGAAAGCCCCTATCGCTATTTCTTCGTCTGCCGGCCCCGCGCGCTGCAAACCCGCGCGGTGCGGATTTTCCGCGACTGGTTGATCGGCGCGGACATATAATCGAGGTCAGTCAGCGCCTTGCGCTTTTTCGCTTGGCGCGTCCTTAACCTTGTTTGCGCCCTGCCGTTCTGGTGAGCATGACTGGGGCATCATCTTCCGCAAACGCGCAACATGGTCTGACGGATCGCCTGGCCCGCTGGGCTCGCGGCCTGTCCGGCAAGACCGACGACGAAGCCATGGACGTCCCGGAGGAGCCGCAGCGCGCCCGGCATGGCAGCGCTTCCAGCCGGGAAGCCATCCGGCGGCGCAAGCTGTACGAGGACATAGGCGATTTCCTGTTCGCCCATGATCTGGACCTGACGCCGCTGAATTTCGGCGTGGCGCATGACTATCTGACCGGATCCCATATCGGCGTGGAGAAGGCCGTGAAGGCCGTGCTGGCCGAACAGGGCAAGATCTCCAATGGCTGGGTCGAAAATGTCGCCGCCGAACAGCGCACCGACGAGGTCACGGCGGAAGCGCTTGCCTCCATGCTCGACAGGGTCGAGGAGAATCTGTCGCAATTCACCGGCCTGATGACCGAATCGCGCAATTCGGCCAAGGATTATGGCGCCGCGCTGCAGGAAGAGGTCAAGGGGCTCTCGGCCGGTTCGGAGAGCCAGCCGGTGCTGGCCCGTCTGGTGGCGCTCACCCGGTCGATGGTCGAAAAGACCCGGCAGGTCGAAAGCCAGCTTCGCGACAACCAGAAGCAGACGCAGCTTCTGAAATCCAATCTGGAAAGCGCGCGCCGCGCCGCCGAACATGACCATCTGACCGGCCTGCCCAATCGCCGCGCCTTTGAAGGAACGCTGCGCGAGGAACTGGCGCAGGCGCAGAAGGAAAGGCAGCCGTTGGCCGTCGCCTTTTGCGACATCGATCATTTCAAGCTGATCAACGACAGCCATGGCCATGACACCGGCGACCGGGTGCTGAAGTTCGTGGCCGGATTGCTGTCGAAGGTGAGCAACGAACAATGCCATGTCGCGCGTCATGGCGGCGAGGAATTCGTCATGCTCTTCCGCGGCAAGACGGCGGCCGAGGCGTGCGAGGCGGTGGACAATGTGCGGCAGGACCTGTCCACCCGCAGCCTCGTCAACCGCGCCAATGGCGAACGGATGGAGCGCGTCAGCTTTTCCGCCGGGGTCGCCAATGTGCTGGCCTATGACGATCCTCGCGCTGCGCTGAAAGCCGCGGACCGGGCGCTCTATCTGGCCAAGGAACATGGCCGCAACCGGGTATATCTGGCCGCTGAAATGGATTGACCATCATCCCCTCCCCTGACGGGAGGGGCGTTGCGGGTTCAGAAATCCGGCTTTTCATAATGGGGCGGCGGGGTGATCACCTCCATCCGTTCGGACAGCAGGGGCCGGAAGGACGGGCGCGACTTGAAGCCGGCATACCAGCGCTTCACCGTCTCATGCCCGGCCCAGTCGATGCCGCCCAGATAATCGGCCACCGAAAGATGCGCGGCGGCGGCGATGTCGGCCAGGCTCAGCGTGCCGCCCGCCATCCAGGCGCGGTGGTCGAGCAGATAGTCCATATAATCCATGTGGACATTGGCCCGCTTCATCGCCTCCCGCAGGACGCGGGCATCGGGCGGCGCGCGTTCGATCAGCCGCTTCTTCATCCGTTCATGCAGCAGCGGGCCGACCACGTCGCCGTAGAAATTCTGGTCGAAAAAGGCGGTCAGCCGCCGCACCTCCGCCCGGCCGGCGGCCGTGCCGGAGATCAGCGGGAATTTTTCCACCGTCTCCTCGAAAAATTCGCAGATCGCCTGGCTGTCGATCAGGGTGACGCCCTTTTCCTGATCCACCATCACCGGCGTCGTGCCGGCCGGATTGAGGTCCAGAAACTCGTCGCGCGCCTCCCAGGGGGATTCGCGCGCCAGATCGTAGCCCACCCCCTTTTCACCGAGCAGCAGGCGGACCTTGCGGGAAAAGGGGCAGAGCGGAAATTGGAAAAGTTGCCACATATGCCCTTCCTGTTAGGCCCGGCGGGCGCGCGCGAAAAGCGGCAAAATAGCATCATCCTGCTTAAATCCCGACCGACAAAGGTGGAAACTGTGGCGAGCGCAGAACGATCCCATCTTCCTGTCGTCGCGCCTTGGCTCTAGAGCGGGTTTCGATCCGATTGAATCGGATCGCCGCTCTGGATTCCTGGTTTTCCGCGATTTCTTGACCAGCGATCGGCTCCGGTCGCTTGGCAATCGCTCCAGGACCTCCAAAGCGAGAATTTCGCAGAGGAAGGATGCCCGCATGTCTGACGATTATTTCCCGGTTCCTGCAGAGTGGGCGGCGTCCGCGCTGTTCGACCGGGAGGGCCGCGCGGCCGATTATGCGCGGTCGGTCGAGGATGCCGATGCCTATTGGCTGGAACAGGCCGGGCGGCTGGATTGGGTGAACTTTCCCACCAAAGCCGATGAGAGCAGCTTCGATGAGGCCGATTTCGGCGTGAAATGGTTTGCCGACGGCGTGCTGAACGTCAGCGCCAACTGCATCGACCGGCATCTGGCCGAACGCGGCGATCAGACCGCGATCATCTGGGAACCGGATTCGCCGGACGCGCTGCCGCGCCGCTTCACCTATGCCGAGGTGCATGAGGCGGTGTGCCGCTTCGCCAATGCGTTGAAGGCGGCGGGCGCGAAGAAGGGCGACCGGATCACCGTCTATATGCCGATGATCCCGGAGGCCGCCTTCGCCCTGCTCGCCTGCGCCCGCATCGGCGCGGTCCACAGCGTCGTGTTCGGCGGCTTTTCGCCCGAGGCGCTGGCGGGACGGATCACCGATTGCGACTCGACGCTGGTGATCACTGCAGACGAGGGCTGCCGCGCCGGCAGGAAGGTGCCGCTCAAGGCCAATGTCGACGCCGCGCTGACGCTGTGCACCAGCGTCCGCAAGGTGATCGTGGTCCAGGCGACCGGCGGCGCCATCGAAATGAAGGAAGGCCGCGACCTGTGGCTGCATGAGGAAACGGCCAGGGTGTCGGCCGACTGCCCGCCCGAACCCATGAACGCGGAGGATCCGCTGTTCATCCTCTACACCTCCGGATCGACGGGCAAGCCCAAGGGCGTGCTGCACACGACCGGCGGCTATCTGCTTTGGGCCAGCCTGACGCATGAGCTGTGCTTCGACTACCGGCCCGGCGACATCTACTGGTGCGCGGCCGACATCGGCTGGGTCACGGGGCACAGCTATATCGTCTATGGCCCGCTGGCGAACGGGGCGACGACGCTGATCTATGAGGGCGTGCCGAACTGGCCGACGCCGAGCCGCATCTGGGAAGTCATCGACCGGCATCAGGTGCAGACCGTCTTCACCGCCCCCACGGCGCTGCGGTCGCTGATGAAGGAAGGCGACGATTTCGTGACCCGCACCAGCCGCAAGTCGCTGCGCCTGCTGGGGACGGTCGGCGAGCCGATCAATCCCGAGGCGTGGCGCTGGTACCATCATGTCGTGGGCGAGGACCGCTGCCCGATCATCGACACATGGTGGCAGACCGAGACCGGCGGGGCGATGATCGCGCCGATGCCGGGCGCGACGGACCTGAAGCCCGGCTCCGCAACCCTGCCCATGCCGGGCGTGGTGCCGCAGATCGTCGACGCGGAGGGGCATGTGCTGGACGGCGCGACGGAGGGCAATCTCGTCATCGCGCAGAGCTGGCCGGGGCAGATGCGCACCGTCTGGGGCGACCATGAGCGCTTCTTCCAGACCTATTTCACGACCTTCCCCGGCAAATATACGACCGGCGACGGGGCGCGGCGCGACGCGGACGGCTATTATTGGATCACGGGCCGGGTGGACGACGTCATCAACGTGTCCGGGCACCGCATGGGCACGGCTGAGGTCGAGAGCGCGCTGGTGCTGCACGAAGCGGTGGCCGAGGCGGCGGTCGTGGGCTTTCCGCACGACATCAAGGGCCAGGGCATCTACGCCTATGTGACGCTCAACAGCGGCGAGGAAGCGAGCGACGCGCTGCG
>JGI24741J21665_1000517_pt1 | contig 11770 bp, 11 predicted proteins | sample KBSCornC7_FD_21665 | JGI IMG/M metagenome (IMG submission 21665) | reverse complement strand
CCTTTGGCTATCTGGCCCAGGCTCGCCGCCTGCGCGAGAGCCTGACGGAAGCGCCCGCCCGGTCGCGCGATGTGCAGGCCGACCGTGCCGCCGCCCGCGCCATCATCTCCGGTGCGCAGGCGGACGGATGCACGACGCTCTCCGAAATCAAGGTGAAGAAGCTGCTGGAAGCCTATGGCATCCCTGTCGCCCCCACGCGCTTTGCCGCTTCGGCGGACGCCGTGGAAGAGGCCTGCTGCTGGCTGAGCGCGCCCTATGCGGTGAAGATCGTCTCACGCGACCTGCCGCACAAATCGGATGTGGGCGGGGTCGCGCTCGACCTGCCCGACGCCGGGGCTGCCGTGGCCGCCGCGCGGGAGATGGAACGGCGCATCCGCCGCGACTTGCCCGAGGCCCGCATCCAGGGGTTCGCCGTCGAGGACATGATAAATGTGGAAGACGGGAGGGAGATGATCGTGGGCCTCAGCACCGATCCGGCTTTCGGCCCCATCATCATGGCTGGCGCGGGCGGGGTCGCGACTGAACTTCTCGACGACAAGGCCATCGACCTCCTCCCGATCGACCATGCGCAGGCTGACGCCCTCATTGCGCGGACGCATATCTCCCGGATGCTCGCCGGATATCGCAACGTCCCGGCAGCCGATGTGGAAAGCGTCGCCGATGTGCTGGACGCCGTGTCGGCCATGGCGGTCGACCTTCCCGACCTGATGGAACTGGACATCAACCCCCTGATCGTGAGCGCGGCCGGCGTCATCGCCCTTGATGCACGGGCGCGTATCACCGCCGGGGCGGCAACGGCATCCCGCCTTGTCCTGCGCGCGCCGCCGGAAGGATGGACGTCCGACCTCGTCACGGAGCAGGGCCTTCGCTTCCATGTGCGGCCGGTGCGCCCTGACGACGGGCCCGCCGTGGCGGCCCTTTTCGACCATGTCTCGCCCGAAGACCTGCGCTTCCGCTTCATGTCGGGCGTAGCCAAGGTCAGCCGCGAGCAGATCGCGATGATGACCCGCGTGGATTATGTCCGCACCATCAGCTTCGTCGCCTTCGGAGAGGAGGGCGACCTCCTCGCCATCGCCATGCTCGCGACCGATCCTGATCGCACCCGCGCGGAGATCGCACTCAGCACCCGCACCGACATGAAGGGCAAGGGCCTCAGCTGGACCTTGTTCGAACATGTCCTGCGCTATGCGAAGGCGGAGGGGATCGAGACGATCGAGTCTATCGAGTCCGCAGATCACGAGGCGGCCCTGCGCATGGAACGGGAACTTGGCTTCGTCACCATCGCGGATCCCGACGATCCCACCGTCCGGATCGCCAGGAAAAGCCTGGCGGCTCATGCCAGCTGACAGCATGTGCGGCGCTTGAGCGCTTTCCAAGCGATCGCTGGTTAAGAAATCGCGGAAAACAAGGAATTCAGAGCGGCGATCTGATTCAATCAGATCGCCGCTCTATCGCTGAGCGGGGCGCCTCTTCGCAACGCCACGGATCATCACCATGCCCGGTATGAGCGGCAGCCATAGCGTGAAGAGGCGCAGCAACATGGTCGCGGCGAATGCAGCCTCCAGCTCGACTCCCAGCAGATGAAGTGTCGCCACCGAAGTCGCTTCGAAACTGCCCAGCCCCAGCGGGATCGGCCCGAGCGTCGCCACCACCGACGCCATGATGAGCGCGATGAAGGCGGTACCGAACGCGGCCTGCTCACCAAGGCTGTGCAAACAGGCGAAGAGGGTCCCGGCATCGGCCAGGAAGATAATCGCATTGCAGGCGGCAACGATGGCCGTGAGTTGCCTGTCCCATAAGAGGGTTGATGGCGCCTGCGCCACCGTCTCCAGCAGCCTGCGCACAAAGTCGATATGTTCAATTCGGTCCGGCAAGGGCCTGCTCCCGCGGCTCCGCAGCCAGAGGGCAAGAGTGGGGATAGCGAAGGCCACCAGCAGGAAGGTTGTGACCACTCCCGCCATCAGCGGCGTAGCGCGATCATGCAGCCAAAGCAGGATCAGGGTGACGAGGGCGAAACAGGCATAGGCTGCGTAAAAGCCGATCATCGACAGCAGCAGGGCGGCCACTGCCGTCCCCTTGGGCACGCCCAGCCCGCGCAGCTGATCCACCAGCAGGATATTGCCGCCCATGCCCGCACTTGGCAAAACCTGATCGGCAAACAGCTTGGTCAAGGCGATCCGCACCAGCGGCCGCATCGGCTGCGGCGTTCCGGCGCGGCGCAGCACCGCCGACCACCCGCTTGCCACGCTGAAATAGGTGGTTAGCTGAAGCAGGACGGCGAGCCCGATCCAACCCGGCTCCGCCTGGCGGAGCAGCGCCGCGAACCGCTCGACATCCCCCCAATGGGCGACTGCGGCAATCAGCCCGGCTGCGATCAGGATCGCCAGAAGCCAGCTTCGCCATCTCGCTGATGCCATATCAGCCTCCACCCTTGGTTTTCGCCCGTCGTGCTGAAAGCTTAGGATCACGGCATGGGGAGCGAACTTGGGACAATTACGTAGCTTAACGGATTCACCATCCGATCCTGATCATTCATTCCCTGCCATCCTCAACCCGTCTGGAGCCGCGATGGATTTCAGCATCTCCTTGCCGTTCCGGCACGAGCCCCTCACAGCGGCGAACAATCAGGCAATCCAGCTGTCTAACGAATATTGGCGCCTGCCGGTCGGCCAGACGCTCACTGCCCTCGACACGAACGCAGAAGGTTTATCCTCCGCCGAGGCCGCCCACAGGCTCGAAGCGGTCGGTCCCAACGTCCTCTTTCAAAAGGCCCGCCGCCGCCTCATGGCCGATCTGGCGCGCAGGCTTGGCAATCCGCTCGTCCTGATGCTGCTTGCCGCTGCGGCGGTAGCGGGCGTGACCGGCGACATGGTAAGCTTCCTGCTGATCGTCGCCATGGTCCTGCTCTCCACCATACTCGACACAGTGCAGGAACGCCGTGCGGAAGCGACGGCAGCGGCGCTGCGCGAGGCGATCGCTCTCACCGCTCGCGTACTCCGCGATGGAGCAATCGCCACGCTCCCGGTGCAAGATGTGGTGCCTGGCGACGTAGTGATGCTCGCAGCCGGAGACCTCGTGCCCGCCGATGGGTTGGTACTCTCCGCCAACGCCGCGCAGGTCAACCAGGCCGCCCTCACCGGCGAGCCCTTCCCCGTCGAAAAATCGTCAGTCATCAACCCCAGTGCCGCCCTGGCGGAGGCACCAAACCTCCTGTTGCATGGCAGTTCGATGATCGGCGGCAGCGCGACCATGCTCGTCGTGCAGACGGGCGACCGCACGCATTTCGGCGGCATCGCGCGGTCGCTGGGCGATGAACAGCCGCCTACCGCTTTCGAACGCGGGATTCACCGGCTCGGCATGCTAATCGTGCGGATAACGATCCTCCTCGTCCTCTTCGTGATCCTCGCGCATCTCGCGCTCGGGCGGCCGCCGGTCGAATCCTTCCTTTTCGCCATGGCTCTTGCGGTCGGCCTGACTCCCGAACTACTGCCGATGATCATGACCATCGGCCTGGCGCGCGGGGCGCAGCGCATGGCGGCGGCAAAGGTGGTGGTGAAGCGGCTTTCGGCGATCCACGATCTTGGCGAGATGGACATATTGTGCACCGACAAGACCGGCACCCTCACCGAAGCGCGCATCATGATGACCGGCCATCCGGGGATCGATGGCACGGACAGCGAGCACGTTTTTGAACTCGCCGCCGTCAACGCCCGCTTCGAAAGCGGCCTGCGCAGTCCGCTGGACAATGCCCTGCTCGCACATACCGGCCATCATCCGCTGACTGGCTGGCAAAAGCTGGACGAACGGCCCTTCGATTTCGAAAGACGGCGCGTATCGGTGTTGGCTGAGCGGGAAGGAGACAGGATCGAGATCGTCAAAGGGGCGCCAGAAACGATCCTGGACCTGTGCGATCAGGCGCAACTGCCAGACGGAACGATCATGCCGCTCGATGCTACGCTCAAGGCAAGCCTCATCAAGCTGCACGATGACAATGCCGCGCAAGGATTACGCCTGCTGGGCATAGCCTGGAAAGCAGCACCTGGCCGTGACCGCATCGAGACAGACGATGACGAACATCTGATCTTCGCTGGCTTCTGCCTCTTCCTCGATCCGCCCAAAGCCTCGTCCGCCGCCGCCATCGCGCGGTTGGAGACAGCAGGCGTCAGGACCAAGGTCATTTCCGGCGACTCCGCCGCTGCTGTGCGGCATCTGATGATCGCACTGGGAAAACCGGATGCGAAACTCCTGACCGGACAGGAAATCGGAGCCCTCGATGATGAGGCTCTAGCCGTCCGCGCGGCCGAAACCAGCCTCTTCGCCCGCGTCACCCCCGATCAGAAGCTGCGAATCGTCCGCGCGCTTCAGGCGCGCGGCCATATCGTCGGGTTCTTGGGCGACGGCATCAACGACGCGCCAGCCATCAGGGCGGCCGATGTCGGCCTGTCGGTCGATGGCGCGACCGATGTCGCGCGCGAAGCGGCGGACATGATCCTGCTCGCGCCAGATCTTGCCGTGCTGGTCGATGGCGTGGCGGAGGGACGCCGCACCTATGCCAATATCCTCAAATATATCCGTATGGGGACCAGCTCGAACTTCGGCAACATGTTGACGATGGCGCTGGCGTCACTGTTCCTGCCCTTCCTGCCGCTGACGCCGGTCCAGATCCTGCTCAACAACATGCTCTATGATTTGTCGCAGACAGGCATACCGTTTGACCGGGCAGAAAGCGGCGATCTTGCCGCGCCGCGTGGGTGGGACATGCGGGGCCTCGTTCGCTTCACCCTCATCATGGGGCCGCTGTCGTCCCTGTTCGACATCGCGACCTTTGCAGCACTCATTGCCCTTTTCCATGTCGATGTGCCCATATTCCGTACGGTCTGGTTCGTCGAATCCATGGCGACGCAGATATTGGTTGTCTTCATCATCCGCACATCCGCGCCCTTGTGGCGGCAGCGGCCTCATCGGCTGCTGGTGACAAGCGCCGGGCTGTGCCTCGTCACGGCCTTCGCCCTGCCTTTCCTCCCGTTCGCGCCGACATTGGGCTTCTCCGCGCCTCCGCCGGGCATCCTTATGGTGACGGCAGCACTGGTCGCCGTCTACCTCCTCTGCGCCGAAGCGCTCAAGCGGGTGGCGATGCGATAGGGTCTCTGCGGCGAATCAGGGCGTGATCGTGTATTATGCCACCAGAGCCGCCCCAGATGCAGGTCAGCCTTCACGCCATGCACGCCGATGTTCGCGATGACCCCACCGGGAACGACCAAGTCTTCAAAAGGTCGCAGGCACCCCGACAGCCTCGATGGCCACGTCCACGCCACTGCCATCGGTCAGCGCGTCTTCCGACCGGCTGTCGATCGTGCGGGTAGCGCCGAACCGCTCAGCGACCGCCAGCCGGTTGGCGTCGATGTCGATCATAATGATCTGGCTGGGCGAATAGAATTGCGCCGTCAGGGATGCTTCTGCCCCGGCCCGTCATAGATCAACGCTTTCATGGCAACGCTCCTTGAAGGATTATCACCGGGATGATCGCGCTGCCTTCCACGGTATCCTATTCGTAGATTCACGAACATCATCACGCTGCCGCCAACGCTAGGCTTGCCGTCTCACATCTTGAGGAGGACGATCATGAACTTGAAAATGGCCTTGGAACCGGGGACGCCCATATCGGGACAGCAGCTATGGCGCACCTTCGTCGGCATCGGCGCCGCGCTCGCGCTGCTCGGCATCCTTGCGAGCGTCAATTTGCTCCTCACGACTATTCTTGCGACCTATATCGTTGGCGCCGCCATGTTCGCGGGAGGGGTATTCCAACTGTTCCACACCTTCAGCGTGCGGCGCTTCTCATCGGGCGTCCTGTGGGGCCTCGCAGCGTTGCTCTACCTCTTCACGGCCAGCATCATGATCGTCGATCCCCTGCTTGGCGCGACCGTCCTTACGGTCTTCATCGGCATCACTCTGGCGGCATCAGGCATCGCCCGCCTTGTCCTTGCTTTCCGGCACCGCGAAGGCAGGGCGTGGATGATCCTGTCCGGTGTCATCAGCATCGTGGCCGCCGTGCTGGTGGCGGTTTCGTGGCCGTGGAGCAGCCTGTGGCTGCTGGGCATGGTGCTCGCCATAGACCTCATATCGCAAGGCGTGATGCTTATGCTGTTCGGTTTTTCCCTGCGTTCGGCGGACAACGTGCAATGAAGCNGATGGTGGCGATGCAGATCCCCGCGCCGGGCGCTGCCCTCAGGCGGATCGAACNCCCCATCCCCGATCCCGGACCCGGCGAACTGCTGATCGAANTCGCTGCCTGTGGTGTCTGCCGGACCGATCTGCATGTCCTCGACGGCGAAATCTCCGCCCACTATCCCATCATACCAGGCCATGAGATTGTCGGCCGCGTCGCGGCACGGGGAACCGACGTTGAGGGCTTCGCCATAGGCCAGCGCGTGGGCGTCCCCTGGCTCGGGCACACATGCGACATCTGCTCCTATTGCCGGGCAGGGCGAGAAAATCTCTGNGACGCTCCGCTCTTCACCGGAGCCACCCGCGACGGGGGCTATGCGAGCCATGCGATCGCCGACGCNCGATATTGCTTCGACCTGCCCGATTGCTTTTCCGACGTGGAGGCCGCCCCCCTCCTCTGTGCTGGCCTGATCGGGTGGAGAGCATTGCGGTTGGCCGGCCCGGCAAACGTCATCGGCCTCTACGGCTTCGGCGCCGCCGCGCACATATTGGCGCAGGTCGCCCGGCATCAGCAGCGTACCGTCTACGCGTTCACCCGATACGGCGACACAGCGGGGCAGGACTTTGCCCGTTCGCTTGGCTGTGCCTGGGCGGGCGGCTCCTCCGAAAAACCGCCTGCGCTTCTCGACGCCGCGCTGATCTTCGCCCCGGCGGGCGAACTCGTTCCCCGTGCCCTGCGATCGGTCAAGAAAGGTGGCCGCGTAATATGCGCAGGCATCCACATGAGCGACATCCCCTCCTTCCCTTATGCCGACCTGTGGGAGGAAAGACAGATCCTGTCGGTGGCCAACCTGACGCGGGAAGACGGCACCTCCTTTTTCGAACTGATCGGCGGCATGGAACTGCACATCGTCACCCAAAGCTTTCCCCTCGATCAAGCCAATCAGGCATTGCAAAGCCTGCGCGAAGGCAGGGTCAAGGGCGCGGCCGTCCTTGTCCCGCCGATGCCGACTGCGTGACTCTACTTATGGCGCGGCATCCTGCTCCGGACGACAATTCAGCATGGACTCTATAATGGAGAATGACCCATGCGCCGCCATGTCGCCAGTGCCGCGCTGCTCAACCTTTCGCTCATAGTCGGAGCGTCGGCGCAGACCGCCCCGCCCCGCGCGCCGTCGCCCCCGGCCGCGCCTAAGACGGACTGCCCGATGCATGACCGGGCAGGCGGGCACATGATGCAATCGGGCGCCATGCCGATGCAGCAGGGGCGTCCCATGCCCGGAGCGATGGAGCATTGCCGCGCGATGCATGATCCAGCCGAACGCCGGCAACAGCATCAGATGATGCACCATCCCGGCGAACCGCCAGTTTCACAAAAGCAGGAGAAGGACAAATGACTGATTTTCGTTCACTCATCCCCTTTGGGCGCAGCAATCTCTTCCGCACCGGCTTTGATCCCTTTGCCGAGATGCGCAAGGAAATGGATCGCCTGAGCGACGATCTCGGCCGTGGCTGGCTCACCAACGGCGATGGCGGGAACAGGGGCTTCAACCTCCCCCGCGTCGACATTGCGGAAACGGACCAGGGCTTGGAACTGACCGCCGAACTGCCAGGCTTTGACGAAAAGGACGTGTCTCTCGACGTGCAGGACGATATCCTGACCATAAAGGCCGAGCATAAGGAAGACCGCGAGGAAAAGGATGAAAAGAAGAATTATCATCTGATCGAGCGCAGTCGGGGCAGCTATCTGCGCCGCGTTGCACTTCCGTTCGAAGCCGATGCGGACAAGGCCAGCGCCCATTTGGAAAAGGGCCTGCTGAAAGTCATCGTCCCCCGTCTCGCCACGGAAGCAAGCAAGCCGCGTCAGATTCCGGTCGGATCGAAATAGCAGGACAAAAATCGATACGGGCAGGCAATGGTCTTGGCGTGATGCTATATACCCTCTTATGAAACGCATCGCGCTCTGGCTGTTGCCGCTCGCGCTGGTCGCGGTGGCTGCGGCATGGTGGTTGCTCGCGAGCCGGGCGCACAAGGTCGAACTCGCGCCCGTCCGTATCGGCCAGGCCGTCGAACTGGTCTATGCCACCGGCTTCGTGGAGGCGCAGCAGCCCGTTTCGGTCTCAGCCCGTCTCACCGCTCCGGTTCGCCAGGTATTGGCTGAGGAAGCGCAAACTGTCGTGCGCGGTCAGCCGCTGATCCTTCTCGATGACGAGGAGCAGCGCCACGCGCTGCAACAGGCGGCTGCGCAACGCCGCCTTGCGCAGCAGGATGAGCGGCGCGTGCTCACGCTTTTCGCCAAGGGCTGGGTCACCCGCGCTGCACGGGACTCGGCCGTAGCCGCCGCCCAAAGCGGGAGAGCGGCGGAAGACAGCGCCCGCGCGCGGCTCGACCAGATGATCGTGCGGTCGGGCATCGACGGCGTCGTCCTGCGCCGGGATGTGCAGCCCGGCGATCTCGCCAGCCCCGGCCGCATCCTCATGACGCTGGGCGATCCTTCCCGCATATGGATCACGGCCACCGTAGATGAACGCGACGTTTCCCGCGTTCGTGCCGGTCAGGAAGCATTGATGTCGAGCGACGCCTGGCCCGGCCGGGTGCTGCATGGTCATGTGCGCGAGGTGACGCCGGGCGGCGATCCCGAACAACGCGCCTTTCGCGCCCGCATCGTGACCGACGGCGCGGTGGCGCTGCCGCTGGGCCTGACGTTGGAGGTGAACATCGTCACGCGCAGGGCGCAACAAGCGCTGCTGGTGCCCGCAACCGCGATTGAAGACGGCAAAGTGTGGATCGTTCGCGACAATCGCGTTCATGCGAAACCTGTCCGCACCGGCATTGCCGGGACCAACGACGTGCAGATCCTCTCCGGCCTGTCGCGTGGCGACATGGTGGTGAAGACGCCGGAAGGGAAGCTCAAGGACGATATGCGCGTTCGGGTGCGACGATGACCGGCCAGTTGCGGCTGCTGGCCAGCGTCGCCGCCCGTCATCTTGTCGGCCGTCGCCGCCAGACCGTCGTCGCGGTAAGCGGGGTGGCCGTCGGCGTCGGATTCTTCCTCGCCGTGTCGGCCATGATGATCGGCAGCCAGAATGACTTCATCAAGACACTGATCGACGCCGCCCCGCACATCATCATTTCCGACGAGCTGCGCAGCCCGCCGCCTCAACCCGGCATCAGCCACTACAAGGGCGCGGCTGTGGACCTTCGCCACTACAAGGTCCGCAACGAAGTGCGTGGGCTTAAAGGCTGGCCGGAGATATTGCGTGCCGTCGACGCGGTGCCCGGCGCCATCGGTTCGCCCAGCCTCAGCGGCGCGATCACCCTGCGCAGCGGCGGACGCGAGGAAGCATTGACCATCGTGGGCGTCGATCCGGCGATCGAGGAAAAGGTCAGCACGATCCAGGACCAGTTGCGCATCGGACGCCTGCGCGACCTCGAAAGCACGCAGGGCGGCATTATCATAGGCGAGGAAATGGCCCGACGGCTTGGCCTTGGCGTGGGCGATGTGGTTGGCGCGACCTCCGCTTCGGGAAAGAGCCGGTCGCTCCGCATCGTCGGCCTGTTCAAGCGCGGGCAGACGCAGATTTCATCCGGCCTGGGTTATGTCCTGCTGCGGGAAGCACAATCACTGCTCGGCCGTCCCTTCATCATCAACCGCATCGGCGTCCGCCTTGCCGATCCCTATGAGGCCGAGCCGATCAGCCGCCGCCTGGAGGCGCGCTATGCCTATAAGGCGGAAAGCTGGCAGGAGCGTTCCGCCGACTTCCTCTCCCTGCTCGTGACCCGCAACGTCATCATGTACAGCGTCGTGTCGGCCATCCTGCTGGTCGCCAGCTTCGGCATCTACACGGTCGTATCCAACAGCGTGTCCGACAAAAGGCGCGACATCGCGATCATGCGCTCGATGGGCTTTTCAGAGCGCGATCTACAACTGATCTTCGTATTCGAAGGGCTGGCCCTGGCATTGATCGGCATCGTCGCCGGATGGCTGCTGGGCTACGGGCTGATGGCAATCCTCGGCTCGCTCAAATTCCCCATCGCGGGCGAAGACCAACGCCTGCCGCTGGACCGCTCCGCGCGTCAATATGCGATCGCAGCGGCGGCGTCCCTGATCTCGGGGGTGATTGCCGCATGGCTCCCCGCGCGAAAGGCGGCGCGCGTCGATCCGGTCGACATATTGCGGGGCGCGGTATGAGCGCGATCATAGAGGTTCAGGACCTGTCCCGCAGCCTGCCCGGCACCCCGCCGGTGACGCTGGTCTCCGACGTGTCCCTGTCGATCCAGCCAGCCACCTTCGTCGCCATCGTCGGGCCGTCGGGCTGCGGCAAATCCTCGCTGCTCTATCTGCTCGGCCTGCTCGATCGGCCAACATCAGGACGGGTGCTGTTCAACGGGCAGGACATGAACTGGCTGCGCGGTGACGCGCGCGCCCGGATCCGGTTGGCGAGCTTCGGCTTCGTCTTCCAGTTTCACTTCCTTCTGCCGGAGTTCACGGCACTGGAAAATGTCATGCTGCCCATGCGCAGGCTCGGCAAGCTCCCGCTGGCGGAAATACAGGCAAAGGCGCAGGCGTTGCTTGAAGGCATGGGTCTTGGAGAGAAAAGCGCGAAGACGCCTGATCGCCTCTCCGGCGGCGAGCGCCAGCGCGTCGCCATCGCCCGCGCCATCGCCAATGATCCCGCACTGGTGCTGGGCGACGAACCCACAGGCAATCTCGACAGCCAAAACAGCGCCCGCGTGGTCGAGATGTTTCGCAATCTTGCTCACGATCAGGGTCGCGCGGTGGTGTGCGTCACCCATGATCCCGATGTCGCGGCGGCAGCCGACGTGCAGATCTCCATGCTGGACGGCCGTATCAAGGAAACAAGCGTCAGACCGCGATGACTGCTGGCATCAGTTCCTCCATCATACAGCCTTATATGCCGCTGCTGGCCGCCATAGCCATTGGATTGCTGATTGGCACGCAGAGAGGATGGGCGCAAAGGACCTTCGACACTGGCCGCCGCGTCGCCGGATTTCGCACGTTCGGTTTGATCGGCGGTATAGGTGGTCTGGCGCCGGACACGGTTGCCGCCGCCCTCGCTATCGGCGTGGCCCCAGTGCTACCGCAGGCTATATCCGCAGCGCCAATCAGAACCATCTGTCCGCCACCACGACGCTCGCAGGTATGGTGACCTTCGCATCGAGCTTCTGCGCCACCCGCCTTTCCCCTTCGCTGGGCCTTGCCATCGGCGGCGCGACCTTCGCGACGCCGAGCGTGCGGCAATCGATGCACGCGCGCCCGCCCGGCTTCCAGCCTTGGGGTAAAAAAGGGGGTCTCGGGCGTCTGATCGGGCGGACCAAAGGCGGCATGAACACGAAATTGCACGCCGTCACCGATGCCAGCGGCCGCCCTTTGAGCTTCTTCATCACGGCCGGGCAGATCAGCGATTGTCGGTGCAGCGGCCTTGCTCGACGATTTGCCCAAGGCCAAGTGGAGGCTCGCCGACCGCGGATATGAGGCTGACTGGTGCAGAGATGCGCTGGAGCAAAAGGGCATCAAGCCCTGCATTCCGGGCCGAAAATCCCGATCTCTGCCCGTCAAATACGACAAGCGGCGCTACAA
>JGI24741J21665_1000515_pt1 | contig 11777 bp, 7 predicted proteins | sample KBSCornC7_FD_21665 | JGI IMG/M metagenome (IMG submission 21665) | reverse complement strand
GTCTCCACGATCTGGTCGAACAGGTGCACCATCTGCGAGCGGCTGGACTGCAGTTTCTCGACGATGCGCTTGCGCGCCAGCAGGTGGTCCTTGACCTTCTGCAGGTTCTGGATTTCGGTGATCTTGGCGTCGAGCTGGGCGATCTGGCCCTTGAGGTAGTCGTTGCGATCGTTCTGGTTGCCGATGCGCAGGCTCACCCAGAAGCCCCACAACAGCACCAGCACCACCGCGGCGACGAAGGCGATGACGAGATGCGTGAAGAATTCGCGTTTGCGGCGTTCGCGCCGCTCCGCGCGCCACGGGAGTAGATTGATCTTGGCCATCAGTCGAAACTCCTCAAGGCCAATCCGGCAGCAATCATCAGCGCGGGCGCATCCTGTGCCAGCGTCTGCGCCTGCAGTCGCGGCGACAGGGACATGCTGGCCAACGGGTTCGCCACCACGCATGGCACGCCGAGTTGTTCGACCACCATGTCGGCCACACCGGGAATCGACGCGCAACCGCCGGCCAGCACGACCTGGTCGACCTTGCCGAACTCGCTGCCCGCGAAGAAGAACTGCAGCAGGCGGCTGACCTGCTGCACCATCGCCTCCTTGAACGGCTCCAGCACCTCGATCTCGTAGGATTCGGGCAAGCCGCCCTGGCGCTTAGCGAGGCCGGCTTCCTCGTAGGACATGCCGTAGCGGCGCATCACCTCGTCGGTGAGCTGCTTGCCACCGAACACCTGCTCGCGCGAATAGATGGTGCGCTGGTTCTTGAGCACCGACAGCGTGATCATGGTGGCGCCGATATCCACCAGCGCGACCAGCGCGTCGCGTGGCACCGACAGTTGATCGGCCACCAGCCGGAACGCGTTCTCCATCGCGAACACTTCGACGTCGATCACCCGCGCGGTGAGTCCGCCGAGATCGAGTGCCGCCACCCGCATGTCCACGTTTTCGGTGCGCGATGCGGCCAACAGGATCTGCTGCATCTCCGGGTTGTCTTTCACCGGGCCGATCGGTTCGAAGTCGAGGCTGACTTCCTCGATCGGATACGGGATGTACTGATTGGCCTCGACCTGCACCTGGCCTTCGAGGTCGTCATCGGAAAGGTCGGCCGGCATCGGGATCACCTTGGTGATCACCGCCGAACCCGCGACCGCGGCCGAGGCGTACTTGGTGCGCGCGCCCGAGCGCTGCATCGCACGCCGGATCGCATCGCCGACGGCTTCGACCTCGACGATGTTTTTCTCGACCACGGCGTTGGGCGGCAGCGGTTCGACCGCATAATGCTCCACGCGATAACGCGAACCGGCCTGGCTCAACTGCAACAACTTCACCGCAGTCGAACTGATGTCGACGCCGATCAGCGGCGCAGCATTGGTTGTCAGTAATCCCACTGGAATTCCCCTTCCCCGTGCCCGCTCGCAAAAAAACGTGGCGCGATCGAATTAGATACGAAAGTTAACGAAATATCAATAACCTTGCAAAGTGCGTGCAAGCTCATGATGTTCCCGCGCTTTCGGTCTGAAATCATCCTCGTTGCTTGCACTTTTGCGGTGGACGTGCGTCACAAATTCGCGAGCCGACTTCCCCGCCCGCCCGGTCTGCGTCCCCTTGCGCAAACCCCGGCGCTTCTTCGCTGTTTCCGATGCGCCCGGCCGATGCGATGCACGCTCAAGCCGAAACCATGCCCGCGCGGCGGAGCATACGCCACCCGCAAAAACGAACTTTGTCGACGATCACGGAACCCGCATCCGGAACGAGCATCTATACTTTCCAGCCGCGTCGCTAGCTGCGGCGTCGTGCGCACCGCGCACCGCGCCTGATCCGGAAACTGCATGAGAATCTTCAAACGACTGGCGCTGGTCGCCCTGATTGGTTTGGCATGTCTGGTGGTGTTGGGCATCATCGCGGGCGGCGTCACCTACTGGCTGATCGAACCGCGCGTGCCATCCGTGGCATCGCTGAAAAACGTGCAGATGCAGGTGCCGCTGCGCGTGCTGAGCGCGGACGGCAAGCTGATCGCCGAGTTCGGCGAAACCCGGCGCATGCCGGTGCAGATCGAGAACGTGCCGGCGTACCTGAAGAACGCGGTGCTGGCCGCCGAAGACGCCGACTTCTATCACCACTCCGGCATCGACGTGACCTCGACCCTGCGCGCCGCGTTCGAGGTGGTGCTGCACCACGGCGAGAAGGTGCAGGGCGGCTCGACCATCACCCAGCAGGTGGCGCGCAACTTCTTTTTGAGCCCGCAGAAAACCTACACCCGCAAGCTGACCGAGATGCTCACCGCATTCCGGATCGAGAACGAGTTGCCCAAGGACCAGATCCTGCAGCTCTACCTCAACAAGATGTTCCTGGGCCATCGCTCCTACGGTGTGGCCGCGGCGGCGCAGTACTACTACGGCAAGACGATCGACCAGTTGACGCTGGCGCAATGCGCGGCGATCGCGTCGTCGTTCCAGTCGCCGTCGGTGGTCAACCCCATCGACCACAAGCCGCGCCTGATCGCGCGCCGCAACTGGGTGTTGGGGCAGATGCTGACGCANCGTTTCATCAACCAGGCCGAATACGATCAGGCGATCGCGGCGCCCGACGACGCCACGCCGCACGAACCGCCCGTCGAGGTCGACGCGCCATACCTCGCGGAAATGGTCCGCCAGCAGGCGCTGCAGAAACTCGGCAACCAGGCGCAAACCGACGGCTACGTGATCCGCACCACGCTGGACAGCCGCCTGCAGGCGCTGGCGAACCACGCGCTGCGCAGCAAGCTCGAGGAATACGACCACCGCCACGGCTACCGCGGACCGGAAGCGCACGTCGCGCTGCCCCAACCGGCCACGCCCGCCGCGNTGCAGAAGGCGCTGTCGAGATACAACGACGTCAGCGGCCTGTATCCCGCCATCGTCACCGCGGCCGGTGAAGATGACGCCGAGGTTTATGTGCAGGGCGGCGAGACCATCAAACTGTCCATCGCCGACATGAAATGGGCGATGGGCTTCGCGCGCAAGGCCAAGACCGGGGGCAAGGGCGCGGCCTCGATCCTCCGGCCGGGCGACATCATCCGCGTACGGGAAGTGGCGGACGCGGAAGCGTCGACCACGGCGTCCGCCAAACCCGCGAAGGATGAAAAAGTCGCCGCCGCNGACAAGAAACACTGGGAACTCCAGCAGATTCCCGCGGCGCAGTCCGCGATGGTGGTGCTGTCGCCGAACGACGGCTCGGTGAAGGCACTGGTCGGCGGCTTCAATTTCCAGTTGAGCAAGTTCAACCGCGCGGTGCAGACACAGCGCCAGCCGGGCTCCAGCTTCAAGCCCTTCATCTATTCGGCGGCTTTCAGTCGCGGCTACACGCCGGCCTCGATCATCAACGACGCGCCGATCGCCCTGCCCGATCCCTCCAAGCCGGGCGGGCTGTGGACACCACAGAACGACGACAACAAGTTCCGCGGACCGATGCGGCTGCGCGAAGGACTGGCGCAATCGGTGAACCTCGTGGCAATCCGTTTGCTGGATGCAGCCGGCGTGCGCTACGTGCGCGAATACGCGACACGCTTCGGTTTCCCGCTGGATGCGATCCCGGCCAACCTCTCGATGGCCCTTGGCACCGCATCCGTTTCGCCGATGGCAATGGCCCGCGCCTATGCGGTATTCGCCAATGGCGGCTTCCTGATCAACCCCTACTACATCGCCGAGATCGACGACCGCAGTGGCAAGGCCATCTACAAGGCCGATCCGCTGCAGGCCTGCCGCACCTGCGAAGCGCGGCTGCTGGACGAAGGCAAGACCACCGCAGCGCCGACGCAACCCGCGGCCGCGGCCGGCGATCCGGGCGCGATGACCGACACCGCGAATGCACTGACGCGGGGCGAATCGAACAGGCCGTTGCTCGCCCCGCGCGTGGTCGATCCGCGCAACGATTACCTGATGGTTTCGCTGATGCAAAGCGTGATCTACGGAGGCGGTACCGGCGCCGCGGCCGCAAAACAACTCGGTCGCGACGATCTCGCCGGCAAGACCGGTTCCACCAACGACCACCATGATGGCTGGTTCTGCGGCTTCAATGCCGACCTGGTCGCCACGGTCTGGGTGGGCTTCGACGACTACCGTTCGCTCGGGCACGGCGAATTCGGCGCAAGAACAGCGTTGCCGATCTGGATGGCGTTCATGGACCCGGCGCTGCAAGGCACGCCGGAAGCGCAGTTGCCAATGCCACCCGGCATCGTGACTGCAACCATCGATCGCACCACCGGCCTGCCCGCGCCTCCCGGCGACACCAACACCACCAGCGAGATGTTCAAGATCGAGGATCTCGACCGCCTGCGCACCGAAGCCAAGAACCAGCAGAACCAGGCGCCCGCGTACGACATATTTTAGCGGTTCGTCCGTGATCGCTGCCTCGTCGGAGCGACTACACAACGTGATCGCTCCAAGCCATGGAAGTCCAGAACGGCCAGCCATGGCCTGATGCACTCGTGCGATCGTCCGTGATCGCTGCGCCGCTCGGCGGCATCGCGATTGGGGCGCTTCAAAGCCAAGGACCCCAGAACGGCCATCCATGGCCTGCCTTCTCACCAGAAGCCGCTTCGCTCGTAGTCTTCTTGACTCCCGTTTTCGAGCGCCCCGGCCCCTTTTGCTTTTTGTGTCCGCTTTTTGCGACACTGGCCCCGACGCGGCTACAGGGTGTCTTTCCATGCACAAGACCGCCGGATACCACCGTATCCACGCCGAAGGCCGCAGCCATCAATTGCGCCGCCGCATCGCCCTTGAAGCCGCACGCCTGATCAGTGAGCACGGCATCCGTGATTTCCGGATGGCCAAACGCAAAGCCGCCCAGCACATCGGCGTCAGCGAAGAGGGTTTCCTGCCGCGCAACCGGGAAATCGAGGAAGCGCTGCGCGAGCACCAGCGCCTGTTCCGCGCCGAGGAACAACCGCATGCATTGCACGCGCGTCGCGAAGCCGCGCGGCACGCCATGCGTTTTCTCGACAGGTTTGAACCGCGGCTGGTCGGGGCGGTGCTGGAAGGCACCGCCGACACCCATTCGCCCGTAAGCCTGCACGTATTCGAAGACTCGCCCGAGAACGTCGCCGGCTTCCTGCACGATCACGGCATCGCGTTCGAATCGCGCGCCCGCATGCTGAGGCTGGACCGGGTGCGCAGCGGCGAATTCCCGGTGCTGCTGTTCACCGCCGACGATGTCCCGATGGACGTCACCGTGTTCCCGCGCGATGCGCTGCGGCAAGCGCCGCTCGATTCCGTCAGCGAACGTCCGCAGCAACGAGCGTCACTGGCGCAAGTGGAAACCCTGCTGGCGGAGATCACTGATGTAGGGCGCGAGCAGCCGCGCAGCGGCGTATCCCGCCGCGGTTGAAACATCCCAAGGCGGGATGCGCTGCGCTCCTCCCGCCCTACGCACTTTGCTATGCGATCGTCCCTGATCGCCGCATCTTGTGAGCGCCTGTCAACGCTAAACGTCCGTGCACCGCAAACACCAGAACGGCCTTCCATGGCCTGACTTTCCACAAAAGCGGCTCCGCATGGAGTCCATTCACCGCTTGTCCAGCGCCACGTAGTCCCGCGGCGTGGCGCCGACGTACACCTGGCGCGGCCGACCGATGCGGCCGCCCGGCATTTCGTGCTGTTCGATCCAGTGCGCGATCCACCCCGCGGTGCGCGCGATCGCGAACATCACGGTGAACATTTCGGTCGGGATGCGCAGCGCCTTGTAGATGATGCCGGAATAGAAATCCACATTCGGGTACAGCTTGCGCTCGACAAAATAGTCGTCCTTGAGCGCGGCCTCTTCCAGCTTCAGCGCCACGTCCAGCATCGGATCGTCCACGCCCAGCTCGTTCAGCACCTTGTGGGTCATCTCGCGGATGATCTTGGCGCGCGGGTCGAAGTTCTTGTAGACGCGATGGCCGAAGCCCATCAGGCGGAAGCCCGAGTCCTTGTCCTTGGCGCGCGCGACTGCCTTCTCGACGTTCTTCGCATCACCGATTTCGGCCAGCATCTTCAGCACCGCCTCGTTGGCGCCGCCGTGCGCCGGCCCCCACAGCGCGGCAATGCCGGCTGCCACGGACGCNTANGGNTTGGCACCGGTCGAACCGACCAGCCGCACCGTCGAGGTGCTGGCNTTCTGCTCGTGATCGGCATGCAGGATGAACAAGAGGTCGAGNGCCTTCGCGACCACCGGATTCAACTCCAGCGGTTCGCTCGGCACTTCGAACATCATGTGCAGGAAACGCGTGACGTATTCCAGGTTGTTGCGCGGATAGCGGATCGGCCAGCCGATCGAGTAGCGGTATGCGGCCGCCGCGATGGTCGGCATCTTCGCGATCAGGCGGATCGCCGCGAGCTTGCGCTGCGCCGGGTCCTCGTTGTCGATGGTGTCGTGGTAGAACGCCGACAGCGACGCGATCGCCGCGCACAGCATCGCCATCGGGTGCGCGTCGTAATGGAAGCCGTGCAGGAAGTTCTTCACCGATTCGTGCATCATCGTGTGATGCGTCACGGCGTCCTCGAACTTCGCCATGTCGGCGGAGTTCGGCAACTCGCCTTCCAGCAGCAGGTATGCCACTTCGAGGAAGCGTGATTTCGCGGCAAGCTGTTCGATCGGGTAGCCGCGATACAGCAGCACGCCCTTGTCGCCGTCGATGAAGGTGATCGCGCTCTTGCAGGCGGCGGTGGCGGCGAAGCCGGGATCGAACGTGAAATGTCCGGTTTCACGATAAAGCGGCGAGATGTCGATGCAACTTGGTCCCTGGCTTCCCTCCACCAACGGCAAGGATACGGAACGATCGGCGGCGGTCAGGGTGGCGTTCTTGTTGGACACTGAAAACTCCTTCGGTATGTCGCGACGGCTGATCATCGCGCCAAGCAATCACGCAATTATCGCACGATACGCCCGCGTACGCAGGTCGCGCGTCACTGCCCGGAAATGAAAACGCCTTCCGCGTGGGCGGAAGGCGTCGGATCGAAGCGGTCGGTACCGGATCAGCGCGTGTCGATGCGTGATCCGGCAGGGCGACATGTACTCGTTATTTCTTGCCAGCCGCGTAGCGCCGTTTGAACTTGTCGATGCGGCCACCTGCGTCCAGCACCTTCTGCTTGCCGGTGTAGAACGGATGCGAGGCCGAGGAGATGTCGACCTTGATTACGGGATATTCGTTGCCGTCCTCCCATTTGATGGTTTCGTCGCTCGTCATCGTCGAACGCGTCAGGAACGCGAAGTCGGACGCGGCGTCCTGGAAAACCACCGGCTGGTAGTTCGGATGGGTATCGGCTTTCATGATGGGTCCGCCTGGACTAAAAGGCTTCGGGCAAGGGCGGAATTGTAACCCGGCCGGCGCTTGCCGGGCAAGCCCGCTTCACGCCTCGGCAAACCGAGCCGCCGCCCCGATCCAGCGCGCGGTCAATCGCTTCGCCGACGCCGGATGGCCCCGCAGCAGCGCCGTCCCGACCCGGTGCACGGCCGGCATCAGGCCGGCGTCGCGCACGATGTCGGCCACCCGGAAGCCCATCTCGCCGGTCTGCCGGGTGCCGAGCAATTCGCCCGGTCCGCGCAAGCGCAAATCTTTTTCCGCAATCACGAAGCCGTCGTTGGTTTCGCGCAGGGTTTCGAGGCGCTGTTTCGCCAGGCCCGACAGCGGTGGCTGGTAGAGCAGCACGCAGGTGGAAGCGACGCTGCCGCGGCCGACCCGGCCGCGCAACTGGTGCAGTTGGGCAAGGCCCAGGCGTTCCGCGTTCTCGATCACCATCAGGCTGGCTTCCGGCACGTCCACGCCCACCTCGATCACGGTAGTCGCGACCAGCAGCGCGGTGCGTCCGTCCTTGAAGGCATCCATCGCCGCCTGTTTTTCTTTCGGCTTCATGCGGCCGTGCACCAGCCCCACCGCAAGGTCCGGCAGCGCCGCGCACAGTTGTGCATGCGCGACTTCCACGGCTTGCGCCTGCAACTGGTCGCTGTCCTCGATCAGGGTGCAGACCCAGTACGCCTGACGTCCTTCGGCACAGGCGGCGCGGATGCGCTCGATCACCTCGTCGCGGCGCGTGTTGGCGAGCGCGACCGTGCGCACGGGTGTGCGGCCGGGCGGCAGTTCGTCCAGCGTCGAAACATCGAGATCGGCGTAGGCGCTCATCGCCAGCGTGCGCGGAATCGGCGTCGCAGTCAGCACGAGTTGGTGCGGTGCCTCGCCACCCGCCAAGCCCTTGTCACGCAAGGCCATGCGCTGCTGCACCCCGAAGCGGTGCTGCTCGTCCACGATCGCGAGCCCCAGTCGCGCGAACGCCACGCCTTCCTGCATCAGCGCGTGGGTGCCGACCGCGATCGGCGCGCCGGCGGCCAATTGCGTCAGCGCCTTGTCGCGCGCGCGGCCCGTCACCTTGCCGGCGAGCCACACGACCTCGATGCCAAGCGGTTCGAACCACGCACGAAAACTGCGCAGATGCTGTTCGGCCAGAAGTTCCGTCGGCGCCATCAACGCGGTCTGCCTGCCGTTCGCGATCGCGTGCAACGCGGCCAGCGCCGCGACGACGGTCTTGCCGGAACCGACGTCGCCTTGCACCAGCCGTAGCATCGGCACGCGCTTGGCGAGATCGCGCGCGATCTCGCTGGCGACGCGCCGTTGCGCACCTGTCAACGTGAAGGGCAGCGCATCGATGAAACGCTGCCGCGAGGCCGGATCGGCCGGCAAGGCGGGTGCACGATGCTTGCGGACCTGCGCGCGCAACCGCTTGAGGCTGAGGTGGTGCGCCAGCAATTCCTCGAACGCCAATCGCTGTTGTGCGGGGTGGCGCCCCGAGAGCAATGCCTGCACATCGGCGTCGGGCGCGGGCCGGTGCGCACCCAGCAAGGCCTCGCGCAGCGGCATCAATCCCAGCGGCTGCAACAGATCCGACGGAATCAACTCCAGCTCAGCCTCACCCGGAAGACGTGCCAGCGCCTTGTCGATGACCCCGCGCAGGCGCTGCTGGCCCAAGCCCTCGGTGATCGGATAGACCGGCGTCAAGGTTTCTTCGACAGCGGTATCGCCGTGCAACGCCCGGTACTGCGGATGCACCATTTCCAGGCCGTGCTGGCCGTGGCGGATCGCACCGTAACAACGCAACCGCAAACCGGGTGCGAACTGCTGCGCCTGCTGGCGGCGGAAATGAAAGAAGCGCAACACCAGCGTCTCGTGCGAGGCGTCGGTGATCGCCACGCGCAACTGCGGGCGATAGCGGAACCCCGTCTCGACGGCTTCGACCACGCCTTCCACCTGCGCGGATTCGCCGGCCACGAGACCGCGGATCGGCGTGATGCGGGTGCGATCCTCGTAGCGCAACGGCAGGTGGAACCACAGGTCCTGCAGCCGCTCGATACCGAGCTTGCGCAAGGTTTCGGCCAACGCGGGCCCGACGCCGGGCAACGATGAAACCGGCGCGAGGCCGGCATCGTTCGAATGTCGCGATGGCATGTCGGCGGCGGCGGTCACCGCGCAAGATTAGCCGATGGTGCAAGCGATGACGCGCGATCAGCCGCCGGTCACCGCGATCACGTCGATCTCCACCGCCGCGCCGCGCGGCAACGCCGCCACGCCGATCGTCGAACGCGCGGGATAGGGTTCGTGGAAATAGCGCTTCATCACTTCGTTGACCGCGGCGAAATTGCCGAGATCGGTCATGTAGATCGCCACGCGCACCACTTCGTCGAAGCTCGCATCGGCCGCCGTCAATACGGCCTTCAGGTTTTCGAAGACGCGCGTCGCCTGTGCCTCGATGCCGCCCGCGACCATCTCGCCGGTCGCCGGATCGAGCGGCGTCTGCCCGGACAAATACAACGTGTTGCCGGCGCGCACGGCCTGCGAATAAGGGCCGATGGCTTTCGGCGCGGAATCGGAATGGATCGGTTGGCGGGGCATGGGGCTCTCGGATTGCGATTCGGAAAAGAACGGCAGAATAACAGTTCTGCCCGAAGCGGCTGTTGTGAAAGTCAGGCCATGGAAGGCCGTTCTGGACTCCCACGGAACCAAGGAACGTCCATTCATAAGAAAATTCGGGGCGCAACGACCAGGGACGATCGCAATCAAATGGGATAGCGATAAACCCCATTCACCACCTTGGTGTTGCGCACGCGCCGCATCACGTCGGCGAGATGCTTGCGATGCTTCACCTCGATCGTGAAGATCAGCGTCGCGGCCTGCACGCCGCGCTCGATGTAGCGGACGTCGTCGATGTTGGAATCGGTTTCTGCGATCGCCGCCGAGACCGTGGCCAGCACGCCCGGGCGGTTGACGACCTCGACCCGCAATTCGGCGCGGTAGTCGCCCTGCACTTCCTTGTCCCAGCCGATCTCGACGCGCCGCTCCGGCAGCTTGGCGAGCTCGACCACATTCGGACACTCGACGCGATGCACCACGATGCCCTTTCCCGGCGACAGGTAACCGACGATGTCGTCGCCCGGCACCGGATGACAGCAGTTGCCGAAGCTGAGAATGCCGCGCTCGGCGCCACTAATGCGGATCTTCTCGGAACGGTGCAGGGTCGCACCGATCACCGAACCGCCCATCTCGGTCAGCTTCGCCGCGACCTGATCCGGCATGCGGTTGCCCAGTGCGATGTCCGAAAGCAGATCTTCCAGGCGGCGCAGGTTATGCTCGGCCAGGAATTTGTCCAGCACCTCCGGCGGCACCGCATCGAGGCTCGAGCCCTTGGCATCCAGCGCGCTTTCCAGCATCCGGTGGCCGAAGTCGATCGCGTCCTCGTGCTGCAGGCGCTTCAGGTACTGGCGGATCGCTGCGCGCGCCTTGCCGGTCACCGCAAAGTCCAGCCACTGCGGATTGGGCGCCGCCGACGGCGCGGTGATCACTTCGACCGTCTGTCCCGAGGCCGGGTGCGAACGCAGCGAGGCGAGCTTGCCATCGACCCGCGCCGCCACCGCGTGCATGCCGACGTCGGTGTGCACCGCGAAGGCGAGATCCAGCGCGGTCGCGTTTTTCGGCAGCGCCTGGATGTCGCCGGCCGGCGTGAACAGGTACACCTCGTCCGGGAAAAGATCGACCTTGACGTTCTCGATGAACTCCAGCGACGAAGGCGTTGCCGCCTGGCTGTCGGCGAGGCTGGACACCCACGCCCGCGCCCGCGATTGCGCGCTGTTGGCCGGCGAGGCCTCGGCCTTGTACGTCCAGTGCGCGGCGACGCCACGCTCGGCCACCGTGTTCATGTCCTCGGTGCGGATCTGGATTTCGATCGGCGCACCGAATGGACCGAACAGCACCGTGTGCAGCGACTGGTAACCGTTGGCTTTCGGGATCGCGATGAAATCCTTGAAGCGTCCTTCCACCGGCTTGAACAGCGAATGCGCCGAACCCAGCGCCTGATAGCAGTGCGCGACCGTGTCGGTCACCAGCCGGAAGCCGTACACGTCCATCACCTGGTCGAAGGTCTTGTGCTCGCTCTTCATCTTCGACCAGATGCTGTAAGGCGCCTTGATCCGGCTGACGATGCGCACCGTGATGCCGTCGGACGCCAGCCGTTCGGCCAGCGCCTGCTCGATCCGCTCCATCGATTCGCGGCGATTGCCCAGCGTGCGCTTGATGCGCGAAGCGATGATCTTGTAGCGATCGGGATACAGGCTGCGGAAACCGAGATCCTGCAACTCCCCCTTGATGGCATTCATGCCGAGTCGCGCCGCGATGGGCGCATAGATGTCCAGCGTCTCGCGCGCGATGCGGCGGCGTGCATCGGGCGCCATCGCCGAGAGCGTTCGCATGTTGTGCAGGCGATCGGCCAGCTTGATCAGGATCACGCG
>JGI24741J21665_1000513_pt1 | contig 11829 bp, 9 predicted proteins | sample KBSCornC7_FD_21665 | JGI IMG/M metagenome (IMG submission 21665) | reverse complement strand
CTGCCGCTGGCGCTGCTGGCGCTGGCGGCCCTGACGTTGACGGCATGTTCGTCGAATCCCAAACGATCCGCCACGCGTGAAGGGGGCAGCAGCGGCACGTCGTGGCGCGACGACACCAGCCTGTCGCAATCGAATCGCTACCACCATCGCAACGATTCCACGCCTGACGTCGCAGGCGTCGATTTCAGCAAGATTCCGGAGCCCGTTCCGGAAGCGTTGCCGCCGTCGCGCTACGGCAACAAGTCGCCCTACAGCGTGAACGGCGAGCGCTACCGCGTGCTGCCGAGCGCGGCCGGCTACGACGAGCGCGGCATCGCTTCGTACTACGGCAGCAAGTTCAACGGCTACAAGACGTCGAACTTCGAAACCTACGACATGTACCAATTCTCCGCGGCCAGCAAGGTGCTGCCGCTGCCGAGCTTCGCGCGGGTTACCAACCTGCAGAACGGCAAAAGCGTGATCGTGCGCGTCAACGATCGCGGCCCGTTCGTGCCCAATCGCATCATCGATTTGTCCCTGGCTGCCGCCGTGCGCATCGGCATCTGGCCGCGCGGCACGGGCCTGGTCGAAGTGCAGGGCATCGACCCCGCGCACCCGACCGCGGAACCTGCGCCGGTCACCGCGGTCACACCGCGGACAGGCAAACAGCCGCAACTGTATGTGCAGGTCGGTGCGTTCGCGGACGCAGCCAATGCCGAACGGCTGGCCGCGCGCCTGCGCGGACTGAATCTGGGAACGGTACGCGTGGTCGCTGCCGGCGTGAATGGACGCACGTTGCAGCGCGTGCAGATCGGGCCGCTGCCCGACGTGGATACGGTGGACCGCACCACGGCGCGGCTGGATTCGCTTGGTTTTCCTCATTCCAACGTAGCGGTACAGTAAGCCGTTTGGACGGGCGCCCAGGTGGCATCACGTCCTGTTTCGAATCATCTTTCGGGGTATCAAAAACTGATGAAAATCGCGCGTCCGATGCTGCTGGTTTCCCTCGTCGCCTTCACCGGCGTGCTGTTCGCGCAAACCGCGCTGCCGCCGAAGCCCTCGACACCGCCGAAGCCGGTGCCGACGATTCCCGAGACTCCGATCCCGCCGGCGCCGCAACCGAACGCGCAGGCGTGGGTGCTGATGGATTACGCCAACGGGCAGATCCTGGCTTCCAGCAACATGGACGCGCGCCGCGCGCCGGCCTCGCTGACCAAGATCATGACCGAGTACGTGGTCAACGCCGAGATCGCGGCCGGCAAGATCCACATGGACGACAAGGTGCATATCAGCGAGCACGCGTGGCGCGCGGGCGGCGCCGGAACCGATGGTTCCACCAGCTTCCTGAAATTGAATTCCGACGTGCCGCTGAAGGATCTGCTGTACGGCATGATCATCCAGTCCGGCAACGACGCCGCGATCGCGCTGGCCGAGCACGTCGCAGGTTCCGAACAGGCCTTCGCGGAAATGATGAACGCCTACGCCAAACGGCTCGGCATGGACAACACGCACTTCATCAATGCCTCGGGCTATCCCGCGACCGAGCACTACAGCACCGCGCATGACATTGCGATCCTGTCGCGCGCACTGATCAGGAATTTCCCCGAGCAATACAAGATCTCGGCGATCAAGTCGTTCGAGTGGAACGGCATCACCCAGCACAACCGCAACACGCTGCTGTGGACCGATCCGAGCGTGGATGGCATCAAGACCGGCTCCACCAAGGAAGCCGGCTTTTGCCTGGCCGCGTCGGCGCTGCGCAATGGCATGCGCCTGATCGCGGTGACGATGGGCGGCCCCGACATGAACGCCGCGACCACCGGCGACGAGGCGCTGCTCAACTGGGGTTTCAATTTCTATCGCACCCATGACCTCTACAAGGCAGGCCAGGTGCTGGCCACGCCGCGCCTGTGGAAGGGCGAGGCCAACACGCTTGAACTCGGCATCGCCGAAGATGCGTCGGTGACCATTCCGCGCGGCAAGTACGGCGAATTACAGGCCACGCTGGAGATTCCGCAGCGCCTGATCGCGCCGTTCAAGCAGGGCCAGCAGGTCGGTTCGCTGAAGGTGAGCTTCGATGGCAAGCCGGTGGTCACCGAACCGCTGGTGGTGTTGAAGGACGCGCCGCAGGGCGGCTTCTTCAAGCGCCTGTGGGACGCGATCCTGCTGCTGTTCCATCGCGGCAATGGCACCACCACCACGCCGGCGCCGACCGTATCGGTTTCGTCGGCGTCGAGCGTGGCGTCGCCGGCTTCGGCGAAGTAAGGTTGCGGCATGCGCGAACTCGACGACATCGAAAAGAAGGACGGCCAGGGCTTCCAGTTCCCGGGCAGCTTCGAGATCACCGCGATGGGCAACGCGAATGCGAACCTGCGCGAGCGAGTGCCGGAAATCCTGCGCGGGCTCGGCCTGTCGGTACTGGAAGCCAGCGTGCGTGAACGGCCGTCCAGCCAGGGCAACTACGTGTCGGTGAGCGTGGTGTTCAACTGCCCCTCGCGCGAGAAGTACGAAGAGGCCCACGCCGCGCTGCGCGCCGACCCGGATATCCGGTACACGTTGTGAAGTCCATGCACGCACCGAATCTCACCCCCTTCGGAATGAAGGGGGTCGACGCGTCAGCGTCGGGGGGATGTCCGGTGGCGAAAGAGCCATCCCCTCTCGCGCTGCGCGCGCGTTCGCTTCGCTCCGCCCTTCGTGCCGAAGGGGGAAGCCACGAACCCGGGCACCTGCCTTTGCTCGTCCGCCACCTCGGTCGCCAGCCGTACGAACCCGTCTGGCACGCGATGCAGGCGTTCACCGATGCACGAGGGCCGGGCACGCCGGACGAACTGTGGCTGGTCGAGCACGACCCGGTGTTCACCCTGGGCCAGGCCGGCAAGCCGGAACACGTGCTGGCGGCGGGCGACATTCCGGTCATCCACGTCGACCGCGGCGGCCAAGTGACCTACCACGGCCCCGGCCAGATCGTGGCCTACCCGCTGCTGGACCTGCGGCGATTGAAAATCGGCGTGCGCGAGCTGGTGCGCCGGATCGAGCAATCGATCATTGATACGCTGGCCGAATGGAACATCGTGGCCGCACGCCGCGAAGGCGCGCCCGGCGTGTACGTGGGCGACGCCAAGATCGCGGCGCTGGGCCTGCGCGTGCGCCACGGCTGCACCTTCCACGGCCTCGCTTTCAACGTCGCGATGGACCTGGACCCCTTCCATCGCATCAACCCGTGTGGTTACGCGGGGCTTCAGGTCGCACAGATGCTAGACTTGGGTGGCCCATCGCGGCTTGCGGATGTCGAGGAAGTACTGGTTGCCGAGCTTGGCCGACAATTCGGACTGTCGCCGCAGGATGCGGAACCCGCGTTGCCCCGCGCCGCGGCGTGACTTGCGGCCATATCCGGCGCCCGCATTTTCCGATACTTTAGTGTCGGGCCGCGCCCAGACGAGCCTTTTCCGCCTGCACCACGTACCCGCACGCGCCAGCAAACGGCTGGCGTATTTTTCGTCATCGTCCGCGCTTCGAACGCAAACGGCCATTCCGTTGCGGCCGCCCAAGGAAAGTCCATGTTGCAACGTGCTTTTGTTGTCCTGATCGCCCTCGTGTTTTCGCTCGGCGTGCATGCCAGGGGCGCCGCGCCCGCGGTCTGCCCGGCTTCGTCGGCCAGCGTGGTCGCCGCACCGGTCGCCAAGTACAAGGCGACGCCCGCGCCGGTGTTGAAACCCACCGCGGCGCAAGGCCAGGCCGCGATCCTCGCGGCGCGCCTGTTGACGCGCTTCCAGTACGAAGCGTTGCCGCTCGACGACGCGATGTCGGGCAAGATCTTCGACGCCTATTTCAAGGCACTCGACGGCAGCAGGCTGTTCTTCACGCAGCAGGATCTGGATCAGTTCGCAGCGGACCGCAGCAAGTTCGACGACGCGATCTGGAACGGCGACATGTCGGTGCCGTTCGCGATCTTCAACCTGTATGAAAAGCGCGCAGGCGAGCGCACCGCGTACGCGCTGACACTGCTGAAGAAGGGTTTCAATCCCGATACCAACGCTACGTACACCTTCGACCGCGACAAGGCGCCTTGGGCTGCGAATGCCACCGCGCTCGACAAGCTGTGGCAGGGACGCGTGCAGAACGACTGGATCCGCCTGAAGCTCGCGGGCAAGGATGACGCCGAAATCCGCAAGACACTGTCGCGCCGCTACGAGAACTACCTCGACCGCGTGCACCAGCTCGACAGCGAGGACGTGTTCCAGACCTTCATGAATGCGTATGCGATGGCGATCGACCCGCATACCAATTACTTCGGTCCGCGCGCGAGCCAGAACTTCGACATCACCATGAAGCTGTCGCTGGAAGGCATCGGCGCGGTGCTGCAGGAACACGACGAATACATCGTGATCCGCGAAATCGTTCCGGGCGGCCCGGCCGCGAAATCCAGCAAGCTTGAAGTCGGCGACAAGATCGTCGGCGTCGGCCAGGGCGATTGCGGCGCGATCGTCGACACCATCGGCTGGCGCATCGACGACGTGGTCGCCAAGATCCGCGGCAAGAAGGGCACGACGGTGCGGCTGGAAGTGCTGCCGGCCGAAGGTGGCCCCGACGCCAAACCGCACCTCATCACGCTGGTGCGCGCCAAGGTCACCATTGCCGACCAGGCCGCCAAGAAGAAGGTCATCGACGTCAAGGAAGGCGACCGCACGGTCAAGGTCGGCGTGATCGACCTGCCGAGTTTCTACGAGGACTTCGACGCACGCCGCCGCGGTGATGCCGACTATCGCAGCGCCTCGCGCGACGTCGCCAAGCTGCTGGGCGAACTCAAGCAGGAGAAGGTTTCCGCGGTGATCGTGGACCTGCGCGACAACGGCGGCGGTTCGCTCAGCGAAGCGGTGAACCTGTCCGGCCTCTTCACCGGCAAGGGCCCGGTGGTGCAGGTGCGCGACAGCCGCGGCCAGGTCGAGGAACAGGATTCCGACGAGAAGATGCTGTGGACCGGCCCGATGGCGGTGCTGGTGAATCGCGGCTCGGCTTCGGCCAGCGAAATCTTCACCGCCGCGATCCAGGACTATGGCCGCGGGTTGATCATCGGCGAGCAGACCTTCGGCAAGGGTACGGTGCAGACGCTCACCAGCCTCGACCAGTTGGCGATGAACACCAAGCCGAGCTTCGGCGAGCTGAAGATGACGGTCGACGAGTTCTTCCGCGTCAATGGCGATTCCACGCAGTTGCACGGCGTCACGCCCAACATCCTGTTCCCGCATTCGATCGGCTACAAGGATTACGGCGAGTCGAGCTATCCGAATGCGCTGAAGTGGACGCATATCGATCCGGCCGGGTATACCGCNGTCGCGGACCAGAGGCCGCTGGTCGCACCATTGATGGCGGAACACGACACACGCGCCGCCAACGATCCNGCGTGGAAGCTGCTGCTGGACGAACTGGCCGCCGCGCGCAAGCTGCACGACCAGAAAACGGTGTCACTCAACTACAAGGTGCGCGAGACCGAACGCAAGCAGCAGGAAGAGCAGGACGCCGCGTTCAAGAAGCGCCGCGAAGCGCTGGGTGACGTGTCGAGCGTGAACCTGCAGCTCGACAACGGGCTGACGCCCGGCGAACAGAACATCAAGGCTTCGGTGGCTCGCGAAAAGGCTGCCAAGGAAGCCAAGGACATCGAGCTGGACGAGGCCTCGCACATCATGGCCGACGAGGTCGCGATGCTGCAAAAGGATCCCAAGCTCGCCCAGCAAGTGTTGCCGAAACAAGCCTTCACCAAACCGGTTTCCATCGCGAACTCGGCCCCGGTTTCGGCACCGGCCTCCACCTCGGCGCCCGCGTCGGCACCCGTGCCCGCCAGCGCCGGCAGCACGCATTGAATGCATGCACTGCCTTCCCCGGGAAGGCAGTGCGCGGTGTCCAACGGAGCCGTGCAAGCGTGGGTGGCGCGCACCGGCGGGTTCGCGTAGCCTTGGTCGCACGTCCACCAACCAAGAGAGACCGCGCATGCGTATCGCAGCCATCCTTGTCGGCATCGTGTTGATCGGACTCGGCGTGTGGGTCGCGCTCGGTGACGCGCATTACAACGACACCAGCACCAAGGCGCAATTCGGTCCGATCAAGGTCGAAGCCTCGTCGCAAAAACAAGTTCCCGCCGGCATCGGTTACGCCGGCATCGTGATCGGTGGGGTGCTGGTCGTGGTCGGCGCGCTGAAGAAGAAATAAGGCTCCGAGCCGAAGCGTCGCGGGCGCGCGCAAGGCGCGGCCGCGGGATGCGTCACAATCCGAGTTTGCTCGCGAGTCCCGACAGCTCGCTCAAATCGAATCCGCTTCCACCGCTCGCAGGCACCTGCCCCTCGGGCGTCAAATGATTCACCACGCCCGGCAGGTGTTGCGCCAACTGGCCCAGCACCTGCGACGGATCAACGCCCAGTTGCTGCGCCATCTCTTCGACATGCTGGCCCGCGGCCGTGCCTTGCAGTGCCTGTCCCAGCTGTTCGCCACTCACGGACTGGTTGGCGCCATTGCCTACCCATGAATTGACCACGCCACCCAGGCCGCCCTGCTGCAGGGTGGAAACCAGGCCGCCGATGCCACCCGATTTCTGGATCAACCCGCCAATGATGTCCAAAGTGGGGTTGCCGTTGCCGCTGCCGGCCCCCGGCCCGCCTGCCAGACCTTTCAAGGCATCGAGAATCGACATGGCTTTCTCCTTGTCGCTGTGCGAAGGGAAACGACTGACAGCCTGTTGAGAAAGCGCTGTTCTGCACTTTCCCAATGCGCCGAGCCCGGTACACCCCCGGACTCGGCTTCGTCGGATCAAGCGGTTGCAGTGCCTGATCCGCGGCCAGCCATCCATGGCCTGCCTTGGCAGAGTGGTTCTCAACCTGCCAGCCCGTGACCATACCACCAAGCCGCGCGTGGGCGGCCGTTACAATTGCATCGATGGATGTTTCGTACCTGCTGGATTCGCTCAACACCGCGCAACGCGAAGCCGTCGCCGCCCCGCCGGGCCACTACCTGGTGCTGGCCGGCGCGGGTTCGGGCAAGACCCGTGTGCTCACCCACCGCATCGGCTGGCTGATCGAGGCCGAGGGCGCGCCGCCGTGGTCGATCCTCGCCGTCACCTTCACCAACAAGGCCGCCGGCGAAATGCGCGGCCGCCTCGCCAACCTTTTGCCGCACGGCATGCGCGGCTTGACCGTCGGCACCTTCCACGGCATCGCGCATCGATTGCTGCGCCAGCACTGGCAGGAAGCGCAGTTGCCGGAAACTTTCCAGATCCTCGACAGCGACGACCAGCAACGGCTGGTGAAGCGCGTCGTCGCGGGCCTCGGCATCGACGAAGCGCGCTATCCGCCGCGCCAGGCCAGCTGGCAGATCAATCAGTGGAAGGACGAAGGCAAACGTCCGGAAGGCATCGAACCCGGCGAGCATCCCGTCGCGCGCACCTATCTCAAGGTGTACGAAGCATACGAACAAGCCTGCCGACGCGCGGGGCTGGTCGACTTTGCCGAACTGCTGTTGCGTGCCCACGAGCTGATCCGCGACAACGATGCGCTGCGCGTGCATTACCAGGAACGCTGGCGGCATCTGCTGATCGACGAATTCCAGGACACCAACGCGCTGCAATACGCGTGGATTCGCCTGCTGGCAGGCCACACCGGAAAAGTGTTCGCAGTCGGCGACGACGACCAGTCGATCTACGGTTGGCGCGGCGCGAAGGTCGAGAACATGCGCGCGTTCCTGCGCGACTTTCCCGACGCGAAAACGCTGCGGCTGGAACAGAACTACCGTTCCACCGCGACCATCCTGGAAGCCGCCAACGCGGTGATCGCGCAGAACCCTTCGCGGCTCGGCAAGAAACTGTGGACCTCGGGCGACAAGGGTGAGTCGATCGCCCTGTATGCGGCCTACAACGAACAGGACGAAGCGCGCTTCGTGATCGAGCGCATCCGCGAATATCTCGGTGAGGGTGGCCACGCCTCCGACGTCGCGGTGCTGTACCGCTCCAACGCGCAGTCGCGCAACTTCGAGGAACAACTGCACCAGCATGACATTCCGTATCGCGTATACGGCGGCCAGCGCTATTTCGAGCGCGCCGAAGTGAAAGATGCTCTGGCGTACCTGCGGCTCGCCGCCAACCGCGGCGACGACGCCTCGTTCGAACGCGCGCTGGCGACACCGCCACACGGCGTCGGCGAACGCAGCGTGGATTCGCTGCGCCGGCGCGCGCGCGCGGACGACACGTCGTTGTGGGATGCCGCGCTCGCGGAACTCGCGGGTGGCGAGTTGAACGCGCGTGCGAAGAATGCGTTGCGCGGGTTCATGACGCTGGTGGATGGATTGGCCAAGGGCTCCGACGACATCACCCTGGCCGAGCAGGTCGAGCGCGCGATCACGCAATCGGGCCTGCGCGATTACTACGAGCGTGACAGCCGCGGCAACGCCGAGGCGCGTGTCGAAAACCTGGACGAACTGGTGAACGTTGCCAGCCGCTTCGCCATGACGCCGGAAGACATCGAAGCCGGCCTGTCCGAACTCGCGGCCTTCCTCACGCACGCCGCGCTGGAAGCCGGCGAAGGCCAGGGCGAAGCGGGCACCGACTGCGTGCAGCTGATGACGCTGCATTCGGCGAAAGGTCTGGAATTTCCGATCGTGTTCCTGGTCGGGATGGAAGACGGTTTGTTTCCGACGCAACGTTCAGTCGAAGACCCTTCGCGCCTCGAAGAAGAACGCCGGCTCGCCTACGTCGGCATCACCCGCGCACGCGACCGGCTGGTGCTGTGCTACGCCGAATCGCGCCGCCAGTACGGCAGCGAAATGCTGTCGCGTCCGTCGCGGTTCCTGGACGAGCTGCCTGCGCACCTGCTGACCGAAGTGCGTCCGCGCGCGAAGATTTCGCGGCCGGTGTACACGACACGCGCCTCACGCGGCCACGCCGACCTCGACGACACGCTTCCCGTCAAGCTCGGCCAGCGTGTGCGCCACGCGAGTTTCGGCGAAGGCGTAGTGGTCAGCGCCGAAGGCTCCGGCGCGCACACCCGCATCCAGGTGAATTTCGCGGACGCGGGACCGAAATGGCTGGTCGCGGCGTACGCCAACCTCACCGCGCTTTGATCGGTTCCGCTCGCAAGCGAGCGGCCACTTTCTGTTTCGGCAGAAAGTGGCGAAAGACCACTGCGCCCGTGGCGGTGGGGTTCGTCGCTTCGATGCCGGCCATTCGGTTTGCTTCAGTAGGGTGGGTGCCGCCTCCGGCACATGAGCCGGCGGGATTCGCTGCGCTGCTCCCGCCCTACGCGCTGTCACACAGCGATTCGGCATGCTTTCTATAGTCATCATGAAAAGTGGGAGCCGCGAAGCGAAGGCGTTCTCTTTACGATCTGATCCATAGCGGAGAAGCCCAAAAGTTTGCTCGACNGCATCCTCGGCGAGACAGATAAACAGACTGGAGCCGCGATCTGCAGTCGCTAGACAAGTAGCTCGCTCGCCGTGGAGGCGCGCGAACCCATCGCGAAAGCGCTACGTATTCGTCGTAAACAGAAAATGGACCCCGGCTTTCGCCAGGACGACGAGCGAAAGATCAACCGCGACCCTGCGGCTGCCACGCCTTCAACGCGCGCTCGGCGCGCTCGCGTCCCAGTTCGATCAATTCCGACGCGCGGTAGAACTCGTACACCGCGCTGGCATTGCGCGGAATCTCGATCACCAAATCGGGACGGTCGGCGGCAAGGCGGAACCCGGTGAGGTTTTCCTGCATCAGGTCCAGAGACTGGGTGAGCGTGTCCATCCAGCCTGGCTCGGCGATCTTGTCGTCATGGTTGCCGATGGTGCGCTTGACGAACGCGGTGATGCGGCTGCGCAATCCCGTGCGCGCGGATTGCTTCACCGGCGTGCGCGAGGCGGCCAATGTTTCAGGCGCGCTGTTGACGTTGACCGCAACGGTGTAGTCGCTGGGCGATTGCAGCAATGGCGTCAATGGCAACGGATTCATCAGGCCGCCATCCACGAGGCGATGACCATGCACGGGATGTGGGCGGAAGATGGTCGGGATCGCGATGGACGCGCGGATGGCGTCGAACAAGGGACCGCGCGTCAGCCACACTTCGCGTTCGCGGTCGAGATCGGTCGCCACCGCGGTGAACGGGATCGGCAATTCCTCGATGTTCACCGCGCCGATCAATTCGCGCAGCACATCGATGATGCGATCACCCTTGATGAGCCCGGCGCCGGACAGCGTCCAATCCACCAGCTTCAGTACGTCCATCTTCTGCAGCGCGCAGACCCAATCGCGGTACACGTCGAGCTTGCCGGCCGCGTAGATGCCGCCGATCAGCGCACCCATCGAACTGCCGGACACCGCCGTGATGCGGTAACCCGCGGCCACGACGGCCTCGATCGCACCGATGTGCGCGAGCCCGCGTGCGCCGCCGGTGCCCAGCGCCAGCGCGACGGTGGGCTGGGCGGGCGGCTGCACCACGAGCTCGCGATGATCGTTCACGGCCTGGCGTGGTCGTACTCGTCGAGCGCGAGTTTGTGCATGATGCGGATTTCTTCGCGCAGCGATTGCGGCGACACGACCTGCGCATCCGGCCCGTACCGCAGGATGTCCATCACCAACTCGCGCGATTGCGAATACGGCACCTTCAACTCGTAGCGACCGTCATCGAGCCAACGGCCTTCCTGCAGCGAGTGCCAGTGCTCGTCGGCGACCCAGCGTGCAGCCTTTTTGGAAAACCGGATCGTCGCCCATGCCTTGGGTGCGCCTGCAAAGATGCCGTAACTCGATGCCAGGGTGTCGTTCAACTCCTTTTCGTCGCGATCGACCGCGGCCTTGTCCAGCACCTCCGGCTGGCCGATGCGATCCACCGCAAAACTGCGCAGCGCCTCGCGATCGTGGTCCCATGCATCCAGGTACCAGTTGTCGCGGTAATGCGTGAGTCGCTGCGGCGAAACGTGCCGCACGCTGTCGGCGCCGGTGGTGCGCGCGCGGTAGCGGAACTTCAACTGCTGGCGCGCCAGCACCGCACCGGCCACCGCGCGGAACACCTGCTGGTTGAACTTGCGCGAACCCCACGGCACCACGCGAATGCGTTCCAGCGGCTGCTTGCGCGTGCCGGCGTGCTCGTTGAGCAGCTTTTCGACGCGCGCACGGAACGGCGCCAGCGCATCGGCCAGCACGCCCGGATCGGAACGCGCCACCAGCGCTTCCAGCGCCATCAACGCCGAGAGCTCTTCGCTGGTCAGCCACAGGCCCGGCAGCTCGAAACGTTCGCCTTCGGCCTGGTCATAGGCGTAACCCGCGCCTTCCGGATCGCTGTCCAGCGGCGCGCCCAGCGCATCGCGCAGAAAGGCGATGTCGCGATACAGCGTGGCGCGCGAGCAACCCAGTTCCTCGCGCAGGCGCTGCACGCCAACCGGTCGCCGGTGCGACTTGAAGATGCCGTGAAGTTTGAGGACGCGTTCGTACTGGTGCATGCCAAGCGCCTGTCAACACCAACAGACCCCAGCATGCCGCGCCGCGCGATTGGCGGCAAGCGCGGCGGGTGGCTACCATGCGAAAGCAGTCCTTGGGCAGGAACCCATGCCTCACGCTCACCTCGAACTGAACCGCCCGACGGGCGACGAAGTCAAGACGACCACGTGCTACATGTGCGCGTGCCGGTGTGGCATCCGCGTGCACCTGAAGAACGGCCGCGTGCGCTACATCGATGGCAATCCCGAGCACCCTGTCAACCGCGGCGTGATCTGCGCCAAGGGCTCGTCGGGAATGATGCAGCACTACTCGCCGGCGCGGCTTTCCAGACCGCTGCTGCGGGTGGGCGAACGCGGCGCGCGCGAGTTCCGCGAGATCGATTGGGACGAGGCGCT
>JGI24741J21665_1000512_pt1 | contig 11846 bp, 13 predicted proteins | sample KBSCornC7_FD_21665 | JGI IMG/M metagenome (IMG submission 21665) | reverse complement strand
AGCGTGGCTGCCGCCGCCGTATCGACGGTGGTGCAGGTCTATATGCTGGTGATGCTGGCGCGGCTTTATCGTCAGGCGGTGGGCAACTGACCCAGCACCGGCACATGCGGTGCGGCGTCGAGGGACAAAAGCCCCGCCAGCCGCGGATCGGCGAAGGTCTCAACTTCACGCCGGTAGGGCACGAAACCGGCCTTGCGATAAAATCCCAGCGCCGCCGGGCTGTCGAGGGTACAACTGTGCACCCAGAAGCGCGTGACCTCCCTGCGCCAGGCCAGCGCCTTGGCCTGCGCCATCAGCCACCGGCCCAGCCCCTTGCCGGTGAGTTCAGGGATCAGCCCGAAAAAGGCCAGTTCGCAGTCGGGCAGTGAACGAAAGTCCAGTTCCAGCAGCCCCACCTCCACGCCCCGCGGATCAGTGACGGCATAAACCTCGACCGCGGGATCATGGATGATCGTGCTCAGAGCCTCATCGTCCATCACCAGGCGGGAGAACCAGAGCCACGGTTCGCCCACCCGCCGGAACAGCGCGCGATAGGCTTCGGGCGCGGGCGCCTTCCACGGTACCAGCCGTAATGGGGCGGGCGGGATGGGGGCGGGTTTCGGCCGTTCCCGCATTTCCAGATGGGTGACGATCGTCGCGATCTGGTCGTCGGGAACCGGCGCCAGGCCCATGTTCAGCTCCAGCTTGCCATGGGCGGCAGGCTCATCAGGATCGCGTCGACATTGCCGCCGGTCTTGAGCCCGAACAGCGTGCCGCGGTCGTGCACCAGGTTGAATTCGGCATAGCGGCCGCGCCATTCGAGCATGCGGGCATAATCCTCCTGCGACCAGCTTTCATGCATGCGGCGGCGGACGATGGGGGGAAAGGCCTTCAGAAATGCCTCGCCGATGTCGCGGGTGAAGGCGAAGTTGGCGTCGAAATCGCCCTCCAGATGGTCGTAGAAGATCCCGCCGACGCCGCGATGCACGCCGCGATGGGGGATGAAGAAATAATCGTCCGCCCACGCCTTGAACCGGGGATAATAGTCCGCGTCATGCGCGTCGCAGGCGGCCTTCAGCACTTCATGGAAAAATGCCGTGTCCTCCTCCCGCGGCAGGGGAGGGTTGAGGTCCGCGCCGCCGCCGAACCAGCTTTTGGATGTCCTCAGATAGCGCGTGTTCATGTGCACGGCCGGGACATGGGGGTTGGCCATGTGCGCCACCAGGCTGATGCCGGTGGCGAAAAAGTGCGGATCTTCGCTCGCCCCATGAATCGTCTTCGCGAATTCGGGCGAGAAGGCGCCCCCTACGGTCGAGACGTTGACGCCCACCTTCTCGAACACCTTGCCCTTCATGACGCCGCGCACGCCGCCGCCGCCTTCTCCCGGCGCCAGGCCCGGTGCCTCGCGATCCCAGGCGACATAGTCGAAGCGGGCGTCGGATCCCGCCTCCCGCTCGATCGCCTCGAATTCGGCGCAGATGCGGTTCCTCAGTGATTCGAACCAGTCGCGGGCGGATTGCTGTTGCGGGTCGAGCGCCAAGGTCATTTTCGGTAACTCTGTCATTGCGGGAAACTTCCAGTCTGGCGAAGGGCCTCGGCTACCGCGATGCCCGTGGAAACGGCGATGTTCAAGGACCTAAAGCCCGGCGCCATGGGGATGCGCACGCGCACATCGGCCAGATCGCGCACGCTATCGGGTACGCCCGCGCTCTCCGATCCCATCAGCAGAACGTCGCCGGCGCGAAATTCCACCTCCGGCAAGCGTTGCGAGGCGTGGCTGCTCATCAGCATCAGCCGGCGTCCTTCGGCCCTGCGCCGGGCATCGAAAGCGTCGAAATTGGCATGCCTGGTGATATCGGCGGCCGCGCCATAGTCCATCGCCGCGCGCTTCAGCTTCGCATCGGAAAAGGCGAAACCCATCGGCATGATGATGTCCACCGGCACGGAAAAGCAGGCGGCAAGGCGCAGAATCGCGCCGACATTGCCAGCGATTTCGGGTTGATAAAGGGCGATACGCATGCGCCGCGCCATAGAACAGTGCGGTTAATTCTCCTAGCCTGTCTAAAAGGCTTGGCAAATGGCGCATCCTACGGTTATCAGGCCTGCAAACCGCGCCAGGGGGAAAGGCGTGCCCATCTGCATGGGCGCTGCGGCTCTCCTGATAACATAGCCATAACGGGCAATGCGGCGGGGCCAGGGACGTTCTTGCAAGGGTTGAGGTGCATGGCGATCGTTGAACATTTGGAGAGTGAGGGGGCATCCGTCTCCGATGGAGGCGGCAGCGACGGTGTTCGTCGTCGCGATTTCATCAACATCGCTGCGGTGAGCTTTGCCGGGGTGGGTGCGGTCGCGGTGGTCATACCGCTGGTCGATCAGATGAACCCCAGCGCCGACGTGCTGGCGCTTGCTTCGACGGAGGTGGATCTTTCCGCGATCCAGCCGGGTCAGGCGATCAAGACCACCTTCCGGGCGCAGCCGCTGTTTGTCCGGCATCTGACCGAAAAGGAAATCGCGGAGGCCGACAAGGTCGATCCGTCCACCCTTCGCGATCCGCAGACGCTGGAGCAGCGCACGGTCGACGGCAAGAAGCAGTGGCTGATCACCATGGGTGTCTGCACCCATCTGGGCTGCGTGCCGCTGGGCGCGGGCGAGGGTGAGAATCGCGGCGAATTCGGCGGTTATTTCTGCCCCTGCCACGGCTCGTCCTACGACACGGCGGCCCGCATCCGTAAGGGACCCGCGCCTAAGAACCTGGAAGTGCCGAAGTACAGCTTCACTTCCGACACCGCCATTCTCGTGGGCTGAGGGGGACTGTCATGAGCTTTCCATGGGCTGAACATTATACTCCCAAGCATCCCGCGATGCAGTGGATCGACGAGAAGCTGCCTTTGCCGCGCCTCGTCTACAATGCCGTGGGCGCCGGTTATCCGGTGCCGCGCAATCTCAACTATTTCTGGAACTTCGGCGTATTGGCCGGCCTCGCGCTGATGATCCAGATCGTCACCGGCGTGATCATGGCGATGCATTATGGCGCCAACACGCTGGTCGCCTTCAGCACGGTCGAGCAGACGATGCGCGACGTGAATGCCGGCTGGCTGATGCGCTATGCGCACGCCAACGGCGCCAGCTTCTTCTTCATCGTGGTCTATCTGCACATCTTCCGCGGCCTGTTCTTCGGTTCCTACAAGGCGCCGCGCGAAATGGTGTGGCTGCTTGGCCTTGTCATCTTCCTCCTCATGATGGCGACCGCCTTCATGGGCTATGTGCTTCCCTGGGGGCAGATGAGCTATTGGGGCGCGAAGGTGATCACTGGCCTGTTCGGCGCGATCCCTGTGGTGGGCGAACCGATCCAGACCTGGCTGTTGGGTGGCTTTGCCCCCGGCAATGCCTCGCTCAATCGCTTCTTCTCGCTGCACTTCCTGCTGCCCTTCGTGATCGCCGCCGTGGTGATCCTGCACATCTGGGCGCTGCACATTCCGGGTTCCTCGAACCCGACCGGCGTGGAAGTGAAGGGGCCGCAGGACACCGTGCCTTTCCACCCCTATTATACGGCAAAGGACGGTTTCGGAGCGGGCGTGTTCCTGATCCTCTTCGCGATCCTGCTGTTCTATGCGCCCAATTATCTGGGCCACCCCGATAACTATATCGAGGCGAACCCGCTTTCGACGCCCGCGCATATCGTGCCGGAATGGTATTTCTGGCCCTTCTACGCGATCCTGCGCGCCTTCACCGTGGACTTCTTCTTCGTGCCGGCAAAGCTGCTGGGCGTGCTGGCGATGTTCGCGTCGATCCTGCTGCTCTTCTTCCTGCCCTGGCTCGATACCTCGCCGGTGCGCTCGGGCAGCTATCGTCCGACGTTCAAGAAGTTCTTCTGGATCCTGATCGTCGACGTGCTGATCCTGGGTTATTGCGGCGGCGCGCCCGCGGCGGAACCCTATGTGATGATCTCCCAGGTCGCGGCGGCTTATTATTTCGCCCATTTCCTGATCATCCTGCCGCTGATCTCGCGCTTCGAAAAGCCGCTGCCGCTGCCGAACTCGATCACCGAGGCGGTGCTGGGCCACGATGCGATCGAAGGTGAGCGGGAAGCGCTTCCCGGCATGGGCAGCGATCCGCAGCCGTCGCACGCCGGTTAAGGGGGGACAAGACTAATGATACGCATCGGCGCATTCCTCGTCGGCCTCTTTTTCGCGGGCTGGCTGCTGGTTTCCTTCCTGGTGGGCGCGGTGGCCTATGTCACCGAGCCGCCGGCCGTCACGGTGGAACATGAATTCCACCGCGATCCCAAGCATGTCGCCTTCTCGTTCGACGGCCCCTTCGGCAAGTTCGACCAGGCGCAGCTCCAGCGCGGTTTCCAGGTGTTCAAGGAGGTCTGCTCGGCCTGCCACAGCCTGAAGTTCGTCGCTTTCCGCGACCTCAAGGGCATTGGCTATAACGAGGCGGAGATCAAGGCGATCGCCAAGAACTGGGCGATCAAGACCCCCGACGTCGATCCCAAGACGGGTGAGATGACGACTCGCGCCCCGATCCCGGCGGATTATTTCCCCAAGCCCTTCGCGAACAATGTAGCGGCCATGGCCGCGAACAATAACGCGATCCCGCCGGATCTGTCGCTGATGACCAAGGCTCGCCATCATGGCAGCGCCTATGTCTATTCGCTGATCACGGGCTTCCAGCCGCAGCCGGCCGAGCTGCTGAAGGAATTCCCGGACGCCAAGACGCCGGAGGGGCTGCACTACAACCCCTATTTCGCCAATCTGAACCTTGCCATGGCGCCGCCGCTGACNGCCGATGGNCAGGTGACCTATGGCGACGGCACCAAGGCGACCGTCGACCAGATGGCGCAGGACGTCGCGGCCTTCCTGACCTGGACGGCCGAGCCCAAGCTGGAAAACCGCCGCCGCGCGGGGCTGGCGACGATCTTCTTCCTGCTGATCGCGACGGGTCTGGCTTACATGGCCTACCAGAATATCTGGGCGGACAAGAAAAAGGCCGCCTGATCGGGGCCTGAAGCTGAACATCGGAGGGGGCGCGGGAAACCGGGCCCCCTTTTTCCATGAGGGTGAAGATGAGCGCTGACAGCCTGGCGGCCCTGGTCCGCACGATCCCCGATTTCCCCAAGCCGGGGATCCAGTTCCGGGACATCACGACATTGCTGGCGGACGCCGCCGGCCTTGCCGAACTGGTCGGGCGCATGGCGGCGCGTGCGCGGCCGCTCGATCCGGTCTTTATCGTGGGGATCGAGGCGCGCGGCTTCATCCTGGGGGCGGCGCTCGCCCATGCACTCGGCGTCGGCTTCGTGCCGGTGCGCAAGAAGGGCAAGCTGCCGGGCAGGACGGTCGGNATCGACTATGTGCTTGAATATGGCACCGACCGGCTGGAACTGCATGAAGGACAGATTCCCGAAGGAGCCCGCGTGGTGCTGGTGGACGATCTGATCGCAACGGGTGGAACNGCNNTGGCGGCTGCNCAATTGATCCGGGAACAGGGNGCGACCGTGCTGATGGCNTTNTTCGCNATCGATCTGCCCGACCTGGGTGGCATGGCTGCGCTGGAGGCCGATGGCGTCGCGTCGGCGGCGATCATCGCCTTTGGAGGNCATTGACCGGNTTCGGGCCGGCCNTCANTCCAGATGGGGTGCGGGCTTTTTCGCCTGTTCAAGCGCGCTGGCCAGCATGTCCACNGCCTCGGCCAATCGTTCGTCCAGCAGCGCCAGCAATTGCGTCCATCCGAGCATGTCAGCCAGNTCGCCCGGACCATCGGAAATGCCGCGAAGCCCCATGACCGGCACGCCAAAACGCTGGCAGGCGCGCACCACAGCAAAGCTTTCCATGTCGACCATGTCGGCGTCGATCGCCGCATAATCATCCCCGCCGACGATATTCCCCCCCGTGGACAGCCGGGCGGCGCGAATGTCGAGCGGCATGTGCAGCGCGATTTCGGCCGGGTGGTCGGAAAAGGGCGTCACGCCTTTGGCGAATCCCAGCCGGGAAGCGTCCATGTCTCGCCAGGAGACGCTGGCGACCTGATAGACCTCGCCCAACGTACAGATGCGCGATCCGGCCGATCCCAATGAAACGACAAGGTCGGGCAGAGCGTCTTCCATGTCCAGCCGCTGGAGCGCAAGGCCGGTGTTGAGCGCGGCTTCCACCGGGCCCACTCCCGTCATCAGCGGATCGAAGCGGGCCTTGAGCTGAGGACCATATTCCGCCTCGACCGCCATCACGAACAGGACCCGCTTGTCCGCGATCTTTTCGCCGCCTGGCATGAGCTTCCCCCGATTCGTCGATGTCAGTTCAAGGCAGCCGGGCAAGCAGTGCGCTCATCCTGCTTTCGATGGTCAAGGCGGCCGTTCCCTGGATCAACCAGCATTCGCCCTGCCGCCATGGCTCGCCGTCAATCATGCCGGTCCCGGCCAGCGGAATGAACCATGCCATTTCCCCCTCTATCCGTTGCGCGGTTTTCGCTTCACCNTGCATCAGGTCCAGGATGAATGGCGCTCCATCGCCCGACACCAGCCGTTCTTCAGCCGTGATCGGAACAATCCTGTCCGGCAGGTCATAGAGCGCGGTCGCGCTGACAGCTATGGCTTCCTCCAGATGAAGCGCGCGTGGCCGGCCATAGTCGTAAAGGCGGTAGGTCACGTCATTGTTCTGCTGCACTTCCACAAGCGTCACGCCGCCGCCAATGGCATGGACCGTGCCGGCTGGAATATAGTAGAAGCTGCCCGCGCGCACCGGCTTCCAGTCCATCAGTGCTTCGATGCTGCCGTCGAGGGCCGCCGCACGCAACGCCTCGGGCGTCAATTCGCGGGTCAGGCCGATACCCAGTCGCGCGTCGGGTTCGGCATCCAATATGTACCAGCATTCGGACTTGCCGCCCTGCAGTCCGCGGTCCCGCGCCTGCACGTCATCGGGATGGACCTGCACCGACAGCTTCTCGCTGGTGAAGATATATTTGACCAGCAGCGGCAAAGCCGCCCCTTCGCTTGGCGTCGGTGCCGAGAACCAGACTTCTCCGACGCGGCGGCCCTGTGTGGGCGCGATAGCTGAAGGAATATCGGTGCGGCCCCAAGGCTTTTCGACATCATGGGCGAACAGGCGGGTCGTGGTCATGCGGTTCCTTATGGAGAGTCGCTGCCGACAGGCAAGAGCCTTGAACGAGGAAGGGGAAGACGTCCTCGGAACCAGTTGCGATAACCGTCCGCACCGCACACGACTGTCCATTACGCCTCAGGCGAGAATTTGCTTATCGCCTTGCTCATCATGACTCCCTCTTGTCGCAAATGGGAGCCTTAGGAAAACCCGGGACGCTTCAGTTGGCTATTCAGGAAGCAAGGGTTTGCCCTCGAACCTGGCGACAGCATGACGCACGACCCGGTTCAGCCCTTCTTCGGAGAAGAAACCGCCGGGAATAAGGCAGCGCTCGACCAGCACGCGCTGGAAAGCGGCAAAAGTGGTCGCATCTGGCGCGACCGGATTTCGCCAGAAGGCATCCAGTCCATCCTGGAAGGTGATATCAGGCATGTCGTAGATCGCTTGCCCCAGAGCCACTACCGGCACGCCCATGGCCAGGGCCAGGGTGCCGCTGGTGCTGTTGATCGTGACGACGCCGCGTGATTGTTGTGCAACAGGAACGATATCGCCCCAGGCGAGATAATCGACCCGGTCCGCGACACCGAAAAGCGAGGCCATATCGGCCGTTTCCTGTTGCCAGTCGCGCACGCCATTGTCGAGCGGGTGCTCCTTGACCACCAAACGCACATCAGCCGGAGCATGATTGGCGAAGGATTCGATCACCAACCTGAGCGCATCGGCCACACCGGCAAAGGGTGAATGCAGGCGAATCTGCGCATCCGAATCAAGTTGAAGCGGGAAAAGGAAATAGGGCTCGGCCGAAGCTGCAAGGCGGGCAATCAATTCCGCGCTGCGCTGTTCGCGTTCCTTGCGCCGGCGCAATTTGCGCCACCATCCCATCCCTTCCACCAAAGGNTGCCAGGGACGGTGGTTGGTCCAGTNCGGATAGCGCCAACGGGTCAGGACATCGGCGGCATTGTAAATCAACCCCTCCGTCGCTCGGCGGCGGAACGAAGAATTGACCTGACTGTGGGCAGGAACCGGGGGCAATGCCGCGGCCGTCTCGCGATACCACACCGGATCGCGCGGGAGAGAGGAATGGCCGTTGACGCCGCCCAGTTCCAGCGTCACCCAATCGGGTCGAACATAGCCCTCCTCGAACACGTGAACGGGCACTCCAAGCTCGCGGCAAACCCGCGTGGCTGGCATATGATGTTCGCGGCAGTCTCCGAACAACGCCACATCCGTAATGCCGCACTCCTTGATGGTTCGTTCGAGCATCGATGGCCAGTCTTCCAGCGAACCGCAATAATCGATGCCGTTCGGCAGGCGCCAGAACAGGCGGTCCCCACCGTTGAAATTGATCTTGTAGACGCTGTGCCCGGATCGGATCAGTTCCTGGCCGAGCCGACGGAACAATGGTCCCATGAGACCTTGCAGCAACAGGACGGTCCGCTTGCCTGACTTCGAAGGAGCGCTTGTAGTCCCGTGTGCACCGTCGGTCGCATTGAAGGATAGTTCTGGCATTCAGGAAGCAGGCTCCATGATGACGTCGGAGGCGGACATGTTGGCTGGGTCCCAGAGCCATTCCGGCATGTCGTGGTTATTGCTCAAGCGGTTAGTCTGCCGTGCGTCAGACGGCAAGCCTCCACGATATCCGTGCCCGGAAAAGAGCGCGGAGTGGCCTGATGACAGCCGGCATCCTGTTCGCTAAGAGATCATATGCCCGGCATAAAGGGCCTGCAAACCCTGGGGCATGACGATTTGGACGGCACAGCAAAGCAGTGATGCCTGATGGACTGACATTTGCGGCATTGCTGGTCGGTGCAGCCGTTCTCGACCGGTTGGTATACCCCCGACCCGAGGCGGGCCTTTACCTGTCCCGGCGCAGCATGGCCGGCCTTTGGCTGCTGGCATGGATGACGACGGCGCTGTTCGGCCTGTTCCTCACCTGCTGCGGCAACTTCCCGCTCTCCGCAGGATTGGCGCTCGCATTGCTGGCCCTGCTTGTTCTTGTCTCCAATGCCAAGCATGCCATGCTCGGCGAACCCCTGCTCTTTTCCGATCTGGCGCTGATCGGCGCGATCTTCCGTCATCCCCAATTTTATCTTTCAGCCATCAGCGTCGGGCAACGCACGGCGGCAGGGGCCGTGGCCATCCTCCTCCTCGCCATGCTGGCCTGGCTGTTCGTTCCGGCGTGGCAGATGCATCTGGCGGGGATGCTGATCCTTGCCGGCAGCCTCGCGATACTGGCGACGACCGTGCGCGGTGCCCTGCGCCAGGGCCTGGCCGATACGCCAGACGCCTATGCCGATGTCAGGCGCCATGGCCTCCTGCCCACATTGTTGCTTTACTGGCTACGCTGGCGTCACAGCAACGATCCGCCACCTTGCGCCGAAGCCGAGAGACATCCTCCTTCTGCCCCTCATCCACCCCCGGAACTGCTGGTGGTCATCCAGTGCGAATCCTTTGCTGATCCGGTCGAACTGTTTGAAGGCTTCAACATATCGCTGCCGGGCCTTGCCAACGCCCGCGAGAGTGCCTTGCAATGGGGCCAGCTCAATGTCAGCGGCTTCGGCGCCTATACGATGCGCACGGAATATGGCGTGCTTTTCGGGCGCAGCGAGGATGCCCTCGGCTTCCGGCGCTACGATCCCTTTCTCACCGCGCTGGGCGAAGCGTCCTATGCTTTGCCTGCGCGGCTGAAGGAGGCAGGATGGCGCAGCCTCTTCGTCCATCCGCATGACATGCGCTTCTACAGCCGCGACCGGATCATGCCGGCAGGCGGCTTTGCCGAACTGATCGGAGAGGAGCATTTCGCCCCCGTTGCCGCCGGTGCAGGACGCTATGTCACCGATGCCGCGATTGCCGGGCAGATCGTCCGGCTGGCCCGCGAAGCTGCCGGGCCTGGCCTGATCTATGCCGTCACGATTGAAAATCATGGGCCCTGGGCGCCGGACATGCGCACGGGCGGCGATCTGGTTCAAAGCTATCTTCGCCTGGCGCGCAACAGCGACGCCATGCTGAGCACATTGCGGGAGCAGCTTGCATTGCTGAAGCGCCCGGCTGTGCTGGTTTTCTTTGGCGACCATCGCCCCAGCATTCCGGGCGCAACCTCTCCGGACGGAGGACGACATACGCCTTATGTGATGATCCGCTTCAATGATGCAGGTGACATTGTCCGCGGCGACAACAGGCGCGTAGACCTCACTCCGGCCGAACTGCACCATGCGATGCTTGATCTTGTCCTTGGCGAACCCCTGGCGAGCGTGAACCCTGGCACGGCTAATGGCCTGGCGGAGACAGTGCCAGCAACAGGCGTTCGCGCAAGGGTCCCGGCAGCACGCGGTCAAACCAGCGGAGCAGGTTGAAAGGCCAGGGCATGATCGCATGCGCTTGCCCCAGGGCTGCCGCACGAGCGATCCTGGCCGCGACCACATCCGGCTGCGTCGACAACGGCCTGGCCCCGCCAGTCCGCCGGGCAGCCGCCGTGTCGATAAAGCCGGGCGAGACCAGCGTCACCTTGACCCCATGCTGCCGCACGCCGATTCGCAGCGCCTCGGCAAAGTGGGCAAGACCTGCCTTCGTCCCCGAATAGGCAGCGGCAAAGGGCAAGGCATGGAAGGCGGCGGCAGATCCGATCATCACGATGCGCCCGTGGCCCCGCCCCGCCATCCGCTCGGCCAGCGCCGCGGCCATTGCGGCAGGTGCGACGAAATTGATCATTCCCAGCCGGGCGACGACGCCTGCATCCTCCACCACAGCGCCAGCCGCGCGAATATCCCCCAGGCCGGCGGCGAATATGGCCAGGTCGACAGGATCAGCTTCGTCTTCGGTCAGCATGGCGTGCAAGGCATGTTCAACATTGCCAAGGTCGAGCGAACGCATCTCTACCGATGCTCCGGCCGCCTCGCATGCCTTGGCCAGGGATGACAGGCGCGCCAGGTCTCGCCCCCAGAGAGACAAGCATATGCCAGGACCAGCATAATGCCGTGCCAATGCGCTGCCCAGTCCACCAGAGGCGCCGGTGATGAAAATCCGCTTCGGGTGGAAACCCATGGTCATACCGATGCACGCATGTAACAGATCCCCCTCTAACCTTGCTTCAACGACATAATTCCTTGACAGACAACGGCGCCTCCTGTTCGAGTTCCGCGTAATGCGCCCTTCCGATCACCAATCCCGACGAATCCGACTGTTCAAAAATGAGCATCTGGAACAGCTTACGCTGATTTCGCCACGAATTTTCGCGCTCGTCTGGGGCATATTGCTCCCGCTGATCGCCTGGATAGGATGGGGGGAAACCGGATTCTGGACAGGGTTCAGCCTGTTTGCGGCGGGCCTCCTCGTCTGGACGCTTTTCGAATATGCGATGCACCGATACCTCTTTCATCTGAAGGTAGAGTGGCCCGCGGCAAGATGGTTTGTCTTCCTGATTCACGGCAATCATCACGATAACCCCAATGATCCCATGCGCGACATGATGCCGCTCTCGGTGAGCCTGCCGGTTGCCGCCCTGGTCTGGGGTGCTTGCCTGATGCTGCTCGGCGGTCCTGGAACCTGGCTCTTTCTGGGGTTCATCCTGGGCTATGTCGTCTATGACACCATTCATTATGCCAGCCACCAATGGCCGATGCGCGGAAAGCTGGCTTCAGCGCTGAAGCGCCACCACATGCGCCACCATTATGTGAACGAGAACAGCAATTTTGCGATTTCGGCCATTTTCTGGGATCGCGTGTTCGGCAGTACGGCCCGGAATTCCAGACAGTCATAGAGAAGCCATAGACAAGC
>JGI24741J21665_1000509_pt1 | contig 11877 bp, 11 predicted proteins | sample KBSCornC7_FD_21665 | JGI IMG/M metagenome (IMG submission 21665) | reverse complement strand
GAGATGCTTTTGGAGCTTCAGTTGTTGTACAAGAAAATAAAAAGCAGAATAGGGACAGAACTATTAAATTTTTGATCACAGGTGTTGTATTTTTTAATGATAATTGATATTCTTAAAGATACTAAAATATCTAAAAGAGCATTAAGGGATGCAAATTGCGTGCTAGGGTAGGGTGTCAGATCAAATTAATGTGGATTTAATCAATCTTTGAAGAGTATTTAATACTTTTGATATAGACTATTGATAACAATTATGAATGAACATTTGAAAAACGACTTAGTAAACATAGACCATTTGCTGAATATCGTTAAAGAACAGGGAACAGAATTTCTAAATTCCATCGAAGAAAGACCTACATCAATAATCAACCACCAGGTGCCTGAAAAACAGGAACTCCCGGAATCGGGGTACGGAACAGAAGAGACCATACGGATTTTCAACGAAAAATTTGAACCGATAATGGTTGGATCTGGAGGACCAAGATATTGGGGATTTGTGACAGGAGGTTCTACCCCTGCATCGGTGGCTGGTGATTGGCTGGCAACTGTTTATGATCAGAACCCCCAGTCTGTAACTGGACAGGGAGATATTTCTGCAAATATAGAGATGGAAACAATACAACTTTTACTGAAACTTCTTAAGCTTCCGGAAAGCTTTCTGAGTGGTTTTGTATCGGGAGCCACTATGTCTAATTTTACCTGTTTGGCTGTGGGCCGGCAATGGCTTGGAAAAGAGCAGGGAAGAGATATTGCGAAAGAAGGTGTATCCGGAACGGTAAAGATATTGACAGCCACACCTCACTCATCCTCTATAAAATCATTGTCACTCTTGGGCCTTGGCAGCAGTAATATCATTAAGATTAAAACAGAAGAAGGAAATCGGGAAGCAATTCATATCAAAGATCTGGAAGAGAATATCCTCAAGCTTGGCGGTGAACCATTTATTCTGATTTCAAGCGGAGGAACAGTAAACACGGTGGATTTTGATGATTTCAAAGCTATCAGCAAATTAAAAGAAAAATATAATTTCTGGTGGCACATTGATGCCGCTTTTGGCGGTTTTGCTGCCTGTTCAGAAACCCATCAACATCTTGTGGAAGGCTGGGAATATGCAGACAGTATCACAGTAGATTGTCACAAATGGCTGAATGTACCTTATGAAAGCGCCGTGTTTCTCATTAAAGAGGAATATAAAATTTTACAGGTAGAAACTTTTCAGAACTCAAATGCTCCTTATCTGGGAGACCCGTTGGAGAATTTCAGCTATTTAAATTTTCTTCCTGAAAACTCTAGAAGGCTAAAGGCGCTTCCGGCATGGTTTTCCCTCATGGCTTATGGTAAAAAGGGATATCAGGAAATTGTAGATAAGAATATATCATGGGCAAAACAGTTTGGGCAGCTGATTGAAAGCAGTCATGATTTTAAACTACTGGCTCCGGTAAGATTAAATACGGTTTGTTTTACATTAAAAGATGATGCAAAGCAGGATAAAGTGGACCGATTTCTTGAAAAGCTTAATGATACAGGGAAAGTGTTTATGACGCCTACTTTTTATAATCAGCATAAAGGAGTAAGAGCTGCTTTTGTAAACTGGATGACCCGTGAAAAAGATATCAGAGAGGTATTTGATCTCATGAATGAAATCATTACAGAAATAAAATAATATATTGAAAGGCCTGTGGACCAATATTCACAGGCTTATTTTAATAACAGATCACAAAACCAGAAAACATACTCGTCATCTTCTTCTTCAGGTGAAGTTTTAGGTTTAGGATAAGTTTTCTTGACTGTTTCTCCAATTTCAAAGTGAACCGGATTTTTGAAAATAGGTCCATCAAAAGTAAAGGTGTGAAACTCTCCGTTTTCTCCGCATGGATCTACATTTTCAGGAAGATCATCTATAAATTTCTGATCAATGATTCGCCCTGCAAAACTTTTATCCAGATAAGTTCCGTTTACACAGGTTACAATGGTTTTAAAACCAAGCTCTAAAAACTCATGGATGAGGCTGGAAGTATCTTTTTTCCAAAGAGGAAATACAGCCTTCATACCAATCGCATTTAACTGGTCTTCCCTGTATTTTCGAAGATCTTCCAGGAAAATATCACCGAAAACAGAATGGGTAATACCCTGAGCCTGAATTCTGCCCATTGTTTTGCTCATGATTTGCTGGTATTCTTCCATTGACGGTTCTTTGGGAAGCTCCATTTTAATCAATGGAATTTCGAGATTTTCAGCCTGTTTTTCTAAAAGAGAAACGTGTACACCATGCATGGAAATCCTTTGAAATTCTTCATTAATACTTGTAAGCAGTGTAGAAATTTCATATTGATCTTCCTGTAGTATTTTATAAAGAGCAAGTGCAGAATCTTTTCCGCTGCTCCAGTTGAATAAAGCTTTTGGTTTCATTTTGAAAATAAAAATCGCTCAAAAATAAGGAGATTTTGTGGCTTAATAATTTTTGTTTTGAATTTCTTTGATTGGAACAAATCCACCATTGAAGTAATCAATCTTCATTTCAAAAGGATAGGCCGGATTGCTCATGATCAAAACACCAATTGCTCCAAAAAATGCTGCTCCGGTTACCATCATGCTTCCGGCATTGGGATTTGATCTTATTTTTCCGATAAAATAGTAATCATTATCTCTTTTTACTGCCTTGGTAAAAAGGTTTTCTATGGAAAGGTAGATATATGGATCTCCTTTATACACAACGGCATAAATGTTATCTTTTTTGATTTCTTTTTTTTTGCCGTCTGCCATTTCATAGATTCTTACAATTTTGGGGGCATTACCGTAGAATTTGACATTTGTGATTTCTTGGTCCGGCTGTTGATTCTTTAAAGAGCTATAATTTTTATATACTCCGTCTTTCAGCTGAGGTGAATTGTAAAAACTGATTGACTGCTTGGCTGTATTATCAAAGTTATTTACTTGATCAATCGTATAATGATTGGTTGTTTCGGGCTTTTTAGATGCATTTTTACTGATGAAATCGATGAGCATTTCGCTTCCTTTTTCAAGAGTTTTTGTTGTAACATCAGTTGCTTTGATATCAATTACTGTATCGGTCTGATCTATCAAAGAGTAAGTCCCATCATTATTTTTTGAAAACAGAAATCCCTGAAAATAGCAGTAGCCATGTTCACTGAGCTTGGCAGTAACCTCCGCAAAGTATAACTGCTTCAGATACAGAACCATCGTTCCGTCTTCGGTATTATCTCCATTGATGCTGTTCAGGATACTTTGAAATTGGCTTGATATACTGGAAGTGGGAACCACTTTAGCTTTGGCATTCAACATTCCCTGCTGTACAATTCCTAAAGAAGTGGTGTCTTCTCTTTTATCAATAAGTTTTATCGTTTTATAGTAGCTTTTCTCTACTTTGTGGCTGGGAAGGCTGATGGTAAATGGTTCGGTACGTTTCTGGCTCCATAAAGCAGATGTAAGGCACATGAGGACTAAGAAAAAAAAATTCTCAAAATTTATTTTCACGGTTATCTTTTTCATTGTTATTTGTTTTAAAGTTAAAAATACAAAAAAACCTCAAAGAAATTCTTTGAGGTTTTTTGTATAAAAAATGTATGTCCAATTATGGCTTACATATTTCTTCTGTATTTACCACCCACTTCAAATAAAGCATTGGTAATTTGTCCTAAAGAACAGTATTTTACAGCATCCATCATCACTTCAAACAAGTTTTGCTGGTTGATGGCTGCATGTTGAAGTTGTTTCAGAGCTTCTTCAGATCTGCTGTCATTCGCTTGCTGGAAGTTATGCAGAGATTCAATCTGTGATTGTTTTTCTTCTTCAGTGGAACGGATAACTTCTCCTGGTAGAACAGTTGGTGAACCATCTTTTCCTAAGAAAGTGTTTACTCCAATGATTGGATATTCACCTGTATGCTTCAGCCATTCGTAATGCATAGACTCTTCCTGAATTTTTGAACGCTGGTACATTGTTTCCATGGCGCCAAGAACACCTCCTCTTTCAGTTATTCTGTCAAATTCCGTATATACAGCTTCTTCCACAAGATCCGTTAATTCTTCAATGATAAATGATCCCTGAAGCGGATTTTCGTTTTTGGCCAGTCCTAGTTCTTTATTGATGATCAGCTGAATCGCCATTGCTCTTCTTACAGATTGCTCAGTAGGAGTTGTGATCGCCTCGTCATAAGCATTGGTGTGAAGTGAATTACAGTTATCATAGATTGCATAAAGTGCCTGAAGAGTTGTTCTGATGTCATTGAAATCAATTTCCTGAGCATGCAGAGAACGTCCTGAAGTCTGAATGTGGTATTTCAACATTTGGCTTCTTTCGTCTGCTCCGTATTTTAGTTTCATAGCTTTTGCCCAGATTCTTCTTGCTACACGTCCGATTACTGAATACTCAGGGTCAATACCATTGGAGAAGAAGAAAGATAAGTTGGGTGCAAAATCATTGATGTCCATACCACGGCTTAAGTAATATTCCACATAAGTGAAGCCGTTGGCCAGTGTGAATGCTAATTGAGAAACAGGGTTTGCTCCTGCTTCAGCAATATGATATCCTGAAATGGAAACGGAGTAGAAGTTTCTTACCTTCTCTCTGATGAAATATTCCTGAACGTCACCCATTAGTCTAAGGGCAAATTCAGTAGAGAAGATACATGTATTCTGAGCCTGGTCTTCTTTTAAGATGTCAGCCTGAACGGTACCACGAACAGTAGCAATCGTTTTAGCCTTAATTTCTGCGTATACATCTGCAGGAATTACTTCATCACCTGTTAATCCTAAAAGCTGTAATCCTAAACCATTATTGGATGGAGGAAGTTCCCCTTTGTATTTTGGTCTTTCTAAACCTTTGTTGTCAAATTTTTCCTTAAGTTTAGCCTCTACTTTAGCTTCTAAGCCATTTTCTTTGATATACTTTTCAACATTCTGATCGATGGCAGCATTCATAAAGAAAGCCAGCAGCATTGGTGCAGGACCATTGATCGTCATTGAAACCGAAGTCAGTGCATTAACCAGATCAAATCCGGAATACAATTTTTTAGCATCATCCAACGTGGCAATAGAAACCCCTGCATTTCCAATTTTACCATAAATATCCGGTGGTAAAGCAGGATCCTGACCATATAATGTCACAGAGTCAAAAGCTGTAGATAAACGTTTTGCCGGCATTTCTGCAGAAACATAATGGAATCTTCTGTTGGTTCTTTCAGGACCTCCTTCTCCTGCAAACATCCTTGTTGGATCTTCACCGGTTCTCTTGAACGGATAGATTCCGGCTGTATAAGGGAAACTTCCCGGAAGGTTTTCCTGCCCTTTCCATTTGATCAGATCACCCCAGTCATTGTATTTTGGTAATGCAATTTTTGGAATTCTCAAATGAGATAAAGATTCTGTTGATGTTTCCACCTTAATCTCTTTTCCTCTTACAAAATAAGAGTAGAATTCTGCCTGGAAAGCTTTTTTCGTATCATCCCAGGTCTTCAGGAAGTCGATATTATCCTGTTGAAGATGTTTTTCTGCCTTTTGATATTCAGCATCTAAAACCTCATTGGAAATTATATTTTTTACGCCTTCAATATGATACATTGTTCTGGCCAGTTCAGCCTGCTTTTCAATATTGATGTCGTATTGTTTGTTGTTTTCAACAATTTCAGAAAGGTAACGAACTCTTTTCGGAGGAATAATGGTTACTTCTTCTGTTATTTCCTGTTCTACAAATGCATTGAGTTTTAAATCAGCAAATTTTTCATTTACCTTTGAAACCAATCTGTTGTATAATTCCGTTGTTCCGTGGTCATTAAACTGAGACGCTTTTGTAGCATATACAGGCATGTCCTCCAGTGGGCTTTCCCATAAAAGATGGTTTCTCTGGAACTGTTTTCTCACTGCCTGAAGAGCATCAAGAGCACCTCTTTTGTCAGATTTGTTTAATGCGACAAGATCCGCATAGTCTAGCATGTCGATTTTTTCCAACTGTGTAGATGCTCCATATTCAGGAGTCATTACATACATGGAAACATCGGCAAAATCTGACACTTCTGAACCAGACTGTCCGATCCCTGAAGTTTCAAGGATGATGACATCAGGATGAGCCAGCTTCAGTACATTCAATGCAGAATGAATGAATGGAGAAACGGAAACATTATTTTCTCTGGTTGCCATAGAACGCATATACACTCTAGGATCATTGATTGCGTTCATACGGATTCTGTCTCCTAATAAAGCACCTCCGGTTTTCTTTTTTGAAGGGTCAATAGAGATAATGGCAATTTTTTTATCAGTATTTGAACGTAAGAAACGTCTTACCAATTCATCTGTTAAAGAAGATTTACCAGCTCCTCCGGTACCCGTAATACCAATAATTGGAATGGTTAAATCTTTAGACTTTTCGTCAATTGCTTTTACAAGCTCAGGTTTTTCTTCTGAGAAGTTTTCAACAGCAGAGATAATGCTGGCGATGCTTGTTGAGTTTTCAAAGCTGATGGAATCCAGGTCTTTTGCAGTTACATCTTTTCCTGTAGCAAAATCTGATCTTTGTACAAGATCATCAATCATTCCCTGAAGCCCAAGTTCACGGCCGTCATCCGGAGAATAAATTCTGTCAATTCCATAAGACATCAAATCTTTGATCTCTTCCGGAAGGATTACACCGCCACCACCGCCAAAAATTTTGATCTGTGGTGAATTTTTTTCTCTCAACAGGTCATAGATATATTTGAAATATTCTGTGTGACCTCCCTGATATGAAGTTAATGCAATAGCATTGGCATCTTCCTGGATTGCTGTATTTACAACTTCCTCTGCTGATTTATCGTGTCCTAAATGGATCACTTCGCATCCTGTTCCCTGAATAACACGACGCATAATATTGATCGCAGCATCATGCCCATCAAATAATGAGGCAGCAGTTACGATTCTTACCTTGTTGGTTGGAGTATATTTTTGGGTTTCCATAAAAATTCTAGAAAGTTTCTAAGTTTTCAAATATAACAATAAAAAAAGAACCAGGTGTTTGATTTTATTCTTTTGATTGTCAGCTGGTTGGTTGTGCTTATTTAATTGTATGTCCCCTTTTTGAGCCGAAAACTTTGAAAGTTGGGAAACCACAGAGTTAAAACAAGTTGCAGTGTCTTCGTTTTCAAAGGCACTCATCTTTACATTCTCAAATTAAATTCTCTACTTTTGCAGAATATTTTTACAGACATGCAAAAAGCTTTGATGTACTTCGGATTGGGAACGGTAATAAGCTTCCTGATTAACTATTTCTTCTTAAGTTCACAGAATATCGGACTTGATATTTATTATGCTGTTGCCTTTGGTTCTGCCTGGGGACTTGCTTATTATCTGGATACACCCAATTTTTCACTGCCTAAGAAATTAGGATTGTCATTTGTAGGAATGGGAATTCTTGTTCTGGCAGGAACTTTAATTTTTAAACTTGAATTGGCGATTCCATCTATCCTGAAATTTTCTACCGTTTTCGTTGCATATTATTTATTTGCAAGCTTCAGAGGGAATAAATCTCTTCGTAACTAGTGCATCATTATAAAGCTGGTGTACATTAACAGGAGCCCCATACACAGGATACCGATAAAATTAATCATGAATAAAAATATTCCTTTGAAAATGCTTATCGTTCGGGTACTTTCATAGATTCTGTGATGAGCCGCAAAAAAATAAACGAACATATAAAGAATAGTTGCGGTATAGACCAGTAGATACAAAAAGGTTAAAAGGCTGGAGTCAGGAAGGAGATCGGTGATTTTATCAAAAACGATTAAGATAAGTGTTCCTAACAATAAGAAGGAAAAATAATGAAGGGTAAAAATTCCATGATCGAAATACCACCATTTCTTTTTATTATGAAAAATCCAAAGAAAGAAAGCAAAAACCGGAAGGTAGATGAATAGTGCTTTTGGAAGGGTGTGTATCATTGTTTCCTTGAATTTTCCAAAAATCTGATCCTTATTATACCCCTGTTCCTGCATATGGAATATCTTCTTGGCAAAAGGTTTCAAAAAGCTGTAAACGGCTTGGTTGTTTTTGTCTTTAGACTGAAGAGAATCATATTGTTTCATACTTCTTGCACTTAGCACGCTAAGCTTTCCATCTGTAGTTTCTCCTAAAGCATCAGTTTCAATATCATTCCCATTTACATCTGTTACTTTGATATCTTTATCTGCTTTTGAGTGAGACTTCTTATTTAACTGGTCTTTGGAGAAGTGTTGTTTTAAACTGTCTGTAAACTTTACGGTATTCTCATTTTTTCTTTTTTCCTTTTCAATTTTTCCGGCATTGTGTTCTTTTTTATGATGTTTCACTGTTTCCTCTTCTGATCCGGGGAAAAGGGAAGGAAGAAAGAATGTAATAAAGCTTATAAAAATATAGAGCTTCACAGGGGCAACATATAATTGTCTTTTCCCTGCCAGATATTCTTTGGTAAGTTTTCCGGGACGGGTTAATAAGTATTTGATTGTTTTCCAGAATTCGCCATCATAATGAGTGAAGTCCTCAATGAAATGGGTGAAAAGAAAATGAAACGGCTGCTTGGGCTCTGTATTTTCCTGTCCGCAGTGTGGGCAAAACCTTTCATCAACCTGATGTCCGCAGTTCAGGCAGGTTTTATCATCTCTTAGTTTTCCGTGGCTCATGAATTATGGAATATGATTAACACAAATATAATTATTTCAATGAAACTGTAATTATATTAATGTGTTTTACGGAAATTTTTAAAGTTAATTTAATAAAAGAAAGAGTTGAGGGAATGAACTCTTTGCTGTATCACCTGTGTTTTTAGAATCTTCTAAGCGTTTTTTTCATCGCCACAACAATTTACAAGATGTATGCCAAATTATAAGAGTGTTAAAATCTATTGATATAGGGGTGCATAGACCGGATTCTATAGATAAAATAAAATATGTTTTTGGGTTACAAAAATAATTTGTACCTTTGCACACCCTTTTAGGGGTAAATTATGTTTAATCTTTAACTAAAACGTGTGAATACATTAAGTTACAAAACTGTTTCAGCGAACAAAGCTACTGCGAATAAAGAATGGGTTGTGGTAGACGCTGAAGGACAGCCGTTAGGTAGATTAGCTTCTACGGTTGCAAAGATTTTGAGAGGTAAGCACAAAACGAACTTTACACCTCACGTAGATTGTGGTGATAACGTGATCGTTTTGAATGCTGGGAAAATTACACTTTCCGGAAACAAGTGGGCTGATAAGACTTATATCTGGCATACAGGATATCCTGGTGGACAGAAGTCTATGACTGCGGCTGAACTTCAAAAGAAAGATTCTTTAAAGGTATTAGAAAAATCTGTAAAAGGTATGTTGCCTAAAAACAGATTAGGAGCTGCTATCCTTAAGAACCTTTATTTATATGAAGGAACTGAGCACAAACATGAAGCTCAACAGCCTAAAACAATTAATGTTAACGAATTTAAATAATTAATTATGTCTATAGTTCACAAAATCGGAAGAAGAAAAACTTCTGTAGCAAGAGTTTATGTAAGACCAGGTTCTGGAAACATTACAGTAAACGGTAAAGATGCTAAAGAATATTTCTCTACAGACGTGATGGTTTACAAATTAAACCAACCGTTTATCCTTTCTGAGACTGTTGGTCAGTATGACGTTACCGTAAACGTATTCGGTGGTGGAAATACAGGTCAGGCAGAAGCTATCAGATTAGGTATTTCAAGAGCTTTATGCGAAATCAACGCTGAGTTCAGATTAGCATTAAAGCCAGCTGGTTTACTTACAAGAGACGCAAGAATGGTGGAAAGAAAGAAGCCAGGTCAGAAAAAAGCAAGAAAGAGATTCCAATTCTCAAAACGTTAAGATTTCTTGTTGGAGAATGGCTTATGGCTATTGTCTACAGAAATGTATTAAATTTTTTTTAAACTTAATCTCGGCGAAAAGCCCATTGCCAAAAGCAAAAAGCAGACCGCCAATTGCCCGTTACGTTTAGCATCCAAACGCTTCTCCCATCTAAAGAAGTTGTTGATTGTTTAAAAGACGGAAAGTAAACTAACAAAAACAGAAAACATGGCAAAAGCAAATGTAAAAGACCTTTTAGAGGCTGGCGTACACTTCGGTCACATGACTAGAAAGTGGAACCCAAATATGGCTCCATACATTTTTATGGAGAAAAACGGTATTCACATTGTAGACTTACATAAAACAGCAGTTAAATTAGATGAAGCTTGCAGCGCTTTAGAAAAATTAACTTCTGCAGGTAAAAAAGTTCTTTTCGTAGCTACTAAGAAGCAAGCGAAAGAAGTTGTTGCAAAACACGCTTCTGAACTTAATATGCCTTATATTACAGAAAGATGGCCAGGAGGTATGTTAACGAATTTCGTTACTATCAGAAAGGCTGTAAAGAAGATGAATGCTATCGACAAAATGAAAAAAGACGGTACGTTCGAAACTTTATCTAAAAAAGAAAGATTACAAGTTGACAGACAAAGAGCTAACTTAGAAAAGAACTTAGGTTCTATCTCTGACATGGTTCGTCTTCCTTCTGCAATCTTCGTTGTAGATATCTTGAGAGAACACATCGCTGTAACTGAAGCTAAGAAATTAGGTATTCCAGTTTTCGGTATTGTTGATACAAACTCTGACCCTAGAAAAGTTGACTTCGTTATCCCAGGAAACGATGATGCTTCTAAATCTATCGATATGATCTTGAGCATTGTTTCAGAATCTATCAAAGAAGGTCAGTCTCAAAGAAAAGCTGATAAAGAAAAATCTAAAGAAGAAGGAGAAGTAGTATCTGCTGATAAAGATGCTGACTTCGATGCAGAATAATTAAAGATTTTCTTTAATATAGAAAAAACGCTGGATTTCGGTCCAGTGTTTTTTTATTATTTATACTAAGGTTTCTTAGGGCACACCGTAAATTCTGGGAAATCAGGATCTGTCGTTGGGACAACTACTCCGATTCTGCATACACCGCTGCAGCACATTTCTCCAATTTCTAAATTACAGCCGTCTATACAGCTTCTGTATCCTCCTTTAATTGTTCTTAGCTCACTTCTTGAGACTTTTTTTAAATTTTTCATGGTTTTTAGTTTTAGTTTTTTCCTACTCTATGTGCTTTTCGGAATCCGCAATTATATTTCTAAATATATGGAAATATTTGTTATGTGTATGATTTTCAGAATAATATTTTGATTTTACGTTGTTTAAGCTTTGGTAGGGATTTTTGTCTAGTTTCTTATGATCTAAATAGTGTTTAAATATAAGTTTACGTTCATAACTCTTTGTTGATGCTGATCGTTTTATTAAGCATTTTCAGGCTCTGGAGCTCTTTTTATATCTTATATGGCTTTTATTTAGATAGCTCAAAAACGGTATTGTTCTGTCGGTTTCTGCTTGCTCGTTAACTTTCCTGATAAGAATACTTATATTAGATTTATTCATTAAAAATAAAAACCCACAGAGTTCTGTGGGCTATATATTAGTTTGAAAGCTTTATAGAATATGAGGTGGTGATAAACTTTGTAGACTGATAGGTCGAGTTACAAATAAGTCCGGATAACCTGTAATTTTGATTTTTAGGAACCATTGTGTATCCTACTTTTCCAGAACCGATAGGGATTTTCTTGAAGAAATTATTCCCGCTTACCGTAAGCACCATATTGCATGGAGATTTGTTTTCTACTGAAATAGAGGTCCTGGGATTTTTCGGATTATCATTGTTAAGAAGATCATTAAGAACGTCTGCAGTTTCCGGTTTATAGGTTTTTATAAGCTCGTTATATTCACTTTCCGTGTTTGCTCTGTTACCGGCATTGCTGGTAGGGTAAGGGTAGGAGGTTCTTCCCGGATAGCCGCCATAATTTACATTACAGCTGGCAAGGATCAATGAAATTCC
>JGI24741J21665_1000506_pt1 | contig 11932 bp, 10 predicted proteins | sample KBSCornC7_FD_21665 | JGI IMG/M metagenome (IMG submission 21665) | reverse complement strand
GCGCGAGTCGAGCCGCCTGCCATGGAAGCGCCATCGGACTCGGCTGCCCCGCGCGCCCAGCGTATCGCCGCGTTCGATTGGGCGCAGCTCGAAGCCGCCGTTTCGAACTGCACGTCGTGCAAGCTGTGCGAGCGCCGCACGAACACCGTTTTCGGCGTCGGCGATCGCGAGGCGGAATGGATGCTGATCGGTGAGGCGCCGGGCGAGCAGGAAGACAAGCAGGGCGAGCCGTTCGTCGGCCAGGCCGGCAAGCTGCTCGACAGCATGCTGCGATCGATCGGCCTGTCGCGCGAGAAGGGCGTGTTCATCGCCAACGTGCTCAAGTGCCGCCCGCCTGGCAATCGGGATCCGGAGCCGGACGAAGCGGCGATGTGCGATCCGTATCTCAAGCGTCAGATTGCGCTGGTCAAGCCGCGCATCATCGTTGTGCTGGGGCGCATTGCCGCACAAAACCTGCTGCAGACGCAGACACCTGTGGGCAAACTGCGCGGCAAGGTGCATGAGGTGGAGGGCGTGCCCGTGGTGGTGACTTATCACCCAGCCTACCTGCTGCGCACGCTGACCGATAAGGCGCGTGCATGGGAAGACCTCTGCCTGGCGCGCAAGATCTACACAGAGCGCGGCGGCCAGTAGGTGCCGGCCCGCAGGGCGGGCACTGCGTCAGTGGTGCTTGTCTTCGCCGATGAGCGCGGCAGTGTGGAAGAGCTTTTCGTTGACGCGATGCCGGCGCATCACCAGCGCCATCGTCAGGCAGACGAAGATGCCGAACGATACGATCACCACGCCCACCGACACGTTCAGCTTGATGAGCAGCGCGTACAGGCACAGCATCAGCAGCACCGAGACATTCTCGTTGAAGTTCTGCACCGCAATCGAGTGCCCGGCTGAGAGCAGAACGTGCCCGCGGTGCTGCAGCAGCGCGTTCATCGGCACCACGAAAAAGCCTGACATGGCGCCCACGATCATCAGGAACAGGTAGGCGATCATCATGTACAGCGGCAGCTTCATGTGGCCGATGTGGAATGTGACTTCCGGGATCGTATGCTTGGTGTAGAACGCCATCAGCATGACGACCGCGCCCATTGCAACGCCCACCGGCAGCACGTCGAGTGAGCGGCGCAGCGGGATTTTGACCGCCGCAGCCATGGCGCCGGCGGCCACCCCCACGGCCACGACGGCCTGCAGAATGGCGCCTTGCGAGAGGTTCAGTTCCAGCGATTGCTCGGCCCACTTCAGCACGATGAATTGCAGCGTGGCGCCGGCACCCCAGAACAGCGTCGTCACCGCCAGGGATATCTGCCCCAGCTTGTCGTGCCATAGGGCGTTGAAGCAGTCGGCAAACTCGGAAATGAGACGTACCGGATTCTTTTCCTGCTGCGGATAGCGTGCGCCGGTATCGGGAATGCGCGTGTTGAACAGCGCGGCGATCAGGTAGATCACCATGATCACCAGCATGGCCGCTTCGGCCGGCGTGTCGATGCGCTCGAGTCCGGGGATGTCGAACGACAGCAGCCAGGCCGAGACATGGTTGGAGATCAGCGCTCCACCCAGCACGGTGCCGAGGATGATCGAGCCGACAGTCAACCCTTCGATCCACCCATTGGCGGCGACGAGCTTTTCAGGGGGGAGGAGTTCGGTAAGGATGCCGTACTTGGCCGGCGAATACGCCGCCGCACCGAAGCCGACCACGCCATAGGCAAGCAACGGGTGCAGACCGGTAAGCATCACGCCACAACCGACCAGCTTGATGGCATTGGTGATCAGCATCACCTTGCCCTTGGGCCGGGAATCGGCGAACGCGCCCACGAAGGCGGCAAGTAGAACGTAAGAGAGTACGAAGAACAACTTGAGCAGCGGGGTCATCCACTGCGGCGCATGCATCTCTGTCAGAAGGGCGATGGCGGCAATAAGCAGCGCATTGTCGGCGAGCGACGAAAAAAACTGCGCCGCCATGATGGTGTAAAAGCCCTTCTTCATACCTTCGAATTCGTCCCCGTAGACCGCGGTGCCATGTTCGTCTTCACGTCTTGCCGGCAGCGTGCCGGCACACGGAAGCGCCCCCCGGAGGTGCCGGCCGAGCGATGCGTCGGCTGATCGGCCGCGCAGCGCACAGGTGCGCGGTCGCGGCCTTGAAGCCAGCGCCCGTGCGGGCTCCCCGGATTGTGGTTCCCTTGGACGGGGCCCGTCCGGTGCTGCAAAAGATGCATCGCCGGGCAACCGCGGGAATCTTCACTGACAGGCGTTCGGGCCATGCGTTCCGCCCGCAGCTTGTTTTGGTCTCGCCTGTTTGCATGGTCAAACCAGATGTGACGTCGTCGCGCAAAAAGAAGTGGCTGCTGCCCAACTTTCTCCATGCCGGCAGCGCATCACGACGGTTTTCCCATGCCTAAATTGAACGGCTTTATATCACGAAACTTGTGCGCTTCCGGTGACGGCGGCGCACTTTCTTTTTTGGCACGCTCATGACAGGCGCGAACCAGTTGGCGTCCTGTGGTCAAATAGAACGCTCACCGCGTGAGGCCGGGCGCACGGCCCGCTCACAGCCTATTTGCCTGTTGCATTGCAGCACCGACGCCGCGCCACGAGCGCGCCATCGCATTCACGTTTTGCAGGTTTGCCGTCATGCCAAGACCCATCCAGGCCGTCATCCACGGCCCAGCACTTGCCAATAATCTCCAGGTTGCCCGCCGCCATGCGCCCAATTCGCGCGTGTGGGCTGTCGTCAAAGCCAACGCTTACGGCCACGGCATCGAACGTGTGTATGAAGGCTTGCGCCAGACCGATGGTTTCGGTCTGCTCGACCTGGACGAGGCCGTCCGCCTGCGCCAACTTGGGTGGCAGGGGCCGGTTCTCTTGCTCGAAGGTTTTTTCAAGCCGGAAGATCTGGCCATCGTCGAGCAGTACCGCCTGACCACCACCGTTCACTGCGAAGAGCAACTGCGCATGCTGGAACTGGCGCGCCTGAAAGGCCCCATCAGCGTGCAGCTCAAGATCAATACGGGGATGAGTCGTCTCGGCTTCGCGCCCGCCGCTTACCGCGCCGCATGGGAGCGCGCCCGGGCCATTTCGGGCGTCGGCACGATCGTCCACATGACGCATTTTTCCGATGCCGACGGCCCGCGCGGCATTGAGCATCAACTCGTCGCGTTTGAACAGGCCACGCAAGGTTTGCCGGGCGAGGCGTCGCTTTCCAACTCGGCGGCCACGCTGTGGCATCCGAAGGCGCATCGCGACTGGGTGCGCCCGGGCGTGATCATGTACGGCGCGTCGCCGACGGGCGTGGCGGCGGACATTGATGGCACCGGCCTGATGCCCGCCATGTCGCTCAAGAGCGAGCTGATCGCCATTCAGGATTTGCAGCCGGGCGCGACGATTGGTTACGGCTCCCGCTTTACCGTGGAGCACCCGATGCGCATCGGCATCGTCGCGTGCGGTTATGCCGACGGCTACCCGCGCCATGCGCCGGGCTGGGACGGCAACCATACCCCGGTGCTGGTCAATGGCGTGCGCACGCACATCGTGGGCCGTGTGTCGATGGACATGATTACCGTTGACCTGGCCGGCGTGCCCGAGGCCCGTGTCGGCTCGCCCGTCACGCTGTGGGGCGAAGGCTTGCCGATCGACGACGTCGCACAGGCGTCCGGCACGGTCGGTTATGAGCTGATGTGCGCACTGGCGCCGCGCGTGCCCGTGTCGGTCGAGCCGGTCAGCACGGCAGACGCCGGCGACCTGGGCAAGGCTGCCTGAGCGCAGCGTCGTCAATACAAAGATCAAGCGGCCGCCGCCCATGCGCGGCGCCGTAAGCAGGGGGTTGTTTGGCCAAGAGCAAGACGGTCTATACGTGCACCGAATGTGGCGGCACGGCACCGAAGTGGGCGGGGCAGTGCCCGAATTGCCAGCAGTGGAACACGCTGGTGGAAACCGTCGCGCAGCCGACGTCCGGCGCCGGCGCGCGCTTCCAGTCGCTCGCCTCCAGCGCGACGGTGCGCAAGCTGTCGGACATCGACGCGGTGGACGTGCCGCGCTTCTCCAGCGGCATCGACGAATTTGACCGCGTATTGGGCGGTGGCCTGGTCAGCGGCGGTGTGGTGCTGATCGGCGGTGATCCCGGGATCGGCAAATCGACGCTGTTGCTGCAGGCGTTGTCCAACCTGTCGGCCGATCGGCGGGTGCTGTACGTGAGCGGCGAAGAATCCGGCTCGCAGATCGCGCTCCGTGCGCGGCGCCTGGGCGTCGAGAGCCCGAACCTGGCGTTGCTGGCCGAGATCCAGCTTGAGCGTATCCAGGCAACCATCGAGGTGGAAAAGCCCGAGGTGGTCGTCATCGATTCAATTCAGACGTTGTATTCCGAGGCGCTGACCTCGGCGCCCGGCTCAGTGGCCCAGGTGCGCGAATGCGCGGCGCAACTGACGCGCATTGCCAAGCGACTGGATGTAACCACCATTCTTGTCGGCCATGTGACCAAGGAAGGCGCGCTGGCGGGCCCGCGCGTGCTCGAGCACATTGTCGATACGGTGCTGTATTTCGAGGGCGATACGCATTCCGCCTACCGCCTCGTGCGCGCGTTCAAGAACCGCTTTGGCGCCGTCAACGAGCTGGGCGTGTTTGCGATGACGGAGCGTGGTCTGCGTGGTGTGGCCAATCCGTCGGCGCTGTTCCTCTCGCAGCACGAGCAGGTGGTGCCGGGTTCATGCGTGCTGGTGACGCAGGAAGGCACGCGGCCGCTGCTGGTGGAAATCCAGGCGCTGGTGGACACGGCCAACGTGCCGAATCCGCGCCGTCTTGCGGTGGGCCTGGAGCAGAACCGCCTGGCGATGTTGCTGGCGGTGCTGCACCGCCACGCCGGCATTGCGTGCTTTGACCAGGACGTGTTCCTGAACGCAGTGGGCGGCGTGAAGATTACCGAGCCCGCGGCGGACTTGGCGGTGCTGTTGGCGATCCACTCGTCAATGCGCAACAAGGCGCTGCCGCGTGGGCTGGTGGTGTTTGGCGAGATCGGTCTTGCAGGGGAAATCCGCCCCACGCCACGCGGCCAGGAGCGCCTGAAGGAGGCCGCCAAGCTGGGTTTCTCGATTGCCGTGATCCCGAAATCCAACGCCCCGAAGCAGGCGATCGACGGGCTGGAGGTCATTGCCGTTGAACGCATTGAGCAGGCCATCGACCGCGTGCGGGCGCTGGAAGCTTGATCGTTCAAAATTTCGCAACGGTATCGCTCGTGCCATTTGAAAATGCGCGCGCCGTTGCGGTGCGATAATCCGCCAACTTTTCTCTACTCCCTCTGAACTGACGCCGCCATGCAAGCCAACTCGCGCGCCTTTTTCCTGCTGATTGCCGTGATCTCCTTCGGGGTGGTCGGCTATGCGCTGTACCTGCAGCACGTTGAGGGCCTGCAGCCGTGCCCGCTGTGCATCCTCCAGCGGTTTGCGTTCCTGGGCATTGGCGTGTTCTCGCTTCTGGCGGCGCTTTCGTCGGCCACGCGGCTGCTGTGGCATGGCCTGGGGATGCTGTCGGGGCTGGCCGGCCTTTGCGTGGCGGGGTACCACGTATCGCTGCTGCTGAATCCGAAGGCAACGTGCGGGATCGACCCGATTGAGAACTGGGTCAACGCGCTGCCGACTGCCAAATGGTTGCCGCAAGTGTTCGAAGCCGATGGCCTGTGCGTCGGGCCGATGCCGCCGGTGCTGGGCCTGTCGGTGCCGGTGTGGTCGCTGATCTGGCTGCTGATTCTTTCGCTGACGCTGGTGGTGGGGATGATCCGCCGCGAGCGCCGCTAAGCCGGAGCCGCAGATCATGCAACGCGTGCTGGTGAGTGCCTGCCTGCTAGGCCAACCGGTGCGCTATGACGGCGGCACGGTCGTCACTGAAGGCGGCATCCTGGCGCGCTGGCAGATGGAAGGGCGCATTGTGCCAATGTGCCCCGAGATGGCCGGCGGTTTGCCGGTGCCGCGTCTGCCCGCGGAAATTCACGGTGAAGGCGGCGGCGCGGCGGTGCTGCGCGGCGCAGCCCGTGTCGTCGAACACCACGGCCACGATGTCACCCAAGCGTTTCTGCAAGGCGCGCAACGCGCACTGGAAGCGGCGCAGGCGGCCGGCGTGCAAGTCGCCGTGCTTACCGAGCGCAGTCCGTCCTGCGGTTCTGCGTTTCTCTACGACGGGACGTTTTCCAGCCAGCTGCAGCAAGGCGAGGGCGTGACGGCGGCGCTGCTGCGCCAACACGGCATCCGCGTGTTCAGCCAACACCAGCTGGAAGAAGCCGGGCGGCTGCTCGATTCGCTCGATGCGCTGGACCGCTCCGGTTCGTCAGTCGGCAAACCTTAGCGGCAGGGCGAGCTGCACAGGCTCGCCGTTCTCCTTCACGACGCTGTTGCGCTCGACAAAGAGCGGATGTTGTAGCGCTTCTTCCATGCGCAGCACGGGCGTGACACAGCAATCGGCATCGGCAAAACGCGCGGTCCATTCGGCTTGCGTGGCGGTCAGGAAGAGCGCAGCCAGTTCGTCGCGAATGGCTCGTGCCTCATCGCCGCCGACGCGTTGGCCAAGCGCCCAGTGCCGGTCTTTCCATTCCGGCTTGCCGATGACGTCGCACATCACCTGCCAGAACTTCAATTCGAGTGAGCCGACGGCCATGAAGCGATCGTCCGCCGTCCGATAGACGCCGTAGCACGGCACGCCGCCGTTGAGCAGATCGGTGCCTGCGGGGCTGGCCTTGCCGCGTGTGCCGACCGCAAAGAACGCCATCAGGTTGTGCGCGAATACCGAGTCCGTCATCGAGACATCGACGTAGCGGCCGTGGCCCGTGGCGCGCGCGTCGACCAGCGCGGCAAGGATGCCGACCACCGCTGTGAGCGCGCCGCCCAGCAGGTCGCCGATCTGCACGTTGGGGACGATGGGCGTGCCGTCCGCGCTCGCGAGCTGATCGAGCATGCCCGCGTAGCCGACGTAGTTGATGTCGTGCCCGGCGGCTTGTGCGAGCGGTCCGTCCTGGCCGTAGCCGCTGATGGAACACATGACGAGCGCCGGGTTGGCTGCACGCAGGGTGTCCCAGCCGACACCGAGGCGCGCCATGACGCCGGGGCGGAAGCTTTCGATCAGCACATCGGCGTGGCGTACGAGTTCGATGAGGGCTTCGCGGTCTTCGGCGCGTTTCAGGTCGAGCCGCATTTCGGTCTTGCCGCGATTGAGCGAGCGGAAGAACAGGCTCGGGCGTTCGGCCGCGCGATCGGCGGAGGAGCGCATCATGTCGCGGGCGTAGTCGCCGGGGCCGGGGTCTTCGATCTTGATGACTTCTGCGCCGAGGTCGGCCAGGTGGCGCGTGGCAGCGGGGCCGGGCAGCAGGCGCGTGAGGTCGAGCACGCGCACGCCGGTCAGTGGCTGGTGCGTGGCGGTGTCCGGCGACGGCGATGTCATCAACGGGTCTCCTTGGCCGGGCACGCCAGCCTTAATTGATTTGTTCGAGTTGTTCGTGCAGCTCGAGCCAGCGCTCTTCGAGTTCGTCGAGTTCGGCGTTCAACTCCGCTTGGCGGCGCAGGCTTTCCATCATGCGTGTTTTGTTGGCGTCTTCATACGCAGCCCCGTCGGCGAGGAAGGCTTCGAGTTCCGCCTTTTCCTTTTGCAGCGGCGCCATGCGTTTTTCGATCGCGTCGACGTTCTTTTGCAGCGGCTTGCGTAGCGCATTCAGGCGCTGACGTTCGGCGGCTTCTTCGCGCTTCTGGTCGCGGCGGTTGGTGGTCGGTGCGCCATCCGCATCGGCCGGAGCAGCCTGCGCGCTGGCGGCTGCGCGCTTGGCCGCGGCTTGTTTGAGTAGCCAGTCGCGGTAGTCGTCCAGATCGCCATCGAACGGAGCGACGGTGCCCTGGCCAACGAGCAAAAACTGGTCGGTCGTGGCACGCAGCAGATGCCGGTCGTGCGAGACGAGGATCAGCGTGCCGTCGAACTGGGCCAGCGCCATCGTCAGCGCTTCACGCGTGTCGAGATCCAGGTGGTTGGTCGGCTCATCGAGCAGCAGCAGGTTGGGGCGCTGCCAGACGATCAGGGCGAGCGCCAGGCGCGCCTTCTCGCCGCCAGAAAACGGCTCGATGGGCGAGGTTGCCATGTCGCCGCGGAAGTTGAAGCTGCCGAGAAAATCGCGCAATTCCTGCTCGCGCACGTCCGGCGCCAGACGCGCCAGGTGCAGCAGCGGCGAGGCGTGGTCGTCCAGCGTTTCCAACTGGTGCTGAGCGAAGTAGCCGATCTGCAGGCCCTTGCCGCGCCGGATCGTGCCGGACAGCGGTGCGAGCGTTTCCGCCAGCGTTTTCACCAGCGTCGACTTGCCCTGGCCGTTGGCGCCCAGCAGGCCGATGCGCTGGCCGGTCTGGATCGAGAACGTCAGGTGCTTGAGGATGGTGATCGGCTGATCAACGCTGGTGCCAGGGTAGCCGCAATCGACGCCTTCAAACGTGAGCATCGGGTTGGGCGCCGCATCGGGCTCGCGGAATTCAAACGAGAAGCCCGCCGCCGCATGCACGGGCGCGAGGCGCTCCATGCGCTCCAGCGCCTTGACGCGGCTCTGCGCCTGCTTGGCCTTGCTGGCCTTGGCCTTGAAGCGCGTGATGAACGATTCGAGATGCGCAATCTGCTTCTGCTGGCGCGCGTACGACGCTTCCTGCAGCGCCATCTGCTGCAGGCGTTGCGTCTCGAACTGCGTGTAGTTGCCGCCGTAGCGTTTGAGCTTCTGGTTCTCGATATGCAGCGTGACGTTGCACACGCCGTCGAGGAATTCGCGGTCGTGCGAAATCATAACCAGCGTGCCGGCGTAGCGCGACAACCAGTCTTCCAGCCAGACCACGGCATCCAAATCCAGGTGGTTGGTCGGCTCATCGAGCAGCAGCAGGTCGGACGGACACATCAGTGCCTGCGCCAGATTCAGGCGCATGCGCCAGCCGCCGGAGAAGCTCGCCACCGGCTGCGTGGTCTGCGCCATCGTGAAACCGAGACCGAGCAGCAGCGCCTGCGCGCGTGCCGGTGCGGTGTAGCCGTCGGCATCGGCGAATGCGGTGTGGGCTTCAGCTTGCGCGTGGCCGTCGTGCGCGGCTTCGGCTGCTGCGAGGCGGCGTTCGATGTCGCGCAGGCGGGTGTCGCCGTCGAGCGTGTAGTCGAGCGCGCTGCGGTCGACGGCAGGCGTTTCCTGCGCCACGTGGGCGACCTGCCAGGTGGGCGGGATGGCGACTTCCCCGCCGTCGGCATGCAACTCGCCGCGCAGCATGGAAAACAGCGTGGATTTGCCGCTGCCGTTCACGCCGACAAGGCCGACCCGTTCACCGGGGTTGAGTGTGGCGGTGGCGTGGTCGAACAGCACCTTGGTGCCACGCTGGAGGACGAGGTCGTCGAATCGGATCACGAAAAACTGCGCATGAAGGCAAATCGGAGAAGGGTGCGATTGTAGCGTGCTGCGTCGCACGATCCTGGCGCAACGCCGGCGTTTGGACTGGTGCATTGCACCGTGACGAAGTCATGCTCGCCCCCGATCTGTGCGCGGGCCTTCGACCTAGGGAAAACCATATGTCCCTGTGAAAGTTTTTTTCTTTACACGGCCGATTCGTGAAAATACATTTACACAAAATTTTCACAGCCCAGGAACATGGCGAAATCCACCAGCAAGCGTACGGATGTGTCGAAAGGCGCATTTGCCGCCGATGCGACGGTCTCCGAGCGCATCGGAGCGGCCCTGGCCACGCTCACGCCCGCGCACCAGCGCATGGCGGAATACGTGCTGGCGAACCCGTTCCGCGCGGCCACCATGCGCATCGACGAGTTTGCTGCCGCGGTGGACATGTCGATTGCCACGGCCAACCGCTTCGCGCTCGCGCTGGGCTTTGACGGCTATCCGCAGTTCCGCGCGGGGCTGCTGCGCGGCTTCGAGGCGACGCTCGCGCCGGTAGAAAAGCTGCGCCACGAGCTGGCACGCCCCGCCACCAGCGCGGAGATCTTTGCCGCCTCCCTCAACGAAGACATCGCCAATCTTGACGCTACGCGCCGCATGCTCGACGCCGCCGCGTGCGAACGCGCGGTCGACGCCATCCTGGGCGCACAGCGCATCTACGTGATGGGCTTTGGCGCCAGCGGCTATCTGGCGGGTCTGTTGCGCCATGGGCTCGATCTGTACTGCGACACGGTGATCTCCGTTTCGCAGCCGGGCGGCGCTTCGGATGCAGCGCGCCAACTGCGCAAGATCGGGCCGAAGGATCTATTGATCGCCATCGCATTCCCGCGCTATGCGGCGGACACCATCACGCTGGCCAAGCAGGCCGGCAAGCAAGGCTGCCAACTGCTGGCGCTGACCGACAGCCCCACATCGCCGCTGGCGCCGCTGGCCGACATTGCGTTGTACGCGCGGCCAGAGCGGCAGTTCTCGGCCACGTCGGACACGGCTGCCGTGGCGCTGTTCGAGGCGCTGTGTGGCGCGGTGGCACATCGCTCGGCGCATTCGCTGGAATCGGCCGAACGCCTGACTGAATTCGTGCTGCCGTGGCTGCATACCGCCCCGGCGCCGCGCGCCAATGACGCAACGAGCGCTTCCGGCACATCGACGACCACCCGACGCGGCCGCAAACGCACCGCTGAAAACTGATTTACATCGAGCCACGCATGACTACGCCCATCCTCGCCATTCACGGCGGCGCCGGCACCATCACCCGCACGGCCATGAGTGCCGACAAGGAAGCCGCTTACCAGCAGGCGCTTAACGACATCCTGGCCGCAGGGCAACGCATCCTCGTGGATGGCGGTAGCGCCCTGGATGCCGTGACCGAAGCCGTGCGCCTGCTCGAAGAGTGCCCGCTGTTCAACGCCGGCAAGGGCGCGGTGCTGACCAGCGCCGGCACGTACGAACTCGATGCGTCGATCATGGATGGCGCCACGCTGGCCGCCGGCGCAGTCACTTGCGTCAAGCGCCTGCGCAACCCGATTCTCGCGGCCCGCGCGGTGATGGAGCGCAGCGAACACGTGCTGTTTACCTCCGAAGGCGCCGAGGCTTTCGCGCAAGCGCAGGGCCTGGAGTTTGTCGAGCCGGGTTACTACTACACCGAAGCGCGCTACGCCCAATGGCAGCGCGCCCGCCAGCAAGACGGCATGGCGCTGCTCGATCACGATGCCGCGTCGCTTATGGCCAAAGAGGCCGCACCCATCGACCCAGACAACAAGTTCGGCACCGTGGGCGCCGTGGCATGCGACGCGCAAGGGCGCTTGGCTGCCGCCACCTCCACGGGCGGCGTCACCAACAAGAAGGTTGGCCGCGTGGGCGACACGCCCATCGTTGGCGCGGGTTGCTTTGCGAACAACGTTGCAGCGGTGTCATGCACCGGCACGGGCGAGATGTTCATCCGCGCCGTGGCTGCCTACGACGTTGCCGCGCAGATGGAATACGCCGGCAAGTCGCTGGCTGACGCGAGTGACGACGTGGTCATGCGCAAGCTGATGGCCATCAACGGCCGCGGTGGGCTGATCGCCGTGGATGCGCAGGGCAACGTCGCATTGCCGTTCAACACAGAAGGGATGTACCGCGGGTTCGCACGCGGCGCGCAAGCGCCCGTTGTGTCGATCTATCGGTAAGAGGCTGAACCGCCAAGCAGGACAGCAGGAGATTTTTCGTGACAGCAACCAAACAGCCGAGTGCCAACAGCGTCATTGCGATGCCCGATCAGCGCATCGTGCAAGTGCAAGACCTGAGCGTGCGCTTTGCCACGTCCGAGCGCGTGGTTGACGCGGTGCGCAACCTGTCGTTCCACGTCGACCGGGGCGAGACGCTGGCCGTGGTGGGCGAATCGGGCTCGGGCAAGTCGGTGACGTCGCTGGCGCTGATGCGGCTGGTGGAGCACGGGGGCGGCAAGATCATCGGCGGGCAGATGCATTTGCGCCGCCGCAACGGCGAAGTGCTGGACTTGGCCAGCGCCAGCTC
>JGI24741J21665_1000504_pt1 | contig 11949 bp, 11 predicted proteins | sample KBSCornC7_FD_21665 | JGI IMG/M metagenome (IMG submission 21665) | reverse complement strand
GCCGGCAAGACCACAACCGTACGCATTTTAAGCACCTTGTTAACATACGATGGCGGTACGGTAACCGTAGAGGGCTATGATGTCCGAAAGCAGGCCGACAAAGTACGCAGCGTCATTGGCCTGACCGGCCAGTCAGCGGCTGTCGATGAGTTACTGACAGGACGTGAGAACCTGGTGATGATGGGGAAACTCTATCGGTTAACACCGGCCAGCGCTAAGGCGCGGGCTCAGGAATTACTGGAGGAGTTTGACCTGTTAAAAGCGGCCGACCGACCGGCCAAAACGTACTCCGGCGGTATGCGGCGTCGCCTGGACTTGGCAGTTAGCCTGATTGCCACGCCGCCCGTTATCTTTTTGGATGAGCCAACAACTGGATTGGACCCTCGTTCGCGCCTGGCAATGTGGGACATTATTAAGCGTCTCATGGAAAAGGGCACCACTATCTTATTGACCACCCAGTACCTGGAGGAAGCCGACCAGCTGGCCGATCGTATCGTGGTGATCGACGGTGGTAAGGTTATTGCCGAGGGTACGGCCACCGAGCTTAAGTCCAAGGTCGGCAAAGACCGCTTAGAGCTGACCTTCACTGACGCTGCGGCCCTCAGTGCGGCCAAGCGGGCCCTGGGTGCCGATGTGGTAAGTACCAACGAAAAAGAGTATTCGTTAAGCACGGTCATCACCGATACCAACGTCGATGTCCGCCAAATCCTGGACAAATTGAGTCAGCAGAACATTGCCGTTACCTCACTGACTGTCCATAAACCAACCCTGGATGACGTGTTCCTATCACTTACCGGCAAGCAGCAAGAAGCAAGCGATACTACCGAATCATCCACTGACAATTCTGAAGTAGAAACAGAGGAGAAAAAGTAATGGCGGTTAAATTAGAATTCCAACAAAAGCCAAAATTTGTCCTGGCGCTTAATGACTCGCTGATCATGATCAAGCGCAGCAGTACGCATATTATTCGTAATACCGATCAGCTGCTGGGCACATTTTTCCAGCCCATCATGTTTTTGGTGCTGTTTTCAGCGGTGTTCGGCGGTGCGGTATCTTTGGCCTTGCCCAAAGGCGTTAGCTACCTTAACTTTCTGATGGCCGGTATTATCGTACAAACCGTTGCTTTTGGTTCTACAACCACGGCGGTCGCGGTTTGTAACGACCTGCAAAAAGGTATCGTCGACCGTTTCCGCTCGCTGCCTATGGCCAACCTGGCTGTGTTAAACGGTCATGTAGTATCGGATCTGTTCCGCAATAGTATTTCCACGCTGGTAATGATCATTGCCGGGCTGGTAATTGGTTTCCGGCCGCACGCTGGTGTATTAGGCTGGCTGGCTATCACCGGCCTGCTGCTGTTGTTTACGGTGGCCTTTTCTTGGCTGGCGGCCATCGTGGGTGTTATTGCCAAAAGTGTTGAAGCGGTGCAATGGCTGACATTCGTCATCATTTTCCCGCTAACCTTTGCCAGCAGCGCCTTTGTACCAACTCATAACATGACGCCTATCCTTAAGGCTTTTGCCGAGAATCAACCCATAACCCAGGTAGTGGAAGCAGTCCGGGCGCTTATGCTGGGTACGCCGATTGGCAGCTACGGCTGGAAAGCAGCGGCATGGAGCGTTGGCATCCTGATTATTTCGCTGCCATTGGCATCGTGGTTATTCCGGCGCAAAACTAATAGCTAGCCGGCAGTTGGCGCAGTCACCGGACTTCCCAGGGCCTTAATGTGTCTCGTTGTAGTAGGCCTGGCCTTCTAAGAAGGTATCCAGGACAAATGGCAGCCGCTCTTTCTCGGTAATCTGGACGCGCTGAAATAGTTCTTCAGGGGTGTCGCTGGGAAAAATAGTTACACGGTGGCGGGCAATGATGGGCCCGTCATCAATGTCGGGTGCAACCAGGTGGACGGTGTGTTCGGAGAATGGTATAGCGCCAGCTTTGAACTCACGTAGGGCTATCTCTGAGGCTTTGATACCAAAAGTGTCTTTGGTAAGCGGCAGCGGCCCGGGGTGTGTATTGGTCATCCGGGCCTGGTACGTCGAGGTGTACTCGCCGGGACGCCAGCCAAATTCTTCCATAAGGTCGCCGTTTACCTGTTTCATGTAGCCCAACAATGCGACATGTCCGCAGTCATAGTCAGCAACAGCCTTACAGATGGCTGCCGATTCAGCCAACGTCTGGCCGCGCTCCTGCCGGCCTTCCGGGTGGGTGGCGCCGCTAATGTGAAGCACGTCGAGATCCAGCTCAAGTTCGTCATTCAGTTGGGCGACACGCCTATATACGCCGGCTTTTTCAGGGGGATTGTTGCATATAACCAGGCCCACCTGGGTATTTATCTTACGGTTGGTCGTGGTGGTACGGATAAGTGCCTCGGCAGTCGATCCACTGCCTGAAGCGAGAATAGCAATTCGAGGGGTGCGAAATTCACTCATAGGATAGCTGTTCCTTCCTTGATTTCAATCGTATTTTATATGCGTAAGGTACTTAGACGGCTACAAGTTATATATGGGTTATACCATATCCGTAGTATAGCCCACTCCACCAGAGATCAATAGGTTTTACGTAAGGGGTCGCCTTAGTAAGCTGGACAATTGTTGTAAAAATTTGAAGCGAAGCATATTATGGAAAAAGCATTAGCATTAAAAGGAAGTGCCATGGATTCATCAATGTCATATCAAACTACAAGTTCAGGTGATAGCTCGGGCGGTGTGCCTGGCGTAATTGTCGGAATAATACTGGTTATCTGGAGTGTAGTGGCTTATTGGAAGTTATTTGAGAAGGCCGGTCAACCGGGCTGGGCGGCAATCATACCGTTCTATAACCTGTTTGTGCTGCTAAAAATAATCGGCCGCCCTAGTTGGTGGATCATCTTATATCTGATCCCTATTGTTAACATCGTGACACACCTTATCGTAGCCAATGACCTGGCTAAGGCCTTCGGCAAAAGCTCGGCTTTTGGTTTCTTTGCCTTGTGGCTTTTCTCCTTGATAGGCATTTCGATCCTTGGCTTTGGCCAGGCCCAGTACAAAGGGGTGCCCAGCCACTAATTAGTCACTATTCAGGTGAGTGCGCTAGAAAGTGCAATATATCGCGTAAGGCCATCCCTCGCTTGTTTAGTAGGGATGGCATTTGCATGAGCCCGTGGGTAGTTTGCGGATAGTGGTGGTATTCGCTGTGGCCGCCGGCAGCAGCAACGGCCGCGGCAAAGTCACGGCCCTCGTCTTTTAAGATATCGTAATCGGCAACCTGCACCAGTACTGGCGGCAGGCTGGCCAGCTGAGCGGCCGGCAAAGGCCAGGTGAGTTTGCTTTTGCCCAAGTAAAAGCGCCAGAAATCACGCATATTCTGGCGGGTAACAAAATGCCGTTCGGCATAGCGCTCCATAGAGCCGGTAGACAAACTTGGATCAAGCGCTGGATACATCAGCAATATTTTCCGGACGTTTGCCTGGACAGTTTTTGGGGCTTGGAGGAAGGCGTACAGCGCCACTTGGCCGCCGGCACTATCGCCAGCCAGGTAGGCAGTAGTGTTAAGGCCTTGACGCTGCCTGCTCAGCCAGCGCAGCGTGGTTATGCCATCCTGGATGGCCGCCGGGTAGGGATGCTCGGGCGCCAAGCGGTAGTCGACGGAAACAACGCTGCTTTTGGTGTACCGGCATAGTAATCGGGCAACGATATCGTGCGATGCCAGGCTGCCCATTGTCCAGCCGCCGCCATGGAAGTACACGATGGTTGGCTGACTGGCGGCACTGCCGTGATAGATGCGCAGGCGCAATTTTTTCTCCGGACCAATGTATTGCTCGGTAATGCGGGCGATACGCGGAGCGCGCCGCACAACGGATATTTTATCAAAATATTGCCGGGCTTCGGCTAGCTCCATAGCGGCCATGGTGGCCTGATGCTTGTTGAGGACACGCAGCAGTAAACGAGTACGGGTTCGGACCATGTGGCTATGATACGTCTAATTGGGCAACCAGCCAAGGCAAGACATCTTGCTCGATGGTTTGGTTGTCTTTAACTTGGAACAGCCGGCCACGCCGATTAATGAACTCTTCCAGTTTGGCAAGGTCGGCAATGTCCCGCTGCACAAACGGCCAGCGGCGGGCCAAGTCTTCGGCCGAGTCGCCTCGTTTGGCCATACGCTGTTTTATAAATGCCTCGTACGGCTGCGGTGGCTGCAAACCCACGATAATGACATTACTATGATTGGCAAAACTTGGTAACAGGTACGGAGAAACGTCCAGCACAACGTGATGATCGCTGTTGTTTAGGCTTTCATGGCTATACCCATAAAAATTACCGGCGAATTGTTCGTAGACGAAGAAGGCGTTCTGGTTAACCATCTGCATAAATTCTTCTTCGGTGACGAAGGTACGCTCGTCGGTGTGTGTAAGCTCCTCCGGACGCCGTGGTCGGGTAGTGTGCACGGAAGCGTAGGCAATGTCATGTGGACGCCGTAGGGCCAATTGGCGGCCTGTATAAGTTTTACCGACGGCCGAGGCCCCGGAAAGTATGATTATCTTGCGCATAAGGGGGTTTTATGTGATTTACTGTAAAGAGTTAAAAATAGTTGCACATCTGTGCGTAAAAGGATAATAGGGTATTATGCCTGGAAAAGAAAGCGATAATTTTACTGATATAGAACAGCGAAAAGGTGCACACATTCGTTTGTGTCTAGATCCCCGCTCTCAGGCCGGGCAATCGATCTTTGCAAAATATCGCCTTCCATACACAGCGCTGCCCGAAGCCTCTTTGGCGGACGTTGACACGGCCTGTACTTTTTTGGGTAAACAGTTAGCGTTCCCGCTGCTTGTCGCCTCAATGACCGGCGGGTCAGAGCATGGCCGGGCCATCAACACTAACCTGGCGATTGCCGCCCAGCATTGCGGTGTGGCCTTGGGCCTGGGCAGCCAGCGTATCGGCCTAGAGAAGCAAGACGCCAAAGACACCTTCGAACTGGTTCGCAAGCATGCGCCCGATGCCGTTATCATGGCTAACATGGGCGCCGTACAGCTAAACTACGGCCACGACGTGGAAAGCTACCGGCGAATTGTGGACATGGTCCAAGCCAATGGCCTTTATCTACACCTCAATCCTTTACAGGAGGCTCTGCAGCCAGGCGGCGATATCGATTTCCGCGGGCTGCTTCCTAAAATCCAGAAGCTGGTAGACCAGGTTGGCGTACCAGTTATTGTTAAGGAAGTTGGTCACGGCATTTCTGCGGCGGTGGCCCGACAGCTATTTGAAGTTGGCGTACATGGTATTGATACTGCCGGGGTTGGCGGTACTTCCTACGCCTGGGTAGAAGCAGAGCGCTCCCACAACAATGCCTTTGCAGAATGGTTTAAGAGCTTTGGCCTGCCTACCGATACATCGGTGCAGCAAGCGGTATCAGCCAAGACCAAAGAATCGCAGCTGGTCATTGCCAGCGGCGGCGTGCGCAGCCCCCTGGACGGCTTGAAGGCACGCGCTTGGGGTGCCGACCTATTCTCGGCGGCTGTACCATTTTTGGCTCCGGCCATGCGCTCCTCCGATGAAGTCATAGCCGTTATTGAAAATTGGAAGCGTGGTCTGGCGGTGGCGATGTTTGCCAGCGGTGCTGCCAGCTGGGAGACTGCCCGGCAACTGTCCCTAACTAAAGAGAGTGACTAATGCTTCAGCCTGACGTTCAGCCCTTACCTTATGACCCAACGGCCAACTGGCTGCGGCAGGGAGCTAATGCTTTAAGCATGTCTCGGGTTGTCGGCGGCGTGACGTTGGGAATCTGCATCGGCAATAGCGAGTATCCGCTGGATAGCTGGTGGCCATCTATCGCGACAACCGGCTTTGCAGCTACCGACTGGGCGGATGGTTATGTAGCCCGTCAGGCTACCAAGCGTGATGGCCAACAAAGCAGGTTTGGCAAATGGATCGACCAGTTAACCGACAAGGCCTTTGTCACCTCTGTTATTGCCGGCGTAGCTTGTGCTAATTTTGCCCATGACCGAGTATTGGAGGGAACGGTAATTGCCGCCTCCGGCGCGGTTATCGCGGCCCGCGACGCTTGGGTGACCTGGCGCCGAATCAAGGCCGAGCAAGCCAATGTTACGGTTAATACTGGCGCGCAGTGGCCCGGGAAAGTAAAGACCGCTGTCCAGCTGGCTGCCTTAACGGTTACCGCCTCACCACTTATGGAATCACCGCCGGTGAATATGGCGGCAACCAGCGTATTAGCCGGTTCGGCCGTTTTGGCAGTGACCAGCGGTGTCAGCCTGGTGCGCTCGCTGGACCAGCAATTGCAGCAGAACCCATCTGATAGTCTTTAGCCTGGCTGTGTTGCAAGCCACTCCGTCTCTCACGCACATGCTCAAACAGCTCTCGCTTTGCTCGAGAACTGCGCGTGTTGCGTGAGAGACGGAGTGGCCCTACGTCCCAGGAGAGGCATTAGTTCTCCAGGGTAATCTGTGCGTCTTACTCCTCTTAATTGAATAGGGTGTGGGTAGCTTCGGTACAAAGCAACACGCGCAGTTCTCCGGTGAAACCGGAGCTGTTTGAGCATGTGCTTTGTACCGAAGCTACCTGGGGCTAACCGGTCAAACTAAATTTATTAAGTATTGTGGTAGTGTAGGGTTTGTGAAAGGCGAGGCTGCATACGACAGCTTGCTCTGCTATGATAATACGGTGAAAAAAATACGTTATGCTAAATTCCTGAAGAAGCATATGCGGCAATTGCGCCGTCATTTGCCCGGGCCGCGAGACTGGCTGTTACTGGCCATGGGTGCTATGCTGGCTTTTATAGGTATGAAAGCGGCTAATTTAGCAGGACAGGCGCATACGCCGCTGAGCCCCGAGAGTGGTAAAGTAACAATCAGCTGGCTGCCGGATTCGGTAAAACGCTGGAGTGTGCCCATGGAAGCCATGGGCAAGAAGTACGACATTGACCCGAACGTCCTGGCCATCCTTATGACTATGGAATCTGGCGGCAACCCCAAAGCGCATAGTGAGGCCGATGCGCAGGGCCTACTACAAGTTACACCGCCTACCGGTAAAGATATTGCCGCCAAGTTTCTCAAGAAACCGATGACGCATTACGACTTATACGATCCGCAGACTAATATCGAGTTTAGCGCAGCATATTTGAGTTATTTGCGTGATACGTTTGGAACCACACAGCAAGGGCCCGATTGGAATGTAACCGTGGAGTTGATCGCGGCCGGCTATAACGGTGGGCCTGGAGCGGCTGCCAGCCTGGAGAAAGGCGAGGGTTTACACGACCCGCAAACTATTATGTATTCCCGGGATGCTTATAATATGTGGCGCGAACGGCACGCCAGCGCCAGCCCGACATTTGAGCGCTGGAAAGAACGCGGCGGCTCCAACCTACTCATCCGTGCCCAGCAACCCTAGCCTAGCCGGCCGAATAGATGGCCCTGGCCCGGCCTATAATTATTCCAGGGAACTGACTATATGTAGCATGCCAAAAACAGGTACAACTTTATGACCGGTGTAGAGCTGCGAGTAGCCGCTTTGGGTGTAAGCTGGTTGGAAGGTGGATCCTTCACGTGATGGATCGGCTGGTATTGCCGGATAGAAGTCTAAGGTGGCTCGCTCTAGCTTGTGGTGGCGGCCAAAAGCGCCAGAACGAACATTGCGCTCGTCGCGACCCGCATAACCCCGATGCTTTTTAGGCAAGGGCCAGCGGCCGATAACCGCCTGTATTTCAGCGGTGCTGGCAATCATGTTCCTGGGGGTGGCCTCAGGAACAAGCTCAAGCGCTGTCTTGTTGGTAATTGCCGCCCGCAGCGCGTTAGTCGTATGAAGGTAACCGCTAAGGGCTATTGCTTTGCTGAAAAGGGTAACGTAGGTTTGGTTATGGAGCTCCGGCTTGGTAACCAGTGGGTCAATGCAGGGTCCTACGCCACGCGGCTGACGCTTTGGCGGCAGCGGTTCGGTTCGGGCGATAGCGATTTGTGGATCGAGGTCCCGATCGACCATGACATCGTAGGCTGCTACCAGCTGACCGGCCTGCAGCGCCAATCTTTGGTGCTGTTCGCTTTCAAAGGCTATGCCCGCCGGCTGAAGTGCGTTATATGTTCTAAGAGCCTCCGTAAAGGAAGCTTCAAATGCAGAGGGAGATCTAGTCACGTTTTGGAAACCTCTTTTAGTTGGAAAGATCTTATGGTAGGACTTCTGCCTGCAGACGTCAAGGTGCGGCCTCCACCATCGTATATTGACTTATTATACCATATATAGTATAGTATCTTTAAATAACCGAGGATACAGCATGGCGTACGAACTATCTGGCAGCGGCCTCTTAATACCTCGAACGGTAGCTACTTTGCAAGGTGAACTGCCACAATTGGCCGGTGCAGTTATCACCGAATATCAGGACCTCAGTTCACCGGAGAATCGTCGGTTCCAGATGCAGCCAACCGCTGTTGAAGAGCATACTCCGAAGTGGCAGCTTGGCTGGCACGAATTTGACATTGTTACCCACTGCATACGTTCCGACGAGATGTACACCGACGTACTGCCAGGCCTGCTTGAGGAGTGGGGTATGCTTGACCAGGTATATAGCCGGCTGGAGGACAAAATAGATGGCGTGTCCAGGCGTGAACTTTTGCGTCCTACTTTTTTGCTGCATGACATCGGCAAATTTGCCGTACGCAAACCTGATGATAAGCGCGGCGGCGTGACCTTTGCCGGCCATGAAGTAGCTTCCGGCCAGATCATACGAAGCGATCTCGTTGACGAGCGTCTTGAGCAAGCTGGGCTATCGCCCGGACATCGTGCATTTTTTGCCCGGGGCGGTGAACTGCATTACGAGCTGGGCCATGTCCGCAAAGCCGCCAAGGCCGACAAAGACAGCGCTGGCTACAGTATTAAATTTACCCAAAGCGATACCTTCAAGGCGGCCGTTAATAAACTTATAGATAAGAACCCCGACTTTGGCGTGGAGATCGCTCTGTTATTCTTGGGCGACAACCTGAGCAAAACCCAAACCCGGCTTGACGTGCATGACGACCAGGAACTGGACAGCCTTAAAGAGCAGGTCTGGGAGTACCAGGCTATGCTTGGACGTCCGGAGCTGGTCCCGGCGGTTTTGCAGCTGCCAGTCAATGTTGCCGTCGGCCGGGAGTCGCTGCGCCTGGCGCTCAACCGCGCGGCCTAGGCCGCCGGGCTATGGCCTGCCTACCCTACATTCTGCATTGACCAGCTGTAAACGCTCATGCATAATGAGAAGCAGCTTAAGGTTATCTTGAGACAAAGAATGGTGAGATATTAGGTGAGACACAAGCTTATCGCTGCTATCGTAGCAGTCGTCGTCGTGGCGGCCGGTATAAGTCTGTGGGCTATCGTTAGCCATCGCAGCAGCAATAATGGCGCTCCGGCCCAAGATAATAAGCTGCCAGCTATCAGTTTAAATGTTCCCGAAAGCTCGCTGCTGCTGTCGCAGGATAAAAAATCGTTTCAAATTGCCGTAAAAAGTAATAACTACGCCCAAATTGCCCGGGTGGAATACCTGGTAGATGGCAAATTTGTAGCTTACAGTACATCAGCTCCCTTCGAGGTGGACATTTCCATTGCTGGCATGAGCCTTGGTGAGCATACACTGCAGGCTGTCGCCTATGACATGAAGGGCCACACCAGTAAAAGCAAGGTCTTCACCTTTACTATTATCCCGGGAATGCCAGTTGGCTCGGCGGACGAGCCATCACAGGACACGGTCGCCGGCAGCACAAGTATCGAAAGCCTGGTTAAAAGTGTCCGAACAGCCGGTCGCACTGCCGGTTCGGGCTCTACGGGCGCCTCTAATGGTGATACGGGCGGTAGCAGCGGCGGCAACAATGGCGGTGACAACGGGGGCGGCGACACCACGCCATGGCCAGATTCACCGGCAATGGCTCAGGTTTGTGGTAACACCGCGCTACTCAGCGGTCCGGCGTCGGCCCCGGCAGGTGCGATAGTTGTTCCAGCTGGCATGAATAGCATTGATTTAGAGCAAGACAACAAAATATATTGGTTTGCGCCTGGTACCCATTATCTGGGTAATAATGCTTTGAGCCAGATTGAGCCAGGTAATAACTCCACGTATGTCGGCGCGCCTGGCGCTATATTGGATGGCCAGGGTATAAATCAATACGCCTTTACGCAGCACGCCACCAACGTCAAAATCCAATACCTGACAATTACCGGCTTTAAGGGTCCGCGTGACGAAGGCGTTGTTAACCACGACAGCGGTGTGGGCTGGACAATGGAGTACAATACGCTCCACCACAACGATGGCGGTGCCCTGTTTGCCGGCACCAACAACGTCGTGCGCTACAACTGCTTACGGGATAATGGCCAGTATGGTTTCCAGGTCTACAGCAGCGACGCAGGCGGTCCCCACAATGTTTTGCTGGATCACAACGAAGTTTCCGGGAACAACACTGCCGACTGGGAAACCCAAATAAATGGCTGTGGTTGTACCGGTGGCGGTAAATTCTGGGAGGCCACCAATGTTACGGTTACCAATAACTACGTGCACGACAATCTCAGCGTCGGCTTGTGGGCTGACACCAATGACAATGATTTCCTGGTAGAGGGTAACTATATATCCGGTAACCAGTCGCAAGGGCTCTTTTACGAGATTAGCTACAACATGATCGTGCGTAACAATAATTTCATACACAACGCCTGGGTTGACGGTGCCAAAAATAACAGCTTCCCCACCGGGGCTATATACCTGTCTGAGTCGGGGGGCGACTCCCGTGTTCCGGGCCGCACTGCACTGGTGGATATCTATGACAACAACTTCGACGACAACTGGGCCGGCGTTATCCTGTGGGAAAATGCTGACCGTTTCTGCAATTCTCCGGCTAACACCAGCAGTGGAGTTTGTACTATGGTTAATCCGGCCGCCAATCTTACCACTTGTAATGATCCGGCATTAGGCGGAAGTATCAACGTCCAGCCCTATAAATCGGATTGCCGCTGGAAAACACAGAACGTCAAAGTGCGTAAGAACATCTTTAAAACGACCACGGCCAACATAACCGGCTGTACGACAAATTCAAGCTGTGGATACCAGGGTATTTTCTCCAATGTTGGTACCTTCCCCAGTTGGTCACCATATATGGGTAGCGGGATCCAGACAGACATTACCTTTAACCAGAACAACCTGTTCAGTGACAATACCTACCTTGGTGATTGGCGCTACAAAGCTAAAGATCAAAGTACTAACTACAATTTTGCTTTCTGGCAGCTGGCGCCTTACAGCCAGGACGTCGGCAGTACTTATAATGGCCAGAGCCACTTGGTAATAACCAACGCCCTTGATAGTAATACCGCTACGCTGGAAGGCGGTCTGGGGCAATGGGCCAGCTGGTTCTCGGCAACCGCCACCAGCTCTACCGAGCAGGCCCATACTGGAACGCATAGCTTGAAGGTCAGTGTTACCGCACCGTTTGGGTGGGGCGTCAACACCACCGACTCGGACGGCTTCCCGATAACCCCCGGGACAAAGAATATCAGCTACTGGGCGCGGCTTGGTTCGGGCACTAACCTCAAAACACGACTGGAGGTCAAGTGGTTGGACGATAACGGTAATGTCGTAGATAGCAGCACCAACGTTGCACTTCCGTCAAATGTCCTTACCACTACCTGGACGCAGTACACAATTACTAAAACTCCACCGTCTGGCGCCAAGGCGGCGCTGATCGACATCGTTAGTGATTCGGGCGCGGCCGGCACTACTGGCAATGTCATATATATGGATGACTTTGTCATCGGCGACGCTAACTAACAACAGGCTAGCTCCGTCCTGTTAGCTTTTTAGTGTAGGTCAGTGGGCCGCTCACCCTGGCACTAAGCACGTGCTCAAACAGCTCCGGCGGGGCCGGAGAACTGCGCGCGTTGCTTAGTGCCAGGGTGAGCCCGACGCCAGTGGTAGGCACAAGTAATGTCCCGACCCCGGACGTCGGGCCGCTTTGGA
>JGI24741J21665_1000497_pt1 | contig 12023 bp, 12 predicted proteins | sample KBSCornC7_FD_21665 | JGI IMG/M metagenome (IMG submission 21665) | reverse complement strand
ATGTACGGTAAAGAAATAAATGAAGCCGCAGACGATAAAAATACTCTGTTGACAGATGGTGTTATCCCTTCTTATCAATCTATGAACCCGGATTTTTGGCTGGTCTATTATCAATCAGGAAAGTATTATTTTAACAAAAAAGAATATTCAAAGGCAAAAACTGAATTTGAAAAAGCTTTGACGAAAGAGATTACGACTGTTCCGGATAGAAAAAATGTAGAAAAATACCTGAATAAAACTTTAAAGAAACTGAAATGATTCCTAAATATATAAAACTGCTGTTCTGTATTCCCTTTGTTATCATCATCGGCCATTCAGTATACTTATCTACGGTTTACAGCTCAATACCTGACATTATCCCTATTCACGGTTACGGAAATATGAAAGATAATTACGGAAGCAAAATGTTTCTTATCATGCCGGTGATCATGAATTTGGTTATTTTGCTTTTTATCTGGTTGATTATCAGAAGACCAGATAAGATAAAATTTACTTTTGAAATCAACGAAGATGAAAAGGAAAAAACCTATCATATTACACAGCTGGCTTTGGTAATTATTGCGATATTTGCAACCATAATGATGACACCATTGTCATTTTATGATGTGGTTTATAAATAACTGATTATATGAAAAAACTTTTAACCCTATTTCTTGCCGTATATTCTCTGTTATTATTTTCTCAGGACAGAAAAGAGCTCGGAAATACTTTCATCAAAACTTTGCTGGTGGATAAAAATATAGAAAAAGCGCATTCTTATTTTGATCCTTCCGTAGCAGGGCAGATTCCGGTGGAACAGCTTAAAGCTATTACAGAACAGCTTCAGGGACAGATTGGAAGCTTGAAAACAATTATTGAAGTGAACAACGAGGGAAATACTTACTATTATTATTCAGAATTTGAAAAGACTAAACTGGACGTTCAGCTTACCTTTGGAGAGAATAATAAAATGCTCGGCTTCTTTTTAGTCCCTCATAAACCATTTGAAAAGCGGGATGAGACGACCACATTAAAAATAAAAAGCGATGCAATTGAACTGAATGGAACACTATTAATTCCTCCTTCCAACAATAAAAAGAGATTGGTTATTTTCGTTCATGGTTCCGGAGCTCATGACAGAGACGAAACTATTGGAGAAAACAAACCGTTTAAAGATATTGCGGAATATCTTCTCAACAACGGAATATCTTCTTACCGATATGATAAAAGAACATATTCTTACCCCGAAACATTCAATGAAAAGTCTACTGTAGAGGAAGAAACCATCAATGATGCAGTAAATGCAGCCCAATATTTTAAAAACAATTCAGATTATAAAGGTTATCAGATCATTATACTGGGACACAGCCAGGGTGCATATATGATGCCTAAAATTGCAGAAAAAGCTCAGGTTTCAAAATATGTTTTTATGGCTGGGAACGCAAGACCGCTACAGGATTTATTGGTGGAACAGTATGATTATCTTCATTCTATAGATCCTGCTAAAGTTCCTGCTGAGGCTGTTCAGGAAGTAAAAAAACAGGTTGCATATTTAAATTCATCCAAATTTAATCTAAACTCACCGGCAACAGAACTTCCGTTGGGACAACCTGCAGTATATTGGAAGTATTTAAAGGATTACAATCAGCTTAATGAGGTTAAAAAAGTAAAAGCTCCCATGTTTTTTGCACAGGGTGGAAGAGATTATCAGGTGACTGAGAAAGATTTTAACCTTTGGAAGAACGAACTGAAAAATGATAAGACAGCTGTATTTAAATTGTATCCTGCCTTAAGTCACTTATTCATTGCTGGTTCCGGAAAACCATCTCCAAAAGATTACGAAACAAAAGGAAAGATAGATGAGCAGTTTTTAAAAGATCTGACACAGTTTATTCTGAAATAATTCTTAAGGTTCTTTTAATAAATTAATATAGAATAGATAGGTTGGTTTGGTGAAATTTATATTTTTAAATAAATGTTGTGTAAATGTGTAACATTTTGGATTAATTTTCTACTAACTCTTAGATTTAATCTATTAATATTTGTTAAAAAGTAATCTAAATGAAAAAAATTCGACTAAGTGTTAAGCTGTTGTTGTTTTGTTCACTTTTCGGTGCAGGTATAGTATCTGCTCAAAAATATGAACAAACAATTAAGGACTATGTTAATTCTGCTCAGGGATCGTTTCAGAGAGTTAATCCGGAACTGAAAGTATTTAAAATTATTAATGTAGACCCTTCAAAGAGCTTAAATGGAGATGTTGTAGGGATACAGCAAACAATTAATGGAATTCCTGTTTTTGGAAGTTCTGCCAATGTTTTAATCAGGGATGGAAAAGTTTTAAATTTTTCAGATTCCTTTATTAAGAACTATCCTTCTGCTATTAAAGGAAAAGAAAGTGGCAAAAAAGACGCTTTAGTAGCAAGTACAATTCAAAAACTGAATGGATTGTCTTCTGTAAAGGATATTGATGGGAAAGAACAACCCATAGCAATTAATTCCGTTTATTTTGCAAAAGGAGGAGAATTGATAATGGGTTATCAGTTCTATGTTGAAGAAAAAGGAACTGGTAATGTATGGAATACTATCGTAAGTACAGATGATGGTACTGTTTTGTATCAGGAAAATACAACTTTATCTTGTAGTTTTCATGATGAAGCCTATGATCATCACTCCGAATCAGTTGTACAAAATACTCCAACATCTTTGCCAGCAAATATAGCAGCTGTAAATCTACAGAATCCCGCAAATTTTGTATTAGTACCAGATAATGCTTCTTATAATGTATTTGCATTTCCTACAGAAGCGCCTACGTTTGGTGCAAGAACACTTCTTACAAACCCATGGGATCTGACCGCTTCACCGGAAGGATGGCATTCTGATGGTACAAACCATTATACAATAACAAGAGGGAATAATACATTTGCATATACCGACGAGAATGCTACCAATACACCACAGTTTTCTCCTGATGGAGGAGCCAACAGAGTATTTGATTTTCCTTTAGATGTAACAGCTGCCCACACTACCTATACTTCAGCAGCAGTAACCAATTTATTCTACAACTCCAATAAAATGCACGATGTATTTTATAAGTTTGGATTTACAGAATCTGCGAGAAACTATCAGGTAAACAATTTTGGAAACGGAGGAGCTGGCAACGATCCTGTTCTATCGGAATCAAGAGATGGTAGCGGCCTTAATAATGCTAACTTTAATCCAGGGGTCGATGGAACAAGCGGAAGAATGCAGATGTTCCTTTTCTCACCTAGTGGAAATGTAAGATATCTTTATTATAATTCACCATCTACATATACTGCTAGAGCTCCGATAGCTACTACTGCGAATTTTGGACCTCAAATTATGGGAAATCCACCTGTGACAGGGGATCTTGCTCTTTCTACTCCAGCTGACGCGTGTACTGCAGTTACAGCCGGGAGTCTTATCGGGAAAATTGCAGTAGTAAACGCTGCAGGATGTGGTTTTGCTGTAAAAACAAAGAACTTACAGAATGCAGGAGCTGTAGGGGTTATACAATACCACCCGTCAAGTAATACACCTATAGGGATGGGAGGAACAGATGCTACCATCACTATTCCTACAATTATGGTAGGTATGACTGAAGGGCAGTTTTTAGTAAATGATTTAACTAACGGTATTGTAGGAAATGCAACAATAAAAACAGATGCTGTTTATAAGGATGCAAGTTTGGATAATGGAGTAATCAGCCACGAATATGGTCATGGTATTTCTAACCGTCTTACCGGAACGGGAAGCTCTTGCTTATCTTATATTTCTTCTAATGAGCAAATGGGTGAAGGATGGTCTGATTTCTTTGCTTTGATGATGACAACCAGACTAGGAGATACTTCTTCTATGGCTAGAGGTGTAGGAAGTTTTGTTTCAGGACAGGCTACGACTGGCGGAGGAATTAGACCTGCAAAATATTCACCTGATTTTGCGATCAATGATTATACTTATGGACGTACGAACGGTATGAAAATAAGCACAAGTATCTCTGGAATTCCTGTTACAGTTCCAGATGTTCATAGTATCGGGTTTATCTGGGCTTCTATGCTTTGGGATCTTAACTGGAAATATGTAGATAAATATGGATATAATAGTAATGTTCTTGCAGATCCTAACAGCGGAAGCGCGCGAGTTTTACAGCTTGTAGTGGATGCTCTTAAACTACAACCATGTAACCCAACTTTTGTACAGGGTAGAGATGCTATTCTTGCTGCTGACCAAGCATCTACAGGAGGACAAAATAAATGTATGATTTGGACTACGTTTGCTAAAAGAGGATTAGGGGTAAATGCTTCTGCAGGTGCTCTTAACGGCTTGGAATTTGGTGCGAATCAACCTTTAGCAGACATGAGTGATCAGGTGGAAGATTTTACAGTTCCTGCAGAATGTTTAACATTAGCTGTAAAAGAAGTCAATAATTCTAAAGGAATATCGATTTATCCAAACCCTGTAAGAAATGAATTTACGATAAAAACTCCTTCAGATATTAATCTATCAGGAATTACAACAGTTTCTATCTTTGATTTTACAGGAAAACTGATCTCTAAAGAAAGTATCAATCTTAACAAGCAAAATACCATCAGTGCAGAAAAACTGATTAATGGTGCTTATATTGTGAAAGTAAGCAATAATTCAATTGATTATTCTCAGAAAATTATCGTTTCAAAATAAGAAATAGTCATAACTAAATTATAATGAGCCTGGAATTTTGTTCCGGGCTTTTTTAATTATTTTCCGGACTTACTTTATTCAGAAAGAAAAAAGCAGTTACCCCTGCAATAGCAGAAAGCGTAGTGCTTAAGATAAAACTGCCGATGATATATTGAAGCAGATTGTTTTTAATCAGTTCAAAATTTAAGTCCTGACTTAAAATATCGCTGTCACCACTTACAAATGGTGCTCCAAGAAAAAGAGAAGCGGCAATAATAAAAGGAATAAAAGGAGGAAGACTCACATTGGATGCTACAAATGCAAGTACTTTATTAAGTTTGAAAAGTACTGATAAACTGATGACCAGAAGTGTCTGGAATCCCCAGAAAGGAGAAAGTCCTATAAAGACTCCTAGTGCAATAGAAAATGCCTTTGTACGGTTGCTTCCGTCGCTTTCTAAGACATCTTCCTGGATGAATTTTTTAAAGCTTTTTTTTTTGAAATTATTCAGAAAATTTCTCGGAATAATATAAAGCAAGGTAATTGTTACCAGAATTGTATTCAAAATACTTATTCTCGTAAAATCTTTGAAAGGCCTGAAATGTGAAACCCGTTCTGCTGGATCATACAAAACCTTGATAGGAACATTCTTTACCGGAACATGCCTCCATGCGGTTCTTACAATGATTTCGATTTCAAATTCAAACTTAGGGGTAAAATATTTCTTTGGAATTTTATGCAAAGGATAAAGCCTGTAACCGGACTGCGTATCTTCCAGTTTTATGCCGGTTTCAAACCAGAACCAGAAATTGGAAAAACGGTTTCCAAAACTACTTTGCTTAGGAATGCCATCCTGAGACATATTTCTGTTTCCGATCAGAAGAACTTCTTCTTTTTCCTGAAGAAGAGCTTCTACAAACACAGGAATATCATCAGGATAATGCTGTCCGTCTGAATCAATAGTAATGGCATAATCATACCCTGATTTCTTTGCTGCTCTAAAACCTGTTTTTAATCCATTTCCTTTTCCTTTGTTCTCCGGTAAGGAGATTACCGTAATCTGAGGATATTGGGCAAGTATCTGAGGGGTAGAATCCGTGGAACCATCATTGATCACAATAATACTTCCGGTGTAATTGAGAACACCGTCAATAACCCTATTCAGGGTCTTTTCATTATTGTAGGTAGGTATTAAAACGCATATTTTCTTTTCAGAAATTGCATTTTGTACTTCAGCAAGGAACATTTTTTTATTTTAAAGTGGCTCTTTCCGCCTCTGTAATGGTTTTAGACTGCATTGCAAACCTTTTGATATAGCCTTTTAATGCTGCATTCTGTTTGCTGTAATTATTTAGCAGGAAAGCTTTATCATCCTTCAGGCTCCCGCGGTATCCAACAATTTTCGGGATGTTTTCCTGAACACTCATTCTGATCAGACGAAGTTCCGCATTGTTGGGGTTACTTTTGATAACTGCTTCAAGACTTGTAGCTCCTGTTTTTACCAGTGATTTTCTGTTGTTTTTGGTAATTTTTGCTTCCATGATCTTTGCTGCAGCTTTATACCCTACACTCACAGCATCAGAACCGGATTGTTTTTCCGCAGTTTCGATGAAGTTTTGTGTATTAGTGTTAGACTCGTTGGCTTTAGCATAGCTGTTTCTCAGCGTTTCAAGATCAGACTGAAAGAAAAAAATAAATGCCGTGAAGAAAGATAAGATAAGATTCATGACGATAATTTTTTATAGCTTACAGACAGTTTTAATGCAATAGTCTCGCCAAAAGAAGTTGTATTTTTTACTTTCACATCATCTTCACTTTCGTTAATGTCCAGTTGAAGTTGTAAATCAGGGGTCTCAAAAGGATTGATGATTGCCATGAATTTTACATTGGATGCTGTTTTTAAGAATAATTTTGAACCTGTAAATTCCTCGGTCAGTTCTTTAATAATCTGCATCATACAAACACCGGGAGTTACCGGGTTTCCAGGGAAGTGTCCTTTGAAAATATCGTGGTCTTTATTAAGATGAATGTGAGCAGTAAACTTTCCGTCTTCTGCTTTCTCATACGATGTTAAAGTATAAAAATCTGTAAGAATGGTTTGCATGATCTTATTTTTTAAGATTGAATGTACAATATACTTCGGCTTAAAAACAACACTAGTATGTTATACAGTTTTTCTTGTGGGAAATTACTCTGTTTCGGTTATTTGAAATAGTTTTATATTGATCTTAAAATCTTTGTGCTGTAGATTTAAGCTATCCGCGAAGATAGGTTTTTTTGCATCAAAAGTAAAATCGATTTTTTCCTTATTATTTTTCGTGTAAATGATCTGTTTCAGTAAACCGTTTTCCTTGCTGAAGAATAAATAATAGCTTTTATTCTCAATTTTTGAGAGATAAATTTTAGCATTGTCATTCTCAAAACTCTCGCTTACAGGATACTCTCTTTTCAGAAGCTGCTGAAAGTCGTTCTTCAGAAAATTGATCACTATTTTTTTATCCAGATCAGGAAGTACATAATTCAGCTTGAAATTATCATCAGAAACCTCAAAATCAATCAGTTTATTTCCGAAATCTGATGTTAAAGCGACACGATGCGTTGTTGCATTCAGTTTTTTGATGATCAGAATTCCGCTCACATGGTTTTTATAAATGTCCATCTGGCATTTGTATACATAATCTTCGCCTGAAGAAAAGTATAAATTCTCAACGATCTTTTCAGAAGAGGAAACAGGTTTTGCTTCTGTTAACTTGTATGTTTTACAGGAAACAGCCAGTATCAGAATCAGGCTATAAAGTAAACTCTGACGCAGGAATTGAAGCATTGATCTTTGTATTTTTGAAAACAATATTCGTAGTATCTCCGGAAGCCTCGGTCATATTCACCTGAGAAACTGTTGACTGGTTCTTTGGGAAAAACAGTTCAATCTGTTTGATATATTTCAGCAGCTGCGATGTCTTGGGAATAAACTTCGCAACATTGTAATTTCCGTTCTTAAAATACGTTACAGTGAACTCAGGATCGTTGAACATTGTTCCGTTTGAACTTCCTACAATCAGTTTGTTGATTTTTTCAAATGTTTTGCTCTTGGCATCTACAGACGATTTTTTTCCCTGATCATTAATGAAGATCTTGTTGCTTTTAAAAACAATACTGTATTGATAAGGTTTTGTGTATTTCCAGCTCAGCATATTAGGAGTCTGCAATGACATCTTCCCATAGGTAACGATGCTTTTATCCAGGAAGTCCATTTTTTTGGTCTGGGTAAAATCACTCTGCAAGGTTTTAATCTCTTTCGTATCAGAAGAAACTTTCGATACAAATGCTTTGGCTTCAGCTCCTGACATTGCCGTGTTTTGTGCAAAAAAGAAACCGGAAACCAGTAAGAATGCTCCTAAAACAATATTTTTAATCATTTCTATTTGAATTTATCACTGTATCAACAGTAAAGGTTGAATATTTTTTATCCTCCAAAAATACTAATAAATCTGCCAGCACACGATAGGTCTTTTCTGAAGTGTCATGAAGTAGAATAATACTTCCTTTTTTCAAGCCTTTGGTCACTCTGCTATAAATTTTCTTTTCATCATCAATGATGGTATCTAAAGACCGGACATTCCATCCTATGCTTACTTTATGCATTCTTTTGATTGCTTTCGCAATATTGGGGTTAGTCACTCCAAAAGGGGGCCTGTAGAGATCGGTTTCAATATTTCCAACATTCTTAATGACTTTATCACATTTTTCAATTTCCTCAATCATTTTTAAAGTAGATAAAAATCCTGTAGAATTAGAATGTGATAACGTGTGATTTCCAATAGTATGGCCTTCTGCAATGATTCTCTGAAATGTTTCAGGATATTTTTCAATCTGTTTCCCGATACAGAAAAAGGTTGCTTTTACCTGATGTTCTTTAAGTAAGTCTAAGAACTTTGGGGTAAACTCAGTAGGGCCGTCATCAAACGTAAGGGCAACTTCCTTGGCTCTGGTCCGCTTATGAGTAATACTGTTGACAAAATATCCCAGTTCGATATCAAATGAGCCCCAAACTACCACTGCAGAAAAAGCAAAAAAACAGAACAGATACACCCAAAAGCCTCCTTGGAACGCATAAATAAAAACGTTACAGAAAAGATAGAACAGGATGAATGGATAGTGTTTCATTGGTGGCTGTTTTATATTGTTGATCAATTGGAAATCTCTGTTGTACTTTTGTCACTACGCAGGAGTCCAGATAAATACAATTAATTTAATTTACTTCTTTTAGATTCCACGCTTCACCTCGTTTTGCTCTTAATGACAAATAGACGGCAATAGGACTTATTAAGCAAATTACCTTTTCGCCAATTAAGCTTTTTCCAATAATACCAAGCTGTGATCATTACCCGTGAGATGATTGTAAAGAAGTACATTTTTCACATTTTCCTTTTTGTTTGCATTGATCATCATGATTTCCGGGATCTGCTGTTTCTTAAGGATATGACAGGCCATAAATGTTGAAAAACCGCTGGCTGTATTGAACTCTCCGCTCAAATGTTTGTAATAAAGCAAAGATGAGTCCGGAAACAGATCCATAGCTTTGGTATAATAAACATCAGAATCTGCATCTCCACTGAACCCTAAAATAACAGCATCAATATCATGAGCTGAAAGATTGTTTTGAGTTAAAAAATTCTGGATAAAATCCTGAACTTTACTCAGCTCTACTTTATTACTGATACTAATGTTTTTAAGCTTTGCGTAAGAATTTTCGGTCTTATTTTTTCCTACAACAAAGAAGCTGGCGCCTTCACCCCAGATTACACCATTGGTAGTAGATCTCAAATAATCAGCAGGAAGCTCAGTTTCTTTTTTGATTGTATTATTTAAACAGTAAAGTTCCATTGTTCTGTGGGTCTGTTCATCTGTAGAACCTACAAGAACATTTTCTGCTTCTCCGTCATTGATCTGAAGCTGAGCGTCCAATAATGAAAACTCCAGTGAAGAAGAAGTATTTACGTAAGTGAAATTATAAGCATGACATTGTAATCCAAGAGCAATCTGTCCTGCTACCGTGTTGTGGGTAGACTGGATAAAAAAGGTGGGGGTAAGGAACTCTTCATGATTATCAATCACATTTTTCAGGAACTTTTCAGAATCCTGAGAACAGCCCATTCCGGTTCCTACGATGATAGCATCCGGTTGTTCAATACCAGCTTCTTTTAAAGCATAATGTGAGGCTACAGAACTCATTTTTACCGTTTTGGACATTCTTCTGATCATGGCAGGAGGAATGAATTCCTTGTAATTAGGTTCTATCGCTTTGATGATGTTGGAAGAATTCTCAGGGGTTAGGTTCTGAAGGATATTTTCGTTTAAAGTGTCCTGAACGGAGATACAGGATGCACTGTTGATGTATACTGCACTCATGATTTAGAGAAAATTAAGGTCGAACAGTTTCCTCCAAATCCGAACGAGTTGGAAAGCACATGATTGATGCTTTTCTCTTTCAGTTCAGTAACAGGAGTAAGATCAAACTCTTCCATTTTTGTTTTAAAATTCAGGTTCGGGAAGATAACACTGTTTTGCATGGCTAAAATTGAAAATACAGCTTCAATTCCTGCTGCTGCTGCCAAAGTGTGTCCTGTAAAGGCTTTTGTAGAGCTGAACTCAGGAACCTGGTTTTCTCCGAATATTCTTATCATGGCAATTCCCTCAGATAAATCATTGTTGGGAGTAGCCGTTCCGTGAACGTTGATATAATCTATATTTTCTTTTTCCAATCCGGAAACTTTCAGGGCCTGCTGCATCGCTAAAAATGCACCCTGTCCGTTTTCTGAAGAAGCGGTCTGATGGTGCGCATCATTGGCATTTCCGTATCCGGAAAGATAGGCCAGAACTTTTTTGTTTTCTTTTTTGATCATTTCTTCAGATTCAAGGACTAAGAAGGCTGCTGCTTCCCCAAGATTCAGACCTTTTCTGTTGTTGTCAAAAGGAGTGTTGTAAGAATCCGTAAGAATCATGAGGGTATTGAAACCATTCAAAGTAAATTTTGAAAGAGAATCTGTTCCCCCGACAATGACACGGTCCAGAACTCCGTTTTTAATCAGCTTAGCACCCATCATAATAGCATTGGCTGCCGATGAACAGGCTGTACTGATGGTAGAAACCATACCTTTTAATCCCAGATAATCGGCAATAACCAATGAGGAATTTCCGGCATCATGGGCATCAATATATTTTTGCTTCTCAGGAAAGTCTTCATAAGAGTAGAAATATTTTTCAGTAATATCCATTCCTCCTACACTGGTAGAAGAGATCAGCCCGGTTCTGCAGCTGTTGATATCTGAAATTCCTGCACTTTTTACAGCTTCTTTTGCTGCCATCATTCCCAATAAAGAAGTTCTTGTCACATTGTTGTCTTCATCTAACTGAAGTTTCTGTACAAGTTCTTCATTGGATAATTTTATCTCACCCGTTTTAATGATTCCGGCATGGCGGGTTTCAAACATTTCAATATCTGAAATTCCATGTTTTCCGGATTGCAATGAAATAAAATTTTCCTCCACATTGTTTCCGATGGAGGAAATGATGCCCATTCCTGTTATGGCAATTTTTTGACTCATTATATTAAATAATGTAACAATGTATCAATCTAACAATTATTGATAATTGCTACACTGTTACACTGTTAGATTGTTATATTGATTTATTTTGTTCTGTTGTCTTCGATGAATTTTGCCATCGTGTCAATAGATTGGAAAATTTCCTTTCCTTTTTTAGGATCAGCTAATTTTATTCCGTAGTCTTTATCAAGAAGAACAATCAGCTCCAAAGCATCGATAGAATCTAATCCTAATCCTCCTCCGAACAATGGATCAGTATCTTTGATTTCTTCTACAGATACATCTTCAAGATTAAGAACTTCAATAATTTTGTGTTTCAATTCTGTTTTTAAGTTTTCCATAAATATTATTTTAATGTAACAATATATCAATGTACCAGTTTACCAATAGTTGTTATTGCCTTTAGCATTGGTACATTATCAGATTGGTACATTGTTAAATTATAATGTGAGCAAATATACAAAAGCTTTGTAATTTTCCTGATACAATTCTACCCAGCCGCATAGTACTTTGTCGGCTTTTCCGGACAGAAGGATTTGTTCAGAATAGTTGTTTAAAAAATTTTCGTCAAATTCATCCAAAACAAAAAAAACATTTTCTGTCTGCATTTTGTGCTTAATGCTGATTTCTCCTACACAGATGTTGGGTAAAGTATAGACAAAAACTGCCGGACTCGGATAAAAATTATCCTGATCGTTAATGCTTTCCTGATATTTGAAATCCGTATCCAGGCTGGATGATTTGTTGGCGAAAACGATA